>Ga0209567_10000943_pt1 | contig 15656 bp, 17 predicted proteins | sample COG_12_FD_184756 | JGI IMG/M metagenome (GOLD analysis project Ga0209567, IMG submission 184756) | Pelagic marine sediment microbial communities from the LTER site Helgoland, North Sea, for post-phytoplankton bloom and carbon turnover... | ecosystem: Environmental > Aquatic > Marine > Neritic...
TGACCCAGCTCCCGCGGCGCGCCCACCGGCCATCGACGCCGCCGGATAATGTGGAGTGCCGACCACCCACCAAGAAGGAGCACACGCCATGATCCGACTCATCGACGGTCTCCCCGACAATGTCATCGGATTCGAAGCCGTCGGCGAGGTTCGCGCCGGCGACTACAAGTCGGTTCTCGACCCCGCCGTGGATGCCGCATTGGCCGACCACGACAAGATCCGACTGCTCTACGTCCTCGGCGCCGAGTTCGATGGCTACTCCGGAGGTGCCATGTGGGAGGACACCAAGGTGGGCGTAGGCCATTGGTCCAACTGGGAGAAGATCGCGCTCGTCACCGACCACAAGGCCTACGAGGACGGAATCAAGGCCTTTGCGTGGATGATGCCCTGCGAGATCAAGGTGTTCGCCGTCGACGACCAGGCCGCCGCCACGGCGTGGGTGACGAAATAGCGCAGCGGCGCCCCAGGCTCAATGTGGTTGTGGCTGGTGCGGCCGTTGCGTGTCGTGTGATTCGACCAAGTAGGCCGTGATGTGGGCGGCGAGTCCGACACCCCACGGAATCGTGACCCAGTACGCATACTCGAGTCCTCCTCCGGCCGCGATGTCCTGGAACCAGAGGAACGCGTTGACGACCACGTAGACCCCAATGTGCCACATGAGCGTCGCGAACTCGCTCTGCTCCTTTCTTGGCTGGGGGTGGCGTCGGTCCCTGAAGATCAACACCGCGGCCGCAAACACCAGAGCGATCCCGCCGAATAGCAGCATGTAACCCCATCCCGCAGCGATGTTCTCGGTCTGCCAGGTGAGGTCGCCCCCCAGCCCAATGGCCTGATCGTCTCCGCCGAAGAGAATGACCGCACCCAAGATCATGGCAACGAGACCAACAACCCCCAGCACCCATTCGGTGACCCTCGTCATCCGACACCTCCCTTGTCTGGAGTCTCCTTCCAGTTGACCCCTCCCCCGCGGAGACGTCAAGAGTCCAAAGTGAGGATCGGGGCAGCGATCCGTGTAGTTTCTCCTCATGGACCTCCCCTCACGTGACCGGCCCGAGATGCCCGACGGCTACGGCGTCCCCGAAACCGACCATGGCGTCCTCGAGTGGTCTGCGGTCGAGGAGCGGCTGGCAGAATCCACCCACTACTGGATGGCCACAACCCGGCCGGACGGACGACCGCACGTGGTTCCCCGTTGGGGTGTGTGGCTGGATGGGCGGTTCTGGTACGACGGCGCCCTCGACACAATCCACGTCAAGAACCTGACCGCGAATTCTGCCTGTGTACTCCACCTCGAGGATGGTCGCCAGACCGTTATCGTGGAAGGGCACTCCAATGCGGCCGACCCACCTGGGCTGGAGCTCGGCGCCCGCTTGGCTGCGGCCTTCTCGGCAAAGTATGCCGAACTCGGCTACACGCCAGAGGCTGGAAGCTGGGAGGGTCCCGACTCCGGCGGCCTGCGAGTACTCACCCCGCGCAAAGCGATGGCGTGGTTCGAGTTCCCAACCGATGTGACCCGATTCCACTTCTGAACGGCCCAGGGGGCCGCCCGGCTACTCGTCGGCGGCCAATTCGGCGATGTGCATCTTGCAGGACTCGCGGTAGCGTCGGTGCCGGTCGCGTTGGGATGGCTTGCTGGAGTCGGTATCGCCCTCCGTTATCGTGGGATCGCCCCGTCGAGGACACCATGGCAAACAACGACTTAGCCCCGGACATCGGCAACCGGCCGGTCTACATCGAGCGGGTCAACGCCGTCATCGACTACATCGAGGCCAACCTCGCCGGCGACCTAACACTGGCGAAGCTGGCCGACGTCGCCCATTTCTCGCCGTATCACTTCCACCGCGTCTTCGGCATGCTCGTCGGAGAGACGCTGAGCCGCTTCATCGGCCGGCTACGCGTCGAACGAGCTGCCACGCTGCTAGTGCAGCACCCAGACCGCTCCATCACCACCGTCGGCGCGGACTGCGGATTCACGAACCCGTCGTCGTTTGCCCGCGCCTTCAAAGATGCATTTGGAATGAGCGCCACCGAGTGGAGAAGTGGCGGTTACCGCGACTACCAGCGTGAGCCCGGTGAGAGCATCAGAGACGTGGTCGGCAACATCGGATCGGTCAACGCCGCCTACGGGTTAGCCGCGGCCAACCTCGACCCCGAGTCCGGCAACATCGAATGGAGGGTTCGGTGCGGCTCGCTCGAACCGGCCACCGTCACGGTCGAGGAGATCCCCAGTCTGCACGTCGCGTACGTGCGCCACACCGGCCGCTACCAAGGCCTCGGTGAGGTCTTCGCCGACCTGTTCACCCGATTGATGACCTGGGCGCAGCCGCGCGGTCTGGTGAGCGCCGAGAGCCGCCTGCTGGCGGTGTACCACGACAACCCGAGCATCACTGAGGACGATCGGCTGCGAGTCAGCGTATGCATCACGGTGCCCCCGGACACTGAAACCTTCGGTGAGGTCGGGCAAATGGACATCGATGGCGGTACCTACGCGGTCGGACACTACGAACTCGGTGAGAAGGACTATCCCGAAGCGTGGTACGCGCTCGCCGGAGGGTGGCTCCCCGACAGCGGCTATGAACCAGACGACCGACACCCCTACGAGCGCTATTTCATCGGCCGTGAGGCAACCGATCCAAACAAACAGCTCGTCGACATCTGTCTCCCGGTGCGCCCGCTGCGCCGCTACTGAGCGTTCTCGAACACGGCGCCCCAGTCGAAGGTTGCTGAGTCTTCGTACCACTCAGGCCAATCGGCGCACCACGGCGGCGTGTGGGTTTCCCGGATCCGATCAACCGCCGGGTGGTAGGGCTTGATGTCGAGAATGGGTGTGCCGTCTTCGGCGTCGATGTACGGGATCTGCACGATGCCACCCTCCACATCGATCGAGGTGACGGGCACCGCGGTGAGCGCGATCGGGTTGGGCCGTGCCGGCGATCTGGTCGCAAAGATGCCGATGGCGTCCGGCGCGTTGCGGTAGGGCCGTTCTGCGATCGTCATCTCGCGGAACATCGGATCATCGAGAAGATGACACCACCACAACACGTTGACATGACTGAAGCCATCGAGTTCCGCGAGCGCCGGCCGGTATGGCTCGTCGATCAGGAGCGAGAACCCGCCCTCGGCGGCCACGACATGGCCGATCGGGTTGAGCGTGTAGCTGACGTCTGGCATGTGGGTCTCCCATGAAGGTTGCCTATCACCTGTCGAAGGTAGGCAACCGACCCGACTCGCGCTGTTCCGATCTTGCCGATGGCTGTCCGATCCTTGCGATCGGCCTTCCCGGACCAGCCGCTACGCCTCGTCGGGTACGCCGGCGCGAGCACGAGCGATGAGTTCGCGCTGGAGTCGCTTGACTCGGTCGGTGATCGACACGTGGTAGATGTGGGGGTTCACCAGCCTTCGCACCCCGGGATCGAGCAGTTCGAGGTCGGCCACCCGCCGCGCCCGACAGACGTCGATCGACTCTTCGGGCCCAACCCGCCGGCCGCCGACAAATACCGGCTCGAGCAGGCTCTCCACCCTCGTGATGTCGGCCTGCGCCAGGTCACGATGGATTCCGTCCCGATGCGGGTGGTGCAGGACAACGGGGCCGATCACGCTGAGGTCCTCATCGGCGGCCGAAACCACATCGGCGGTGGCACTCCCCCGCCGGTCGTAGACACGCCACACGGCCTTGGCCCCCGGCGCCGGGATCTTCGCCGCAGACTCCGAGAGCTTCAGCGCGGGCTGCCACGCCCCGCCATCCTCGAGCGCCACCAGCTTGTACACGCCATCAAGCGCGGACTGGCCCTGCGAGGTGATCAGCCGGGTCCCCACCCCATAGACGAGGCGATTCCTCAGGGCCACAGGGTCGACGCCGTAGCGACCGGCCTCCTGTTCGACCTGGGAGAGGATCTGCCACATAGCGAGTTCGTCGAGGTTGCTCGAGAGCACGATGTCGACATCCTCGAAGCCGGCGGCATCCAGCATCCTGGCCGCCTGGATGCTCAGATAGGCGAGGTCGCCCGAGTCGAGGCGAATGCCGCGGGGTTGGTGCCCGGCCGCCCGCAACTCACGGAAGACCGTGATGGCGTTGGGCACCCCGCTGTCCAGGGTGTCGATGGTGTCGACCAACAAGACGCAGTCATCCGGGTAGACCTCCGCATAGGCGCGGAAGGCATCGAGCTCGCCGCCGCCGAGCGCCATGAACACCTGCACCAGCGAATGGGCGTGGGTGCCCTTGGGCTCGATGCCGAGCAGGTGCGAGGTGCCGACGTTCGACGTGAACTCTGCGCCGCCGATGAGCGCCGCCCGAGCACCGGCAATGGCACCCATGGCCGGCCCGCGGCGTAGCCCGAACTCGAGCACGGGCCGGTTCTGACCGGCTTCGCGAACCCGTGAAGCCTTGGTCGCAATCAACGTCGGATAGTTGAGGTGATTGAGGAAGGACGTCTCCAGGATCTGCGCCATGGCAAGCGGCCCTTCGACGATGGCCGCGGGTGCAAAGGGATGGACGACTCGCCCTTCGGGGATGGCACGAACCGCAATCGCGCCGAAGTCGCCGGCCCCTTCGAGCCAGGCGAGGAAATCGTCACCGAAGACCGGAGTGCCGGTACTCCCCCGCTGACTTCGCAGCAGATCGAGATCGCGAGGCCGGAACCGCGTCTCCTCCATCCAGTCGAGCAACGAGCCCATCCCGGCGGAGATGCAATAGCCGGCCTGGTGCCGGCCGTAGTCCGGGTAGGTGCGGAAGGAATAGTCGAACTGGGCGCGGCGCTCATGCAGACCCCGCCGGAAGTAGAGCTGCGCCATCGAAAGCTGGTACTGGTCGGTGAAGAGGATGCCCTCAGCGGTGGCTCGATCGTCAGCTCGCATGGTGATGTCCCTTCATGTCCTCACTCTGCCATCAAGTGGCCAGTTGCGTCGAACACGGGATCGTCCGGCCGAACGCCGCGTTCGCGCACAAACGCCAGCAGCACGATCAAACCCACGACGTTGGCCAGCGCTGCGACCAGTACGGGGGCGGGCAGGCCTCCGATACCAAACAGCCGCGGCCCCACAAAGGCGCCGATGGCCCGGCCGACACCCATGGCCACCACGGTCAGCGATAGGTACTTGACTCTGGCTCGGGGCCGAACCTCGGAGGCCAGCGGGTACGACGACACGATGGTGAACTCGAAGCCCGCAAGCGCCACGGCGAGCAGGGCCACCCCAAGCCCCATCCGTTCCTCGGCCGGCGCCATCAGAGCGAACGCCACCGCTGCGATGACCATGCCGATGGCGACCGACCTCCGCTTGCCGATCCGGTCGGTGAAGGCGACGACGGTTCCCTCGCCGGCAAGTTCGGCAATGCCGAGCACCAGGGCGACCCCGCCGAGCGCCAAGAGAGACAGCCCAAAGGAGTCTTCGAGCCACGCCCCCATGACCACGAACACCAGCTCGGCACCACCCGTGAACAACCCCATCACCACCAGAAGCGCCGACGCCGAGGTATCCAGCGCCAATGCCGGGCTGGGGCGAGCGACGTGCTCGACATCCGCATCGAGAAACAACGGGAGCACCAGAAGCGCTGCGGTCAGAAGACCAGCCACAACCCAGTACGGGAGCTCCCATCCTCCGCGGTCGATGAGCCACCCCGCGGCGGGGGCGCCGATCAGGAAGGCGCCCGCCCAAGTGAGTTCGAGAATGCCGAGGTAGCGCGAGCGCCGGGCGTAGGGCACCCGGTCGGAGACGTACGCCTGCGCTGAGATGTCGTAGGCAGACTTGGCCAGGCCCATCAGCGCAAAGCCCACCAGCGCTCCGATGTACACGTTGGTGGTGACGGTGACGACCGCACCGGTTATGAACATGGCCAGACCGACAGCGATCAACCTGCGGGGCCGGCGGCCGCGGTCGACCACGTGCACCACGGCGGGGGTAGCCAAGCTCGCCGCCCAGCGCACCGACACCATCGTCCCGGCCTGGTTCAGCGAGATCCCCAGACCACGGGCGATCACCGGCAGGAACGGGTAGACAAACCGATGGGCCGTGTTGATGACCAACCGCGCCCCGACCAAGAACCCCATCGAACGAGCGCGCAGCTTTAGTTCCTCAGTCATCCCCGGAGCGTAACGAACCGGGAACTAGCAGCTAGTCGCTGCTCTTTGAGTCGGAGGACTTGGAGCCGGACGAGCCCGAACTCGAGGGCTTGGGCTTCGAGTCGCCGGGAGGCTTCGACTTGAAGCCTCCCGGCGAGCCAACCCCGCGGTGCACCGTGGGTTGCCGCAGACTCAGTTTCTTGTGGTTCGGGCAGTCCGAGACGGTTCCGTCTCGCCACTCGCCCTGGCAATAGTGGCTAGTTGCCATTCTGTGTCCTCTTGGATGGGTGAAAGCTGGGATTCAAGCACAGTGCGCTGAGATGTGGCTCCGCTGGTCGTCTGTTGAACACCGTCAGTTCACGCTCGCGGCCACAACGCTGACTTGGCGTTGTGCAGGTCGGGCGAGCGTTCACGCCGACTGTTCAACAGGCTCTCAGTCGATGATTCCGCCTTCGGTCATGCGTTTGATGTCGAGGAGGTCGTCGACTTGCTCTGCGGTCAGCCAGCCCTTCTCCACGACGACATCGCGGACGTTGCGGCCGGTCGCAAATGCCTCCTTGGCTGCGATGGCCCCGTTGTCGTAACCGATGTGGGGATTCAGCGCGGTGACCACGATGATGTTGCGCTCCGCCAGATCGCGGGCCCGATCAACATCCGCCTCGATCCCCACGATGCAACGCTCGCGGAACGTGTCGGCCGCGTTGGCCAGCAGTTCAATCGACTCGAGCAGGTTGTGGGCGATCAACGGCATCATCACGTTGAGCTCGAAGTTGCCGTTGGCGCCGCCCCAGGTGATGGCGGTGTCGTTGCCGATGACCTGAGCGGCCACCTGCATCACCATCTCCGACATCACCGGGTTGACCTTACCCGGCATGATCGATGAGCCCGGCTGGAGAGACGGCAGCCGGATCTCGGCAATCCCGGTGCGGGGGCCGCTCGAGAGCCAGCGCAAGTCGTTGGCGATCTTGAACAGCGACTGGGCGACCGTCTTCAACGCTCCCGAGGCGGACACCGCGGCGTCCTTGGCGGCCTGGGCTTCAAAGTGATCCGTCGCCTCACGGAATGGGAAGCCCGACACGGCAGCCATGTCGGCAATCACCGCCGCCGGAAACCCGTCGGGAGCGTTGAGGCCGGTGCCGACGGCAGTGCCGCCGAGGGCAAGTTCCTCCAACTCCGGGAGTACCTTCTCGATCCGCTCGATGCCGCGCTCAACCTGGGTGGCGTAGCCGGCAAACTCCTGACCGAGCGTGACCGGTGTGGCATCCATCAGGTGGGTGCGGCCCGACTTGACCACATCGGCGAATTCGGCAGACTTCGTCCGCAGCGCGCTCACTAGTCCTCCGAGTGCCGGCAGCAAATCCTCTCGCATCCCTGCGACCGCAGCGACATGGATCGCGGTCGGGATGACGTCGTTGGAGGACTGGCCGAAGTTGACGTGGTCGTTGGGGTGGACCAGCTTCGACTCGAGGTCGCCGCCGAGGATCAGATTGGCGCGGTGCGCGATGACCTCATTGGCGTTGGTGTTGGACGAGGTGCCGGACCCGGTTTGGAAGATGTCGAGCACGAACTGCTCGTCCCAGTCGCCGGCCATGACCTCATCGGCCGCAGCGGAGATTGCCCCCGCCGCCGCGGCATCAACATGACCGAGGGACCCGGAAACCCGAGCCGCCGAGCCCTTGATCAGACCGAGTGCCCAGATGAAGCGCCGCCCAAAGCGCAGATTCGAGATCGGGAAGTTGTCGACCGCTCGCTGGGTCGAGGCGCCGTAGTAGGCATCTTCGGGCACCTGGACTTCACCCATCGAGTCGCGTTCGATCCGCATCGCTGCTCCTGACGCCGAGAGAATGTGATTCTCCGCAGATCCTAGTGAGCACCGGCAGGCCCTCAGCGTGGCGGGGAACGGCTCAGCCGTGGGAGCCGAGGACCTCGGCAATTGCAGGTACCAGAACCTCGACGACGTCGCCTTCCACCCGAAGTGTCACGACGGGGAGGCGATCGTGGTCCGTGGTGCCGCGGTTCACAATGACGTACGGCGTGTCCCGCTCCGCGGCGTACAACGGAATGTTGGCGGCCGGGGTCACCGACAACGTCGAACCCAGAGCCAGCACCAGATCGGCACGCTCGGCGGCGCTGAAGGCGCGCATCAGATCCTCCTGGCGCAGCGACTGCCCAAAGCTGATCGTGGCAGGCTTGAGGAAGCCGCCGCAGTCACAGCGCGGCGGTTCCCCCGTCACCCCAAACGCCGCAAAATGCGGCTCGGGCGGGGTACGGCGGCCACACGCCTGGCACTCCACCTCGCCGACCGTTCCGTGGACCTCCACCAGTCGCTCGGGCGACGTCCCAGCCGCCCGATGCAGTCCATCGATGTTCTGGGTCACCACCATCTCGACCCGACCGGCCTGCTCGAGCGCAACGATGGCGTGATGCACCTCATTGGGGGTGGCCGTCCCCCATTCCGTCCGGTCCTCCAGTTTCTGCTGCCAGTACTCACGCCGAGCTTCGTCGGAGCGCAAGAAGTCGTCGTAGAACACCGGAGTTCGGGTCTGCCACACGCCTTTTGGCCCTCGGTAGTCAGGGATTCCACTGGCCGTGGAAATGCCGGCGCCCGTGAAGATGAGCATGCGCTGCGAGCCGGCCAGCAGCCTGACGAGGCGAGCGAGTGGAGCGCTAGAGGAAGACATCGATCAACACGTATCCGAAGGCCACAACCGTGATTCCTATGCCGAGATAGAGCAATCCCACCCAGGCTTGACTCGCCCCGATGGTAGAGAGTGCGGCGCGCAGCGGAGCCGCGCCGTAGACGAGTTGCCGTACCGCCACGTCCCGCTTGGTGCCTCGGCTGTTTCCGAACGCACCGGCGCCGTCGTCGACCGCCTCATTGACGGGAACCATGGTTTCGGACCGCTCGACCAGTGGTGAGGCGAGCACCGGGAGCGCCACGAGCAGAAGGACCCCAAAGACAAGCAGCATCCAACCCGACGTCACGAACAGCACGCCGAGCCCAATGAGCCACATTCCCCACAGCTTGGCGAGTTGCCACAGGTAGGAACGGGCATCGGCCGCGTCGGCGAACGACCATTGGATCTCATCGGGATCGCTCAGCGCGCCTCCTCGGATGGCCTGCGCAGGCTACAGGTCGGCGAAGGAATCGCCATTGTCGGCCGGAGCCGCGGTCAGGCCGAGCTCGCGCCGCAACACGTCATAGCCTTGGCTTTCCAGTTCCTCGGCGACCTCGGGCCCGCCGCTGCGCACGATCCGCCCATCGAGCATCACATGCACCTTGTCGGGCCGCATGTACCGCAGGATCCGGCTGTAGTGGGTGATGATGAGCACCCCGAGATTGGGGCTCCGAAGCTCTTCAACCAACTCGGCCACTTCGCGCACGGCGTCGATGTCGAGACCGGAGTCGATCTCGTCGAGAACGGCGATGGCGGGACTGGCCACTGCGAGCTGGAAGATCTCCGAACGCTTCTTCTCTCCCCCCGAGAGCCCCTCATTGATCGGACGCTGCAGGAAACGCTCCATGCCAAGTTGACCGGACGCGGCGACGACCCTCCCCTGGAAGGTGGCGGAGTCGGTGGAGACCTGCCCCATCTCGGTGACGAGTTCGTCGAGGGTGACGCCGGGGACCTCAACTGGATACTGGAACGCCTCGAACAGGCCGGCCCGGGCACGCTCGTCGACGGGCAGGCCCATGATCTCGCGACCGGCCACCTCGGCGGACCCTTCCGCTTTGTACTCCGCCTTGCCCATCAGGACGTGGCACAGCGTCGACTTGCCGGAGCCATTCGGCCCCATGAGGGCGTGGACTTCACCAAACGGCACTTCGAGGTCGACCCCCTTGAGGATCTCGAGCTCACCAAGGCGTGCCTTGACCTGGTTGACCTTCAGCGCGGTCGTCATCCGGAAACCTCCTCGCCCTGGTCGTCGTCGGGCAAGGTCAGCAAGACCTCCCCATCGACCACGGAGACCTCGTACACGGGTACCGGCCGAGTTGCCGGAAATGACCCCGGTTCGCCGGTCTCGAGATCGAACTCCGACCCATGACGAGGGCACTCCACTTCGGTTCCGAACAGTTCACCCTCAGCCAACGAGGCCTCGGCGTGCGAGCAACGGTCGCCGATGGCGTAGACACTCTCGCCGATGCGGAATACGGCAACACGATGGTCACCGACTTCAACCCGGACGCCACGCCCTTCAGGAAGGTCGGTGAGTGGAGCTATCACTACCTGACTCATGTGACCCTGCCCTCTGCCTGCGCCGCCACATACTTCTGGTTGATCCAACCGCTGATGGGGTCGGCCAGTTCGGAGATCGGGAAGCGAGACAGCGCCTGGTCGAAGAACCCCCGAACCTGGAGGCGGTCGGAGCGAGCCCGATCCAGGCCCCGGCTCATCAGGTAGTACCGCTGCTCGGCATCGAGCGGCCCGACCGTGGAACCGTGGCCACAACGGACATCGTTGGCGAGGATTTCGAGGTTGGGCACCGACTGAGCAGCCGCACCATCGGATAACAGCAGGTTGCGGTTGGTCTGGAAGGCGTTGGTCTTCTGAGCACTTTCCTCGATCCGGATCATCCCGGTGAACACGGAGAGCGCCTCGTCCTCGACACCGCCCTTGAGGAACATATCGGAGTTCGTGTCGGTGCCGATGTGGCGCATGAAGTAGCGGTAGTCGAGGATCTGGTCTCGTTCACCGAAGTAGGCACCGAGGACCTCCGCCGACGAACCGCGCCCTTCGAGGTCGACGAAGAGATGCAGTCGGGAAAGTTTGCCGCCAAGGCCGGCCTCGGCGATCCGCACTCGAGCGTCCCGCCCGACCACGGCATTGACATGAGAAAGAGCACGGGTCTCGTAGCCCCAGTTCTGCACAATGGTGATGTCGACGTTTGCGTTCTCACCGACCGTGATTTCCAGGTCGGGGACCACAACGAGACGAGCGTCGTGGGGCGAGCGGTAGTTGATGACGAGTGATGCCTGGGCGGATGAACCAACTTCGATGACGACCCGAGGAAAGCTGACGGTGCCGGGAGTGGTCGCCTGAACGTCAACGTAGAAGGGGTCGGTGACCGCCTTGCCTGCTGGGATGGCCAAGACGACGCCGTCGGTGGAGAAGGCAGCCGCGGCGGCGGCAAACTTGTCGAGATCGGCCGGAATCCCAGCGCCGAAGCGGGCTTCGAGCAGTTCTGAATGCCCCGCTGCCGCCGCCAATACCGAGTCGAACACCACCCCTTCCGATTCGGCAGGCTCCACGAGCGAGACAAACCCGTCGAGTACCTTGACCACGCCCGAGGTTGGAGGCATTGCATCGGCTACCTCGTCAGCGCCGGTCAGCGAGGGCCCAGGGGCGTCGCACAGCGCAAAATCGGCCAGGTCGAAGTCGAGGTCGACGTACTTCCAGACCTCTTCCTGCGATGTCGGCATCGCGAGCTTGTCAAAGTGCTCATAGCCTGCGGTACGGCGCGCCGCGAGCCACTCCGGGACTCCGGCGGCAGCGCGTTCGAGTGCAGTCTGGTCGAGCGGTATCAAAAGGGGGGCTTCTCCAGGAGGCGAAGCCGCAGACTACCGGCGTCGGGTCCCCTAACCCAAAGTACCCGGCTCGAACATGACCGCCCTTCCTGTTTCTGCCAGGCGAGTACTTGCATACTCCCGGAATGGGCATAACCTGCCGGCTTCACGACTCGCTTCTGCCGCGGTAGGGGCGCCGGCGCTGCGGGTCGTCCCCCAACTTGTTCGAGGTGATCCACCATGTCACGCATGTTCCGACTTGCGGTCGTCGTCAGCTTGGCCGCGGCCGCAGCGCTCAGTTCAGCCACCGCATTTGCACCCGTAGCGACCGCGGCCGAGACCGACGAGGCTGCGCCGGGAGACTTCGTCATGACCCGGTTCCTCCACGATGACATCATCGACGGCTTCAGCGATACCTGGGGCGCCGGCCGCTCGGGAGGACGGCGCCACCAAGGCACCGACGTCATGGCCCCCAAGGGCACCCCGGTCCACGCCGTCGCCGACGGCTTCGTCGAGGCAATGGAGGACGGACGGCGTTCCGGCTTCTACGTTCGCCTCCGCCATGCCGACGACTGGGTGACCTGGTACATCCACCTCAACAACGACACGCCGGGCACCGATGACGGCGCCGGAGGACCTGCTACTGCGTTTGCGCCGGGGCTCGAGGTGGGCAACTTCGTGCAAGCAGGTGACCTGATCGGCTACACCGGAGACTCCGGCAACGCCGAATCCCGGGTCGCCCATACGCACTTCGAACTGCAGCACAACGACCGGTACCGCAACCCGTACCCCTACCTCCGAGCAGCGTGGGACCGGCAACTCCGCGAGCAGGAACTCATCGACGAAGCTCAATAGCGGCCCGTGCCCGCAGGAACACCGCGTCGAGCATCGGAGCGGTGAGACGGCCGGTGAATGTATTCTGCTGGCTCGGGTGATAGCTCATGATCAGCAGCCTCCCGTTGGACAGTTGCACTTCACCGCCGTGCTCAAAGCGAGGCCGCGGCCGAGGCAACACTTCTCCACGGCGCTGCAAGTGTTGCCACAGCGCCACGTAGCCGTACCCGCCGAGACACACGTAGACCGCGGCGTGGTCGAGCAGATCGAGTTCTGCGTCGAACCATCCCGCGCAGTTGTCACGCTCGAGCGTGGTCGGCTTGTTGTCGGGCGGGGCACACCGCACCGGGGCGGTGATCCAGGCATCGTTCATCGCCTGGCCATCGCTGCGATCAATCGAGGTGGCAAGCGCGGCAAACCCGGCATGATGCAGTGAGCGGAACAGCCAATCACCGCTGCGGTCGCCGGTGAACATCCGGCCCGTGCGGTTGGCTCCGTGGGCTCCCGGGGCGAGCCCAACCACGACGAGGCGCGCCGCCGGATCACCGAAGCCGGGGACAGGACGGCCCCAATACTCCTCACCGCGGTAAGCCGCTCGTTTCTCGTCCGCTACTTGCTCACGCCACGCCACCAGGCGGGGACAGAGCCCGCAATCGACAACCGCCGCGCTCAACTCAGCGAGACCGTCTACGGCGGGAGTGCTCACCTGACCGGAGGCAGCATGTTGGGCCCAAACGACGAGTTCTCGCTCCAGAGCATCCATCCCAGTGACCGCTCTTCGGCGATCCCCCACACGACTCGAATCTCCGGCGGATCGAGCTTGGCCCGCTGCAGCCATGGCCGATAGATGGCGGGACCCTCGAGCCGGGGGATACCGGCGTCCAACGCCGTTTCCACGATCTCGGCAGCGTGCTCATTGGGGTCTTCGTAGTCGCGCCAACCCGGCGCATAAGCGTACGAGTAGATCATCGGGCTGAGTACGTCCACCGCAGATGAGAGTGGTCCCGGCTGCTGGCCGATGCCCTCATCGGACCGACTCTCCAGCGTGATGGCCAGGATGTCCGCAGCAACGGCACAACCGGCCGGATAGAGGCGGTCGTGCGCCTCCCGGAGGAAGGCCGCGATGGTCTCGATGCGCAGGAACTGAGCTTCGTCGTCGTAGTAGGCGTCGCTGTAAGCGAGTTCATCGAACCGGGCCGTCTTCACCCCACCAACCGGGAACTGGACGTAGTCGAACTGCACCTCGTTGAAGCCGAGGCGGCACGCCTCCTCCGCCAGCGACAACGGGTACTCCCAGGCCGCGGGGTCTGTCGGATCGAGCCAGGCGCGCCCGCTCTTGGTCTCCCAGGGGCGTCCGGTCTTCGAGTCCATCGTGGCCAAACTCGGCTGATCGATGGCCAGATAGGGGTCTTGGAACACAACGATCCTGGCGATCTTGTACAGCTCCAATTCGTCCATGTCGGCAACGATCCCGGAGATGTCATACGCGGCCTGCACGGCACCGATATCGTGAGCGAGCGCAATCCCGGTGTCGTACTTGACCACCCCCGCCTCGTCCTTGAGGTCGACCACCATGCCGTTGATGTCGGTGGTTGCGCTGAGGTTCAACAGCTTCTTCCAGGAGTTCTCGTCGCCGGCCTTTTCGGCTTGGACGCGCAAAGCCCGCACTATCAGCGGGTCCATGACAACGTCGAGTTGGGTCGATATGCCGTCGTACGGGACGACCGCCGTCTCCCACGCGGGTCGGTGCAGCGTCATGTCGCCGGCAACCGCCCGATTGATGCGGTACTCCCCCAACTCGTCCGTGAGTAGTTCCCGACCGCCGAGCCGAATGGAAGTTTCGGGCAATGGCCTGCCGTCTTCGGTCGTGACGGTCCCTTCCAGAACGACAGGGTCCATTCGGACTTCTACCTCATCGCCGGGGATTTCGGCGATCTCGATCGTTTGGGGGTGGAACCCCGATGACGAGATCGTCATAGCGACCACCACATCGGTCCACTCGTCCTGCCACACAACGGTGGCAGTCCCGGCCGCCGACGTTGTGAGATCCGTCTGAGCCACCGCGACCGCGGCAGCGAGCGGGGTGAGATCGTCACCCGCCACTACCCTGACGGGAAACGTGGGTGGCCCGGGTTCAGGTGAGCGCGCCGACTCTCCGGCCACCAAGACACTCGGTCCGGCGCATGCCGCGACTAAGACCGCGGCCACGGCCACAATCAGGGTGAGCGTTCGCATCGAGATTGTTCTCATGAGCAAGAGTCGGGCACCGGCGAGAGTTTCTCCCGGTGCAGCCTGCCCAGAGTAGTAATCCATTGCGGCAACGCACTATGGGTGATAGGTTCAGATCCCTCTTTCTGGGAGGGACTAGACAACGGGAGGGGGTCCTTTGGTCAAGCGCACCAAAGAGACGCTAGTTGCCGACGGCATTGGCATGTACCTCGAAGAGGTAGCTACGCACGAGCTGTTGACGGCCGAGGACGAAGTTCGTCTGGCTCGAGCAATGGAAGCCGGCCGACAGGCTCACCGCCGCCTCGAGGAGACGGAAGGCAAACTGCCGCCCGAGGAGCGCGCCACGGTGTACCGCGCAATCCACCAGGCAGATGAAGCCAAAGCCGTGTTCATCCGTTCGAACCTCCGCCTGGTCATCTCAATCGCCAAGCGATACACCGGCCGCGGACTTGATCTGCTCGACCTCATCCAGGAGGGCAACCTCGGGTTGATTCGTGCCGTCGAAAAGTTCGATTGGCGCAAGGGTTTCAAGTTCTCCACATACGCGACCTGGTGGATCCGTCAGGCGATCACTCGCGGCCTCGGCAACCACGGCCGCACCATCCGGCTGCCGGTTCACATGGTCGACGTCGTCCGCACCGTCCAAGAGACGGAATTGAGCCTCCAAGAGATGTATCGCCGGCCCCCAACTGTCGCCGAGATCTCAGAGATCAGCGGACTCGACGAAGAGAAGATCACGATTGCCCTGACCGCCCCCAGCGACACGGTGTCACTGGATCGCCCCGTCGGCGATGAGGGTGACGCCCAGCTCGGCGACTTCGTCCAAGACGACGACGCCCTTGATCCGTTCGTCGTGGTGGCCGAAGGCGCCAGGCGCGACGAACTTCGCCGCGCCCTCGGCTTCCTCGAAGAGCGGGAGCGCCAGGTGGTGGTGTTGCGTTACGGCCTCGATGGCGAGATCCCGCGAACGCTGTCGGACGTCGGCAAGCTGCTCGGCATCACCCGGGAGCGCGTCCGCCAGATCGAGACCC
>Ga0209567_10000946_pt1 | contig 15596 bp, 14 predicted proteins | sample COG_12_FD_184756 | JGI IMG/M metagenome (GOLD analysis project Ga0209567, IMG submission 184756) | Pelagic marine sediment microbial communities from the LTER site Helgoland, North Sea, for post-phytoplankton bloom and carbon turnover... | ecosystem: Environmental > Aquatic > Marine > Neritic...
TGGGTCTGACCGGTGAGACGGTTCGTGTCTGTGGCGGCGCACTCGTAGGAGCATGAACATGGCCAAGAAGAAGAATGGTTGGGGCAAGAAGCAGCGCGCTGTCATCGTCGCAGGAGTTCGCACCCCGTTCGTTAAAGCCTTTGGAAAGTTTCTCAAGCTCGACAGTATCGATTTGGGGGACATCGCGGTGAGATCGCTCCTCGAGCGCACCGATCTTCCTCACCAAGAGATCGACAGCATCGTCTGGGGTGGCGTCATCCTGCCCTCGCACGCGCCCAACATCGCGCGCGAGATCGCGCTGGATTTACGGTTGCCACCAAGCGTCGAAGGCATGACCTGTACCCGTGCCTGCGCGTCGGGTCTCCAGGCGGTCACCCTTGCCGCTGCTGCAATCGAACGAGGCGAGGCCGACGTGGTGATTGCGGGCGGCTCGGACTCGACCAGCAACGCGCCGCTCAACCTGCCGCAAAAGGCGGTGCACGCGTTGGCTCCGCTGGCGTTCGGCAAGGCTGCTACTCCGGGCGACTACCTCGGGGTCTTGTCGCAGATCATGCCGATCACGGACATCCTCCCGAAATTGCCCAAAATTGCGGAGCGAACGACCGGCGAGGTGATGGGTGAGTCTGCGGAGTCGATGGCACGTCGCAACGAGATTTCGCGCGAAGCGCAAGACCGTTTCGCGGAGCGCTCGCACCACCGGGCAGCCGAAGCGATCGCTTCAGGCCGATTCGATGACGAGGTCACCGCGGTGGAGACACCCGATGGCTGGGTGTACACCGACAACATCGTGCGCGGCGACACCACGTTCGAGAAGCTCTCGAAGCTTCGCCCCGTATTTGCGAAAGACGGCACCGTCACCGCCGGCAACGCATCGCCGCTAACCGACGGCGCGGCTGCGGTCTTGCTGATGAGCGAGGACAAGGCGCGCGCGCTCGGATATAAACCGCTCGCGGCCTTCCGTAGTTGGTCATACGTGGGTGTCGATCCGGCCGACCAGTTGCTGATCGGTCCGGCCCTCGCAATGCCCAAGGCACTCGACCGCGCCGGCATGGAGCTCAAGGACATGAATCTTGTCGACATGCACGAAGCGTTTGCCGCACAAGTGCTTTCGGTCACCAAGGCGCTTGCGAGTAAGGGCTTCGCTCAAGTGAGGCTCGGCAAGAGCAGGGCCGTCGGTGAAATCGACGAAGAGAGCTTCAACATCTACGGAGGCTCGCTGTCGATTGGACATCCTTTCGGAGCCACAGGCGCACGAATGGTGACGACGGTGGCCAATGAGCTCGCGAAGACGGGCAAGCAGACGGCCCTTCTCGGGATCTGCGCAGCAGGTGGCCTGGGCGCTGCTGCTGTGCTCGAAGCGGTCCGCTGAGCGTGCGCGCGCGGGCGGCAGTTGCCGTGGCGCTGCTGCTCGCCTCCGCCGGCTGCACCAGAAAGGAGCCGCGCGGTCCGGGACGCATCGTCACGCTCGACACCGAGGTGACCGGCCTGTCCGGCCTCACAGTGGACGATCACGGAGCGTTCTGGGGCGCCGGTGAAGATGGTGATGCGGTGGTTCGGATCGATCCGGTGACCTTCGGAGTCACCCGCTATCCCGTGTCCGGAGGCCCGACGAAGACCGATCTGGAGGCGATGGCCTGGGTCGACGGCACGCAGTTCGTGCTCGGGACCGAGACGCAGCACAAAGGGCGTCTCCAAGATGTGGTTCTAGATGGCCGACTCGATGGAGGCCGATTCGAGGTCACCCCGATCGGTAGTCTCGATTACGCCCGCTGGCACCTGACGGCACCAAATAACCGTGGCATCGAGGGTATTTGTCACGTAGATGGCCTGTGGATTTTGGCCACCGAGCTCGTGGAATTGCAGCGCGGTCGCCGTTGGGCACCGGTCGCCATGTTCGATCCCAAGACACAGATCTGGACCGCGCACCGCGTCGGTCTGACGAGCAAGACAGGAAAGCTTGCAGCGATGAGTTGTCGCATCGTGGATGGTTCGGTCGTCGCGCTCGTGGTGGAGCGGCACTTCGGCGTGTCGCGGCTGCTCCGCTTCCAGATTCCTCGAGGACCCGAGGCGCAATGGATCGAGCCGAGTATCGCGGCGGATCTGTCGAAGTCGATCGAGCCTCTTCCGAACTTCGAAGGACTAGCCTGGATGGATGATGGCTCCGCGGTGGTCCTCACAGACAACAAGTATCGACGCCGCGTCCGGAAGCCGAGTCGGCTTTACTTCATCCCTGCGAGCGCCATGCAATGAAGCGGGCTGCGTTTGCCCTGCTCGTCGCCCTGGCCTTTGCCGGAAGTGCCGAGGCCAAACCACTTGAGCTAGGCGACTCCGTCACCGAGCATGTTCGCGAAATTCACACGCGCAACCCGCATCTGCGTGACGATGCCTTTTCGAAGATGGGGGGCTCCAGCGTTGCGAGCAAAGCGTTTGTTCATTGTTTTGCGACGCGGTACGTCGTGCTCGGAAAGCACGAAGATCTCGCCGAGACGGTCGACTACTTCGCCCATAGTCGGCGCAATTCCTTCAATCGCGAAAGCCAGGCGGCCGGCGTGAGCTGGAACCTCCGCTACGTCCTTGGCGGACGCCCCGCGAACTTCCGAAAAGAGCTCAAGCTCACCCAAGCGCGCTGGGTGCTCGTTCTTTTCGGCGGCAACGATGCACAAAACGAAAACGAGCGAGTCTACTTGCAGCGCCTCGTGTACCTGGTCGAAGCGCTCGACGAGATGGGCGTCGTTCCCATTCTCGGATCGGCGCTCCCGAGAAGAAATACCTACAAGGACCGCTGGATTCGTCGCTTCAATGCGATCACCGAAGCGGTGGCGCAGCACTGGTCACTTCCGTACGTCGACTACCACGCCGCCCTGATGGCCCTGCCGCGCAAGGGCCTGGCCCGCGATGGCGTGCATCCGAACGTGCTTGGGCAAGGTGGCGTTCGAGCGGCCTGCCAGCTGACGGACAAAGGCCTGCGGTATGGGAACAACCTGAGGAACTTGCTGACACTGCAGATGCTGGACGCGCTGAGGAGATCGGTTGGTGGCAGCTACAGGGGCAGCGGCAGCGACAGCGGCAGCGACAGGGACAGCGGCAGCGGCACTGGCACTGACGCTGGCACTGACGCTGGCACTGACACTGGCACTGACGCTGGCACTGACACTGACGCTGGCACTGCCACTGGCACTGTCGCTGACCCCGCCCCCGCCCCCGATCCCTTCCCCCTCTCCACTCTCGTCTCCAAACCCGATCTCCCCTTGGCAGAAGCCCTCCCCAAGAACTGCGGCTCCCTCAAGCCAGGCTCTCGCGTTTACCGTACTCGCCTCGACCTTACCGACCGCACGCGGCTTCGTGCCTCCGCCCTCGATCTGGCGGGCTACAAGCACCGTGTTCTCTGGGTGCGCATCGACGAAAACGGTGAGCGCTGCGTTCGGCGGCGGACCCAGACGCTCGAGGTGGATGCGCGGCCCGGAATGTGGGATCTGATTGTCGAGGTCCCTGAGCGCGCCGCGCAAAAAGGGCAGATGTTGATCCTGATCACCCGCAACCCACGCTGATGATGTCCGCCGACGACCAGATACGGATTCACGAGATATACGAATCGATTCAAGGTGAGTCGACGTTCGCGGGGCTTCCTTGCACCTTCGTCCGGCTCTCCCGGTGCAATCTCCGTTGCCGTTGGTGCGACACGCCTCAGGCCTTCGAGGGCGGCACTCAGATGCCGCGCGCCGAGGTCTTGGACAAAGCGCTTTCATTTGGAACGCCGCTGATCGAGCTCACTGGCGGCGAACCTCTCCTTCAAGCAGCCGCGATTCCCTTGCTCAAAGAGCTTTGCGACGCGGGGCGCACCGTCCTTCTCGAAACCAGTGGCGAGCGAGATATCTCGGAGGTCGATCCTCGGGTGCATCGAATCATGGATCTCAAAGCGCCGGGCAGCGACGAATCCCGGCGCAACCGCTGGGAAAACATCGAGCACCTCACCGGTCGGGACGAGGTCAAGCTCGTCCTTTCCGATCGCAAGGACTACGACTGGGCGAAGGGCGTCATCGAAGAGCACCGTCTGGCCGAACGCGTGAATGCGGTCTTGCTCAGCTGCGTCTGGGGGGAGCTCGACCCGAAGGACCTTGTACAGTGGGTTCTAGAGGATAAGTTGCCGGTTCGCGTGCAGATGCAGATGCACAAAGTGATTTGGGACGCGGACACCCAGGGAGTCTGAAGATGCCAATGGACCCGGAATTCGTTGCCGATTGCCCGTATGGACCGGGCGCACTTGGTATCGACGAGCTCATCGAAGTCGACAAGGAGGCCGGCATCGTGCGTGCGCGAATGACCACGCACCCTGACCTTCCGCTGACCCGCGACCAACGGGTACACCCCGTACGGCATCCGCGGCACGTGAGCGGCGGTTTCATGGTGCACCTGACCGGCATACTCGGGTTCATGCACACCTATTATGTTCTGGGCCTTCGGCACGCCGATGGGTGGATCGGCTACGGCGGGCGAATCTACGACGCGCGGTTTGCGGCGCTTGCGAAGATGGGGCCGCCGCTCGACATGGAGCTCCGCGCAACGAAGGTCCGCCAACGCGAGAATCAGGTGTTCGGACGATACAAGTTCCGATTCACGCAAGACGACATCCTGATCTACCAGGGCGACCAGGCGGCCATGTGGATGAAGGTATCGGCGTCATGAGCGCGAAGTCCCAGACCTTCACCGTCGAAACACGGGGGAGGGGCACCACCGAGATTACCCATCAGATTCAAGATGCGGTCGAAGCGTCTGGCATCGTAGAAGGCCTGTGCACCGTCTTTATTCATCACACGAGCGCGTCGGTGATCATCAACGAGAACGCCGACCCGGACGTGCAGCGCGACCTCGACGCATTCCTTTCGAGGCTCGTGCCTGACGGAGATTCGCTCTATGTCCACACGATGGAAGGTCCCGACGACATGCCGGCACACGTCAAAACCGCGCTCACGCAGACTTCGTTGGGCATCCCGGTCACCGGCGGCCGCTGCGCCCTCGGCACCTGGCAGGGCGTTTTTCTCTGGGAACACCGCCGCCGGGGCCACCGACGACGGGTCACAGTGACGGTCGTCGGTTAGACGCCGCCGGGGACCCCTGACGCTCAACCGCCGAGACTAGGCGCGCGGCTGGGCCGGCGCACCGCCTTCGGCATACATCGCTTCGATGTCGTCGGCGAAGTGGTCGTTCACCTTGGCGCGCTTCACCTTCAGCGTCGGCGTGAGCTCGCCATCTTCGACAGTGAAGTTGCGTTTGAGGATGGTGAACTTCTTGATCTGCTCGACGCGCGCGAAGTGCGCGTTCATCTCCTCAATGTGCGCCTGGATGCTCGCTCTGAGCTTCTCGCTCTTGTGAAGCGCGCTTGCATCTTCGCCGTTGGCCACCGCCCATGCCAGACCCGCCTCGGCGTCGATCGTGACGAGCGCGCTCAGGTACTTGCGGCGGTCGCCGATCACGACGGCCTCGTCGACTAGCTCGTGGTTCTTGATGCCCGACTCGAGATTCTTTGGCGTGATGTTCTTGCCGCCGGCGGTGATGATGATGTCCTTCTTGCGGCCGGTGATGCTCAAGAACCCGTCTTGGTCGAAGGCTCCGAGGTCACCCGAATGCAACCACTCGCCCGAGAGCGTGGAGTCGGTTGCTTCCTTGTCCTTGTAGTAGCCCAAGAAGACGTTGGGGCCCTTGACCAGGATCTCGTCGTCCTCGGCGATCTTGACCTCCACGCCCGGAAGGGCGGGGCCGACGCTGCCGAAACGATACTGGGTCGGCGTGTTGAAGCTGGTCGGACCGCTGTCCTCCGATTGCCCGTAGACCTCGAGAACGACGAGATCCATGCTCGCGAAAAACTCCAGCACCTCGCGCGCGATCGGCGCGGCGCCGGTGACGCAAACTCGGGCATTACCCATGCCGATCGCCGGCAAGAGCTTCGAGTAGATCAGCTTGTTGGCGAGCTGATATTGCAGGCCTTTGTTGCCTCGGGGGGTCTGATTGGCCTCCCAGCCCACTTTCATCGCCCATTTCACGAGCTTGGCCTTTACGCCAGTCGCTTCCTTGAGCTTGGCCGTGATGCCGGCGTGGAACTTCTCCCAGATGCGCGGCACGCCAAAGAAGATCGTGGGCTGCACCTCTTTGAGGTTTTCCGGCACCGCTTCGATCGACTCTGCGAAGTACACCCGGGCACCCGTGGTGATCGGGATGTGCAACGTGAACATCTGCTCGGCGATATGCGAAAGCGGCAGATAGGAGAGCGAGCAATCCGAGGCGTTGATCGTGGTGATCCCGATGGCGACGTTCGCAGTCCAGGCCAGGTTCTGATTGCTCAGCATCACACCCTTGGGCGGGCCGGTCGTCCCCGACGTGTAGATCAAGGTTGCAAGGGCGTCGGGCTTCAGGCTCTCGACTCGGTCGAGGTACGACTGCTTTTCGACGCCATCGCCCTTTGCCATGAACTCTTCCCAGCTCATCACCATGTCGTCGGCGATCGCGGGACAGCCTTTCATCGTGACGACATGCTTGAGGTTGGGCATGTTCCCGCGTTCGGCCAGGACCTTCCGCCATTGATCCTGGTTCTCGACGAGGATGATCGGGGCATCGGCGTGGGCGACGATGTAACGAACCTCGACCGGGGAGCAGGTCGTGTAGATACCTGCCGGAGCACCGCCCGCACCCATGGCCGCGATGTCCATCACTGCCCATTCGGGGCGGTTGAATCCGAGGATACAGACCGTTTGCCCGGGCTCGAAGCCGAGCGCGATCAAGGCGCGCCCCGCCTGCGTCACCTGGTCAGAATAGGTGCCCCAGTTCGTGGGCTTCCAGCCGCCGCCTTCGCGTACGTAGTACGCCTGGTCGTTGGGGGTCCTCTCCGCCCGTTGCAGGAGTCGATTGGGAATCGTGTCAGTAGCCACAGCGTCACCTCTTGAGTTGCCGGCCGCCCTCGGGCCGGGACCGCCGAATATAGGCCAGGATCCCCTCGAATGGGAAGGGCAACCAAGCGCAGCCTGTGCTAAATCGCCCCCTCACGGAGGAGTGGCCGAGCGGTCGAAGGCGGCGGATTTGAAATCCGTTGTAGGGGCGACTCTACCGGGGGTTCGAATCCCTCCTCCTCCGCCGTTTTGGACCGGGGCCGTGGGCCGTGGTCGTGGTCGTGGGCGTACGGCCGTGTCCGGTTCCGAGTCCGTGACCGAGTTCGTGACGGTGTCAGTGGCAGTGCCAGTGCCAGTGCCAGTGTCGGCGCCAGTGGCAGTGCCAGTGCCGGCGCCAGTGCCGGCGCCGGTGTCAGCGTCAACACGCGCAGCGCTGGTCCTCGTTCTGTTGCGTGAACGACCACCGATACTGACGAACGGGTTGGGGCAGTGAGTGCAGTTCTAACGCGCTGTCGTTCCACCGGGAGTGGAGCCCTTGGTTCAAGGAAGCTGCTCGCAAACGAACGAAGCGCAAGTCTTGCGCGCTTCATCTCCGATCTGTCAAAAGCGCAATCCTTTCCGAGCACCTTTCGCGCAACCGCCGCGCAACGTCTGCGCCTGCGAAAGAGGTAAAGAATTACGTATAGACAGGTCGGCGCAAGCGCGAGACGTTCAGCGATCCGGGAGCAGGGCGACAAGCACGCCGCCTCGTTCCATTTGGAAAAACGGAGGCTCATCATGAAAACGGGAATTTTTGTGGCACTCGCCGCGCTGGCGTTGGCCGTCTTTGCGGTTCCAGAGGCACAGGGCAAGTCAGGACCGGACGTTGACCAGCGGATCTCCGGCAGCACCTTTGTCATTGATGTCGACGATACCGGCAACACCACAGGGTTGGCGAACTTTCTCGCGAAAGGGCAGCCGGGAACGGCACAGGTCAACGGACTGATCGTCTTCGGGCCGCCGCTGGGTCTTGATGAGCGTTGCCCCGAAGAGTTCCCCTTCGGAGCAAACCTCATCAGTCTTGACTTTGTCGAGACCTATAAGGACGGCTCGCTCTTGATTGGCACGGCCAGCACGGATCCAGTACAAGCCGTCTGCTCGGATGGAATCACAAACATCGCTGCAGTCGTGGGCTCTATCACGAGAGGCACAGGGCGATTCGAGGGCGCGAGCGGCACCTGGGAAGTCGAGGCGACTACGCCCGCTGGCCCGGACGCTGGCACCACGGGAACCTTCACAGCTGACCTCGACTAGCCTGCTGATACGTACACCAAAGGGCATCACGCCAGGCTGCTTCTAGGTGCTCGAGCAGTGGCTGACTCGCGGTGACACTTAGGAGCCCCGGCTTAGGTCGGGGCTTTCTTGTGGCGGCGCCTTAATGTTGCGGCGCAGCCCTGCAAGAGGTTGGGGCCGAGAGCTGCGTCGATCACACCAATCGCGAAGAGCTCATACTCAAAGTCACCCATGACGGTGCTCTCCAAGTAACTCGCCAAGCGCTGTCCGGTGCCAGCATAGCCAGCGGTCCGGTGCGCCACATTTGCACGGGGTGACCAACGAAACGAAGCGCAAATGCCGCGCGCTTTCCGATCGAGCGGTGAAAACCCCAACGCTTCCGGGACGCCTTCCGGGTGACCGCCGCGCAACGTCTGCGCATGCGAAAGAGCTAAAGAATTACGTATAGCGACGGGTTTGGTGGCGACCCACGTTGACGTGTGCGATCGGCCCGAGTCGGGCGGGTGCAACCGGCGAGATCCTGGTGGGCTACTTATTTCGATTTCTATGTGTCTGCGCGCTGGGCGCGATGCCGCTCATCGGCTGCAGTGAGCCCACGGGCGAGGGTGAAAATGGCGGAACGGCTGGCGACGGTGGAACCGGTGGCATGCCCGAATGCCAGAACCCCGAGGACTGCGACGACCGAAACGAATGCACCGAAGATGTGTGCGATCCATCAAGCGGGCTGTGCGACAACGCGCCGGTTCAAGACGGCACTCTTTGCGCTGGCAAAACGTCCCTAGGCGTCCCCAGAGGCGGCTGTTACGGTGGTTTGTGCAACTTCCGGCCGGTGATCGTTGCTGTCGGGGACAAAGAGATCGTCTTTAATTGGTCGGAGGATCGCTGCGAAGATCTCGATCTGCCCGACGGCCCCGCCCGTGCTGTGCGCGCAGAGGAGGGAGAGATCGTCCTCTTCGCTAACAACGCGCCGACCTACCGTGTAAGTCGCGGCCCGGACTTCGAGACATTGCAGCACGTGTGTGACCCGCCCGCGCTGGTATCCGCCGACCTGCAGGCGCCGGAATCCTATGAGAATTGGGAGTGGATATGGGTTGCGTACCGAGAGGGCACAAGCATTCATGCGCTCGTCCACAACGAGTTTCACGACGCGGTGGCGCCGACATGCAAGGTCGGCGATCCCTCGCCCGCCAACCCATGCTGGTACAATTCGGTCACCTACGCGGTGTCGATCGACGGAGCGCGTAGCTTCTCGAAGCCGGGAGCGCCTGCGCACGTGGTGGCGCCCGTTCCTGAGGTCTGGACGCCACCGGCGGTACCCCAACCACACGGCTTCCATTCGTTGATCGGGTACCACGCGCCGAGCAACATCGTGCGGGGCCCAGACGATTCCTACTACGCATTGCTGCTCCTGACCCCGTCTCAGTATAGCCCCTACACTTTCCTCTGCTTGATGCGTACTGAGACACTCAATGACCCAGCGAGCTGGCGTGCGTGGGACGGGACGGGTTTCCATCTCCGCATGGAGAGCCCGTATGTCACAGGCAACCCGGTGCCCGAGTGCACACGCCTGCCCGTAACCACCGGCACCGCGAGCCTCACCTACAACACCTATCTCGACCGGTACATGCTCGTAAACAACGGTGGCAGTCCGATCGCTGGATACCCCGTATGCGGATTCTATCTGTGGCTCTCGTCTGATCTAATCCACTGGGGCTATCCTCAACTCATCGCACCAGCGCGGATGGACGGCTGCAACATACCCCCGCAGACGCCCGGCGTGCTAGAGACGGTCAATATTCTATATCCGTCGATCATTGACCATGCGGACTCCACCATCAACTTCGAGCGCCCGGGGCGGACGCCCTATCTCTACTACACGCGCTTCAACGACGGCGGGTTGGACCGTGACCTCGTTCGCGTGCCCCTGACGTTCAAACTGGAGGAATGAACGAACCAGCGTTGCCGCTGACGCGATTGAGACGATGTGCGACGTGGGTGCGTTTGAGGTGCAGCCGTAGCCACGCACCCGCTGCGCCCCCACGCCCCAAACGCAAAACCTGCGCCCACATCGGCTAGCCAGTAAAGAATTACGTATTCCTGACCGCGGTCCGGCGACACACGTTGCCCATGACCGGGCCGGAAGATAGTCATGCGCAAGTGGATCTTGCTGGTCGTTCTAGTTCTACTCGTCTTCATGCCGAGGTGCGATTGGTTGTTTAGCGAGTGCTATCTCGATAGCGACTGCGATGACGACAACCCGTGCACCAGGGATGTCTGCCATCGCGAGTGGACGCCTTCGTTTTCCAACGACCCCTCCTGTCTCGAGGCAGGAGGAACAAGTACGTACTGGTGCGAATACGACGGCGCTGACGACGGGACACCGTGCGAAGTAGATGGGCAAACCGGAGTCTGCGAGGCTCGAGTGTGTCGACTAGACGGCGAAACATCCGAGTCCGTTCTTGACGGAGGCGTGAGCGACGTGGGGCGTTCGAGGTGCAGCCGTGAACTGGGGATGTTGATATGCGCAAGTTGATTCTGCTGGCGGTTTTGGTTCTGCTCGTCTTCATGCCGAGGTGCGATCTCGCTTGGTTTTGGGAGTGCGCCTTCGACAGCGACTGCGACGACGGCAACCCGTGTACCAAGGATGTCTGCGACAGCGAGGCTGATACCTACTGCGATTGGGAGTCTTGGTGTGACGATTGCCGCCACTACTGGTGCGAGAACAGAGAAGTCGACGACGGCACCCCGTGCGAAGTAGATGGGCAAACCGGAGTCTGCGAGTCTGGAGATTGTCGACTGGAAGGGGAAACATCCGACGGGGGCGTGAGCGACCTCGGGGCGTTTGAGGTGCAGCCGTAGGCGCTCTCCGAGAAGCTCATGTCGAAGCCTCGTAAACGAAGCGCAAATGCTGCGCGCTTCATCCCCGATCCGTCAAAAGCGCAATCCTTTCTGAGCACCTTTCGGGTGACCGTGACGCAGTATCTGCGCCTGCGAAATAGCTAAAGAATTACGTATAGCGACGGGTTTGGTGGCGACCCAAATTGCTCTGTGTGACGGGCCTGAAACCAGGCCGGTGTCACTGTGAGGGTGTCATGCGTTACTTGATCCGATTCTTGGGCGTCTGCGTGTTGGTGCTGATTCCGTTCCTTGCGTGCATGGACTTCGGTGGTGGTGAAACAGAGGGGTGCGAACCTTACAATTTCGACTGGAACGGTGACCCCTGCAGCGGCGTTGTGTGCCCGCCCGACGACAACGAATGCACGCGAGAGTATTGCAGCGGTGGTTCCTGTAGGAGCGAGCCGGTCACCAACGGCAGGAGCTGCACGTACGACGGCCTTTCTGGCGTCTGTGTAGAGGGCGTGTGCGGAGAGAACCTCTGCGAAGGCGTCTACTGCAACGACGAACCGTGCAGCACGGGCAATTGCGACTACGTGGATGGGCTGTGTAACTACACGCCAAGGCTTCCGGATGGAACGCCCTGCGTCTACGACGGGATGGACGGCGTCTGTGTGAACGGCCTATGCGGTGAGAACCTTTGCGAAGACGTCGAGTGCGACGACGGCGATGCATGCACCGACGACAGGTGCGAGTACGTAGACGGGACATGCGACTTCGCGCCCGTGGTGTGTGACGACGATAGTGACTGCACCGAGGACACCTGTAATCCGACCATCGGATGTGAGCATGCTGCTGCTGCCAACGGCACGCCTTGCCGAGGGGGGGAGTGGACCTGCCAAGATGGAAGCTGCGCGGGGTACACGCAAGACTTCGAGTCGCTCGATCAGTTGAGCCCGACCGCGTTGAGCGATGACGGATGGATTGTCTTCGGCAAAGTGTTCGCACCGGATGGCACGACCTACCTGTACGGCTATGGGTCGTTTCCCGCCCCGAACAACACCGGCGGCTTCTCCGGCATCGCTTTGGAGCAAGGCGACCCCGATCAGGGCGAACAGCAGTTGGTGATCATCAGCGACTACCTCGGCCTGGACGCGCAGATCGCAGGGAACCGAGTCGAAGCCCAGACGTACCGTGAACGCACGATTACGGCGGAGGATGTCGGCAAGACCGTCACATTGAGCTTCGACGCCAAACGCGGCGACATCAACGATCCCGGCGCTCAAGGATGTATCGATACAACCAACCCGCCATGCGACAGCACCGCCGATGCGTACCTCATGACGACAGATCCGAATGCCGGCGACCGGATCACCAACTTGGTTGAGGAGGATACAACTGCGATTCCGGGAGTCTGGGCCCGCTACTCCATTTCATTGGAGATCGATCCGGATCTGGTGGACCAGCTACTGCGGGTCGGCTTTTCCGCGACGGCGTCCAACTTCGAACCCTCCGGTGTTTTCTACGACAACGTCCTGGTGGTGCTCGAGGCTCCCTGAGCCCCGTCTGGTCATCGGTTCGCCTGCGGCTCCTCGAGCCGTCAGTCGCTTGCAGTTCGCCGGGTGGGTGCGTTTGAGGTGCAGCCGTAGGTGCGAGTAAAGAATTACGTATAGCGAGGCGCAGTTCGGCGACCCACGTTGCCCATGACCGGGCGGGAGGTTGTCGTGCAGCACCTAGTTGGGATCCTATTCGCGCTGCTGCTACCGCTCATGATTGGATGCGGGTCGGACAATTGCGGCTGGCACGGATCTGGTGGTGAAGCCGGGTTCATCGGGCCAGGCCTGTGGGCGGGGCACTTCGATGCCCCCGACGCAGGCGGCGGCTTTGCGTGCTTTTACGTAAACGCGGCCTGCACCGCGCTGACGGCGAGCACGGATTGCAACGTTGGCCAACCTAGTACAGAAGCGCACTTACTGGACGTCTATTGGACGGCTGGCAGAAACGAACTGGGCGAGCGGTGCGGCGCTGGCGTGGGAGTGACCCCTGATCTGGTCAGCGAGGTTCCGATACGCGGGCTTTCGTTCACGATCGAGCTCACGGACGCCCAAGGCGGCGACTGGCGGATCAATGGCGACTTCGCATCAAGTTTCTGTGACGTTGAGGCAAGGCGAACGACGGAGAGTGGCTACTGCGAACCTATCGATTCTGTGAGGACCGTGCCTTTGCCGAGATGATCCCCACGCCCCAAACGCAAAACCTGCGCCTGCAATCGGCTAGCGCGTTTCATCGCCGAATCATGAAAAGCGCAATCCTTTCCGAGCACCTTTCGGGTAACCGTCGCGCAACGTCTGCGCATCCGCAAGAGCTAAAGAATTACGTATAGCGACGGATTTGGTGGCGACCCACGTTGCCTTGTGTGGCCGGCCTGAAGTGGACGTTTATCGTGCGTTACTTATTCGGATTTCTATGTGTCTGCGCGCTGGGCGTGATGCCCTTGGTTGGGTGCGCGGGCGATGGTGGAAGCTTCGATATCGTCCGCGATGGGCAGAAGCAGAGCTACGACTCGACGAGAATTGCGTTGAAGGAGATGGACTCTCAACTGGTTCTCTCGGCTTGGAATACGCGGGATCCCATTCCCGACGCGGTGGACGACGAGTACAGCGACGGCCTGCGGATCGTGTTCGATAAGGATGCTCTGGTCGAGCTTGCCACCGATCAGGACTATCCAATCTCCGGCGAGGGTTCGTGGACCAGCACTTCTGGGAGGATCTATCACGGCGAAGTGACCTTCATCCCTACTGAGACGCACACCGCAGCCGTGGACCACATGTTGTTCACTCACCAGCGTATGGGCTGCATCGATGAAGACGACGACCCCGGCGCTCAGACCTTTCAGGGCAGCCTGAGCCTCACTACGATTGCCGAGGGCCAGTTGGCGGGAGCCATCGAGGTACGCGTCGAGGGCGACGTCCCGTGCACCGACAACTTGCATCAGTTCTACGAGCTCACGTTGGTATTCGACCAAAGCTACGGCGGCACGGGCACTGACGCCGGCACTGATGCCGGAACTGACGCTGGCGCTGACTCTGGCACACCTGATGCATCTACGTAACCACACTTAGAGCGCTCGGCGCCGCGACCGGGGGGATTGTCATGCGGTACTTATTCGGATTTCTATGTGTCTGCGCGCTCGGCGTGATTTCGCTGATTGGATGTTGTACTGATGCCGGCGACGGCGGCAATGGAGGCAGGCGACATCGACTGTGGCGGCACTGGGGGCAGCGGGGGCTCGGGCGGCAGCGCGGGCTAGTCTGTCCAGCTAACAACAACGGCGGCCTTCAGATCACTCCGTGGGTCGCCGTTTTGATTCTGCGGCTGAGCCTGGCAGCTTATCAAGGCAACAGCACCGTCATCAGCAATGGCCCAATCAGCACACCGATTGTGCTTCAGGGCGCCTGGTGGCGTTGCCAGCGTCACGTGCTTGTGGCGAAGGCGGAATAATTACGTATGCCCAAGAATAGGATCCCCTGATACCCTCCAACCTTTCCCGAAAAGGACGGTGAAACCATGCCCAAGATAAACAAAAGCATCAACATCAGTGCACCTGTCGAGAAGGTCTTCGCATACGTCACCGACCCAATGAACCTCCCCGAGTGGTTCGTAGGCATGACGGAGGTGACCGACGTGAGCGGCTCGGGCGTTGGCCAGCACAGCCGCTGGAAATACTCGATGATTGGGATTCCGTTTCACGGAGAGAGCAAGCTTACCGAGTACGTCCCAAACCAGCGTTCGGTCGGCAAGCAAGAAGGGGGAATTACGAGCACTATTACCTACACCTTCGCGCCTCATGAAGGCGGAACAAAGCTGGATTTCGAAGTCGACTACACCATCCCGGTTCCCGTCTTGGGGAAGCTGGCCGAGAAAGTCGTGTTCAAGCGCAACCAACGAGAAGCCCAGTTGTCGATGGAAAACATCAAGGACAGATTGGAGGTCTAGGGCAGGCCCACGGGCTACTCAGACGCGGTGACGTGGACCACAAACGCGGGTACGCCGCCTAACTGCGATGTAGGTTCGTTCGAACGGCAGTCGGACGACCCGTAGCGCAGCACCGGGAAGCGCACACGAACGGCGGCCTTCAGATCAGCACCCGCTGCGCGACTGCCAAGCTGACGCTCACTCCGCGGGTCGCCGTTTTGTTTGTGGCGCTCAGCCTAGAGGAACTGAAGTTACACACCTGAGCGACCTGCGAAACGAAGCGCAAACGGTGCGCGCTTTTCCATCGAGCGGACGAAAACCTAACGCTTCCGAGACGCCTTTCGGGTAACCGCCGCGCAACGTCTGCGCCTGCGAAAGGAGTAAAGAATTACGTATAGCGACGGGTCTGGTGGCGACCCAAGTTGCCTTGTGTGACGGGCCTGAAATCGGGTCGGTTCCGGCGAGCATTCAGCTCAGCCATAAAGGAGGGTGAAATTATGCCAAGGACAAGCAGAAGCGCGATCATCAACGCACCGGTGGACAAAGTCTTCGCGTACATCGACGACCCAATGAACGCGCCCGAGTGGAATCCAAGCCTAATGGAGGTGACGGACGTAACGGGTTCTGGCGTGGGCC
>Ga0209567_10000947_pt1 | contig 15585 bp, 13 predicted proteins | sample COG_12_FD_184756 | JGI IMG/M metagenome (GOLD analysis project Ga0209567, IMG submission 184756) | Pelagic marine sediment microbial communities from the LTER site Helgoland, North Sea, for post-phytoplankton bloom and carbon turnover... | ecosystem: Environmental > Aquatic > Marine > Neritic...
CTCGCTTACAAGCTCTGCAAGTACAGAATTGCCTCGGCTGCGTCGGTGCGCAGGCAGGCGTTCGTGTTGACCTTCTTCTTGAGGACGCCCTCGGTACGGATTCGCTTCTGAGCAGCCTCGAGGGCGGTGATCGCCTTCTTGTCGCCGAGGGCGCGCAGCTTGGCGACGGCGTCCTTACGGTCGACGCAGGTTTCTCCCTGCTCGAGGTCAAGCAAGTATGAGCCTAGCCGGTCGATCTGATCGCCCAGGCCTACGTCTCCGGCAACGGTGGCGGCGCGCTGGCGCCTGCGCAGGACCTGGTCGGATGACGCAATGCTCACCAGCTGATCTTCTAAATCGCCGCCGCCTACTTCCCCGACCAGCGTCCCCATGAAGTCGAGCGCGGCATCGACCACGCCAGGTGCCTTCTTGTCGAGCATGAGATCGAGATTGGTGCGCATGAGCTCATCATTGGCGAGCTTCGGCTCCAAGCGAACCGCGTTCTCGTAGGCAACGAGCGCCAGGATGCTGCGCTGCGCGCTCGCGTGAGCGTGGCCAAGCACCATCTGCGCGTACGGCTCTTCGCGTACATCGCTCTTTCGCTCGATCAGGTACGCCGCCGCTTCCTTCGGGCGCCCTTGCTCGAGCATCTCGGCTGCAGTTTCTGCCTCGGGCCCGTGCTTCGGTGCGACCATCGGCAAGTGGTTGCGCGTCGGAAGGTAGTCCGGGCCCTTGCTGCCGAAAGCGAAGACCATCAGCGCCATGAAGGCAACGACGCTCGCCGTCGTGGTCACGATCTGCCTCGGCGTCCTCCGCTTGGTCACGGCGCGGGCCACCGCCGGGGCGACCGTGTCCCTCAAACCTTCGGCGACGAGGGACGGGAGCTCCCTCAACCCGGACTCGCCTTCGGACGAAAACGCGGACGAGCCGGCGTCGAGGATCTCATCGATGCGCGCGATGTACTCGGCGGCGTTAGGAATTCGGTCTTCCTTATGCTTTTCGAGGCCCTCGCGAATCAGCGCTTCGACGCTCTTGGGCACGCGCGCATCGGGAGCGAGCTTGCGAAACGGAGGCACCTCGGCCGAGGTGTGCATGCTCAGTAGCGCCACCACCTCGTTTGCCTCGAAGGGCGGTACACCGGCGATCATCTCGTACAGCATGACTGACAGCGCATAGATGTCCGCACGCGCGTCGATCGGCTGGCCGAACGCTTGCTCGGGCGCAATGTAGGTGGGCGTGCCGATTGTGACGCCAAGTTGCGTCAGTCGCGGGTCATCGCTCGGAAGATCTGTGCCATCGAAGAGCTTCGCAATTCCGAAGTCGAGGATCTTGGCGAAATCGGGGTCCTCATCCTGCTCGACGAGGATGACATTCTCGGGTTTTACGTCGCGGTGAACGATGCCCGCATCGTGTGCGCATACCAGCGCGCTCAACACGTGCCGCCCGATGTGCAAGGCACGCCTCCATTCGATCCTGTGCTCCCGCTCGAGCAGGTCAAACAGGGAAACGCCGTCGAGCACCTCGAGCACCATGTAGAGCGTGCCGTCATCCAGGCGCCCGAAGTCCGAGACGTTGACGCAGTTGGGGTGGTCGACGCGACCGGTCGCGAAGGCCTCGCGCTCGAAGCGCATCGTTACCTCGTCGATGCCTTCCACCGCCCGATGCAACAGCTTCAGCGCGACGGGGCGCCTGAGCGAAAGGTGCTCCGCGAGATAGACGCAGCCCATCCCGCCGGAACCGAGGACCCCGGTAATGCGGAACTTCGAGTCGAGAATGTCCCCGATCCGAGGAATCTGAGCTTCGAGGGCAGCCGGGAGCGTAGGCGCTCGACTCCCCACTTCTGACGTGCGCACCGATACAGTATTGCCAAAATCAGAGGCCGCTGCCTGCAAGACTCGGGTCGAGCGCGAACGGGTTGGAACTGTGCGTAAAGACTCGAATCCACCTGGTAGCGCAGGCCGTGACATGCGAGATAGCTCACAAGATGAATTGCCGACTCACCCGAGCGCGTCACGCGGTTGCTCTGCTGCTAGTCGCACTGTGGATCGCCCCGGCGGCAGAGGCTCAGATTCCGAAGACCGTGAAGTCTCCCTACGCGGCGCCGGCAGACCAGGCGCTTCTGGTGTTCTCACGCGCCCGTCGCCGGCAAGCGAGCGAGACGGCCTATCGCATCGTCACGCAAGCCGGCCGGTGCATCGCGGTACTCTACAACGGGCGGCAGACTGCCTCCCGGCTGTGGCCGGGAAAGCACATGCTGATGGTGATCACGGGCACGGCGCCGCCCACAATTCAGCTCATGCAGGCCAACCTCAGCGCGGGCAAAACATACGTCGTCAATCTGCGCTCGCGGGTGAACATGAAGAGCCCGGTGGAGATCGAGGTCGTCCGGCGCGGCGCCCAGCCACTCGAGGCATTTCCCGCGGAGGTCCGGGAGCTCGCCCCCTCCAATCCGAACCTGCGGCAATGCACCGAATGGGTCTCGTGGAAGCGCTCGAAAATCGAGCCGAGGGCGGAGCAGGCCAAGCGGAAGTGGGACGAGGCCGGCGACGAGCACCGCGATGCGCATACCCTACGGCGCAACGACGGGTGGACGGCCGCCGAGGTGCGAGAGCCCTGACTTAAGGGACCAGCTTGTCGTCCACGTCGGCGAGGTCCCAGCGCTTGAGGGCCCGCCGGAAGCTCCGCGGGTTGGTGTAGCCCGCGTGTCGCATGACCTCGTCGGGCGTTTGGTTGCGCTCGAAACCCGTGAGGAGGATCGACTTACGGACGGCGTCCATCAACACGCGGAACGAGGTGCCATCTTCTTGAAGGCGACGTTGCAGAGTGCGCGGTGTCATGTGAAGCGACGACGCCACGGCCTCGATGCTCGACTTCCCTCTCGGAAGCAGAAGCTTGATTTGATCGCGAACCGTGTCGATGAAAGGATGGGCCTCGATCGTCGCGTGAAGCCCCGCAGCGACACCTCGAAGCTGGCCGTGCAGCGCCTGATTGCCGTGCGCGAGCGGAAGCGCCCAGGCCTCATCGTCGGCAAAAATGGCGGTCTTCTCCTTGCCGAACAGCACGGAGCAGCCGAACGCATGCGTATACTTCTGAATGTTGCCCCGATACGGGTGCTCGAAGTGTACCTCTTGGGCTTTGAACGCTCCGTCGGTGGCAAAGCGGAGAAGCTTCATGACGAACACCGCGATGAACTCAATCTCATGAGCAGTGATGGGAAGCTCGTGCTCGATCTTGTTGATGTGGAGCACGTGATACTCGGGATGCTCGCCCAAGGTCACCACACGGCCGTGCGAGAGGAGCTCCTGATACCGCACGCTTGCCTCGAGGCCCTCGCCCACGGTCTCGGCGCTGGTCAGGAGCAGGACGACGAGGTGATCGGCACGCGGCTCCGAGGCCTCGGCTGCACTGAGCCCGAGGTGCCTGTCCCCGCTCTGAACGAGCGCGGCGCGCCAAAAACGGCCCAGCGCATCGCGAGGCGGCCGGTGGTTGGCATCCATGAAGATATCGATGCTGGTGCCGACCTCTTCGCAGAGGGCCTCGACATCCAGGCCGAGGGCCCGGAACGAGTTCACCACGCCACGGGCCCAGGCACCCGACACGCGGATGCCTGAATTCTTTCTACCTGGCCCGGTTGAATCGCCCACCTGCGCCAATCGATCCACATGGGCGATAGAATTACAAGCCTAGAGGGTGAATTGTCACAAGGCGTGGCGTAAACGGTGCCTCCTTTTGTCGTCGCAGATGCAGTGGGGGGCTGTAGGTTCCTTCTTGTCATTCGGTGCAAGGCGGGCATTAGCGGTTCGGGAGCGTAGACAAAGGATGAGCCCACCATCCCATCCAAAGTCAGGCGAAACAACGTTCCCCTAAGATAATGCCCGCCTTGGCCTCCCTATTCGTAGGGCCATTACCAGAAGCCGATCAACGTCCCAGGATGCTGATCGGCTTCCTTCTATGGTGAAACCGTTCTGTTCTATGGTGACAGGGTCGTGTCGCGCGGGACGCCTCGAAACTGCGTACCGATACGCCGGTCGAGCGCCTCGACGTTCAGGGTACGCTCTCGGGCATCGGGGTCGTATTGGTACGCGAAGTAGCCAAGGTACCGATCCCCTCCCGCCTCAAAGCGGGGATGGACGCTCGCTACGTGCGTGCCGTCTTCGGTGACCCCGACGACATCGACTTGCACCCAGCTGCCAGGAGTCAGCTCCTCCTCGTCGGGTTGAAGCAGCACGATGTCGACGATTTCGCTCTCCATCACCGTTCGGAACGGGACCGTGAGGCGCTCGTCCCCGACGCTGACTCCGAGAACGTGAAGACCGGATTCATCGATGGCCAGGCAGTGGAGCTCGAGCGACGTGGGCGGCGTGTCGCAAAGTCTTAATCCGGGTGAAAGGTCCAAGTCCGCGAGGCCTCGGGCATCGAGACGCTCGCCCTCCGCGCCGAGGTAGAAAACGAGAAAGTGTTGTTGCCCGGCCAGGATGACCTGCTCGGACAACTTGCCAATGGGAATCGGAAGGGACTCGCTGAGAACGACGGCGAAATTCTCGGGCGCGCGGTTGCAGCCGGCAGCGCCCGTGGCCGGTAAGGCAAGGCATAGGGCAAGAGAAGCAAGTCGAAGCATGATGACACCTCCTGCTGCCCGCGGCGCTAAACGGTGCAACCGCCGTGCCAATGGCCTATCTCTGCAATATACTGAGCGCGAGCTGCCCCCTCACAGTGCGTGTGACGCACAAACAGCACGCACCCGTGAAGCACAGTCACAGCAAGAAGTTCGTCCGATGAGTGCGCTGGATCGCTATCTCGATGATCTGGGCGAGAACGTAGACGGCGACACACTGCTGACGCGGTTCCTCGAGTACACGAGCGATCAGGGGCTCGAGCTCTACCCCGCGCAGGAAGAAGCGGTGATGGAGCTCTTCGTGGGGAACAACGTGATCCTCAATACGCCGACGGGCTCCGGGAAGTCGCTCGTGGCGCTGGCTGCGCACTTTCGTTCGATCGCGCTTGGGGAGCGATCATTTTACACGGCGCCGATCAAGGCGCTGGTGAGCGAGAAGTTCTTTGATTTGTGTCGCGTGCTCGGGGCGCAGCGCGTGGGGATGATGACCGGGGATGCGACGGTCAATCGCGATGCGCCGGTGATCTGTTGCACTGCTGAGATCTTGGCCAACCTCGCATTGCGGGAGGGCGAGCGCGCCGAGGTCGACGGCGTCGTGATGGACGAGTTTCACTACTACGCCGACAGGGACCGCGGAGTCGCCTGGCAGACGCCACTGCTCACCCTACCCCAGGCGCGCTTCCTCCTGATGAGCGCGACGCTTGGCGAGACCCGGGTGTTCGAGGACGCCATTACCGAGCTGACCGGCGCGACGACGACGCTGGTGAAGAGCACCGACCGGCCCGTGCCCCTCGATTTCTCGTACAGCGAGGAGAACCTGCAAAACGCGGTCGTCGGGCTGCTCGAGGATGGGAAGGCACCGATTTACGTGGTGCACTTCGCGCAGCGTGCGGCGACCGAGCAGGCGCAGAGCTTCATGAGCATCGACTTTCTCTCGAAAGACGAGAAGAAGGCGGTGAAAGAGGAGCTCAGCGGAACGCGCTTCGACACGCCGTTCGGCAAAGAGCTCAAGAAGTTCCTGCACCACGGCGTCGGTGTGCACCACGCCGGGATGCTGCCGAGGTACCGACGCCTGGTGGAGCGGCTCGCGCAAGAGGGGAAGCTCCGAATCATCTGCGGGACCGACACCTTGGGCGTCGGCGTGAACGTTCCGATTCGCACGGTGCTCTTCACGAAGCTGTGTAAGTACGACGGCGAGAACACCAAGGTGCTAACGGTGCGCGACTTCAAGCAGATCGCGGGGCGCGCGGGGCGGCGGGGCTTCGACACGCACGGCAGCGTCGTCGCGCAGGCGCCCGAGCACGCGATCGAGAACCACAAGCTTCGGGCGAAGGCCAGCGGTGATCCGAAGAAGCTCCGCAAGATCAAGATGCGGCAGCCGCCGGAGCGGGGATACGCGCATTGGGATGCCGACACGTTCAGGCGACTTCAGGAGTCCGCGCCGGAGCCGCTCATGTCCCGGTTCCGTGTGAGCAACGCGATGATCCTCAACCTGTTCGAGCGCGAGGACAACGGCTGTCTCGCGCTTCGGAGGCTCATCCGCAGCAGTCACGAGGGGCCGACCGCCAAGCGGCAGCATGCGCGGAGCGCGATTGCGATGATCCGATCACTTCGGGATGCTGGCGTGATCGAGCTCGGCCCGGACGGGGCGCGGGTGAACGAAGACTTTCAGTCCGACTTCTCACTCAACCAGGCCTTGTCGCTTTATGTGGTCGAAGCGGTCGAGGTGCTCGACCCAGACGACGCGGCGTACCCGCTTGACGTTCTCACGCTGGTCGAAGCGACGCTCGAACAGCCGTGGGCCGTTCTCTACGGGCAAACCAACACGCTCAAGGGGCGCGCCGTTGCGGCGATGAAGGCCGAGGGCATGGATTACGACGAGCGCATGGCTGAGCTAGAGAAGATCGAGTACCCGAAGCCGAACGCGGAGTTTCTCTACGCCACCTACGACTTGTTCTCGGAGCGTCATCCCTGGGTCGGCAACGACGTGCTTCGGCCGAAGTCGATCGCGCGGGACATGTACGAGCTTGGCATGAGCTTCGTCGAGTACGTGAAGGAATATGGGCTACAGCGCTCCGAGGGTGTGTTGCTGCGCTACCTGACCGATGCCTACAAAGGCTTCGTGCAAACGGTGCCCGAGTCGGCAAAGACCGACGAGCTCTACGATGTCTCCGACTGGCTCGGACTCACCGTGCGATCGGTGGACGCAAGCCTTCTCGACGAATGGGAGCAACTGCAAGCCCCCGACGAGGAGGTGGTCACGCCGGTCGAGCGGCACGACGACGAGACCGTCGACATCACCAAGGACGTGCGCGGGTTCACGACGATGGTGCGCAACGCCGTGTGGCAGATCGTCCGCTTCGCGGCGTTCCGGCAGTACGACCGCGCGGCCGAGGCGCTATCCGAGGTGTCCGAAGCCAACGACTGGGACTCAGCACGCTTCCAAGAAGCCCTCGCGCCCTACTGGGCAGAATACGACGCCATCCAGATCGGCCCAGACGCACGCAGCAGCGCGCAACTCAAGATCGAGCAAGGCGAATCCGAGTGGACCCTCACCCAAATCCTCCTCGACCCAGACGACCACCGCAGCTGGCACATGCAATTTAAAATCGACCTCCAAGCCAGCCGCAACGCAGGCGTCCCAGTAATCACGCTGCTAAAAGTCACCGACTAACAGCGGGAAAAGGGGGACTGTCCCCTTTTTAGGCGGCGCCGTCTTTTTTGGCTTCTTCGATGTCGACCGGGGTTTCGTCCGGGAGCTCGAGCATGTCGCTGCTGGCGTCGGCGGGGAGCTCTTCTACGGAGCGGAGCTTTCGTTCCATGGCGCGGGTTCGGACGCCGGTTTCTTCGAGGGTGCGGCCCGCGGTGTCGAGCTGGCGTTTCACCTTCTGCAACACGTCACCGAACTTGCCGAACTCGTGTTTAACGGCGCCGAGGACTTTCCACACTTCGCTCGAGCGTTGCTCGATGGCGAGCGTGCGGAAGCCGATGCGGAGGCTGTTGAGGACGGCCGCAAGGGTGGTCGGCCCGGCGACGACGATGCGATGCTCACGTTGCAAGCGCTCGACCAAGCCAGGATGACGAAGCGCCTCGGAGTAGAGACCTTCGGTCGGGAGGAAGAGAATCGCGAAGTCGGTCGTCAGCGGCGGGTTCAAATACTTGCTGCTGACGTCTTTGGCGGAATCCTGAATCGAACGGATGAGCGCGCCCTGCGCTTGTTGCACGGCGGCGGCGTCGCCATTTTCGCTCGCCTCGACGAGGCGTAGGTAATCTTCCTGCGGAAACTTCGAGTCGATCGGCAGCCAGACGCACTGGTCAGGGTCGTCGCTCGCACCCGGGAGCCGAATCGCGAACTCGACCACATCCCGCGAGTCCGGGTGCGGCTTCACGTTGCGGCCGAACTGCTCCGGCGTGAGGATCTGCTCGAGCAAGGCGCCTAGCTGCACCTCACCCCAGGTGCCGCGGGTCTTCACATTGGTGAGCACCTTCTTGAGATCCCCCACCCCGCTCGCGAGGCTTCGCATTTCACCGAGGCCCTGCTGAACCGCTTCGAGGCGATCGCCGACGAGCTTGAACGACTCCCCGAGCCGTTTTTCGAGCGTGCTCTGAAGTTTCTCGTCGACCACTTCGCGCATTTGCTCGAGCTTGCGTTCGTTGCTGCTCCGGAGCTCTTGCAGACGGCCATCCACCGTTTCTTGGAGGTGCTTGAGGCCTCCCTGGTTCGACTCGGTGAGCGTTTTGAGCTGCACGGTGAACGCCTGGAACTTCGTGGTCTGCGATTCGCCGATCTGGGAGATCGTCTTGACCAGGGTCTCGGTGCTGGCCTGGTGTGTCCGAGAAACCTCCTGGCGGAGCTCGCTCGCGCTGGAAGACGCCTCCTCGCGTGATGCTCGAAGCTCCGCCCGAAGCACGTTGGCTGTTTCCGCGCGGGCCCTGGCCTCGGCCTCGGCATGAACGTCCGAATCGCCGTCCCTCCTTTTAAGGAGAACCAAGGTGACGAGCAGATTGATGGCGAGCAGAAGCAGCACGGCCACCAAAAGCGGAACTACAATCTCCAAAAAAACCCCCGAAAACCTAACCGTTGCGGATACTAGCATCATCCTGACGCTTTGAGCAGTGCTGAATGAGGGCGGCCGCGACGTGCTACGCTGCCCAGCGCTCATGCCAAGCGGGGGCCAGCCAGAAGAGGAGCTCAAGGCGCTCCTGCCTGCGTCGATCGCGGTTCGCTTCGAGGAGATGTTCCCAAGCGTGCGCAATGGCCGAATCAAGCGGCGCGATCGCAAGCGCGCTGAAATGCTTCGCAAGGCCGAGCCGGTTCTGCAGCGGGCGCTCAACCCGTTGGAGGTCGTGCGCTTCACGACCAACGGCGTCCGGCAACTAACCTGGTGGTTTCTGACCGCAGGGTCGATGAACCCGTTTGCCAATCGGACGACACTGGTGCTCACCGACCGGCGCGTGCTGTTGATCCACACCGACTCGAAGCAGCGGCCGCGCATGTTCGCCAACCAGCTCCCGCTCGAGCGCATCCGCGCCACGGCCGGCCGCAACAGCTACATCTTCATTCGCTCCGGGCGAGAGCAGTTGATGTTCCACGGCGTCAAGAGGTCGGAAGCCCGGCAACTCAGAGGCTTGCTCGACTCGACCGCAACCAAGAATGGCGGCTGGCAGAACCTGTGCCCCCGATGTTTCACGGCGACCGACGGAGTTCCGCTCGCGTGCGAGAAGTGCGGCGAAGAGTTCAAGAGCCCCAGAACCGCCACGCTCCGCTCCCTGATGTTCCCGGGCCTGGGCGACTTCTACCTGGGCTACCGCAAGTACGCCACCCTCGAAATCATCGGCGCCGCCCTGCTCTGGGCGCTGTTTCTAAGCACCCTGGTGCCGGCAATCATGACCAAGGGCCTCGAAGGCGCCCTCGTCGCAGGCCCCCTCCTCGCCCTGCTCGCCTTCATCCACATCGGCGACGCCCTCCTCACAAGAGCCAAAGCCAAAACAGGCCTCCACTCCAAAGACGGAAACCTCCCCACCGCTGAAAAAGGGGACAGTCCCCTTTTTGAAAGGGTCAATTCTGCAGATGGGTGACTCCTGTAAAGGACGCGTAGCCCTGGTCACCGGAGCAAGCCGGGGGATCGGGAAAGCAATCGCGCTCAGGCTAGCCGCCGAGGGCGCGCGGGTCGCCGTCGTTGCGCGGAGCTTACGACCCGAGGACCACAAGCTCGACGGGTCGCTCGAAGAGACGGTGGCTGCCATTCGCTCGGCCGGCGGCGAGGCTCACCCGATCGTGGCCGACCTTTCCCGTCCTGATGATCGCGGGGACCTGGTCCCGAGCGCAGAGGCAGCCTTTGACGCCGGCATCGATATCCTGGTGAACAACGCAGCGGCGAGCTTCTACATCCCGTTCGAGACCTTTGCCCTCCGAAAAGCGCGGCTTCTCTTCGAAGTGAACGTCGCCGCACCCTGGGAGCTCATGCAAGCAGTGCTGCCGGGAATGAAGGAGCGCGGGCGTGGATGGATTCTCAACATCTCGACGGCCGTGGTGATTCCGCCAAACGGTCCACCATACGAGATGAGCAGCAACGCGATCGAGGGAGCAGCAGGTTACGCCGGCACGAAGGCCATGTTGAACCGCGTGACGCAAACCGTCGCGCTCGAAGTCTTGAGGCATGGAATCGCGGCCAACACCCTGGCGCCCGAAGCCGGCGTGCAAACCGAAGGCGCCATGGCGGTGATGGACCTGCCGGATGAGATGTGCGAGCCAATCGAGACGATGGCCGAGGCTGCCCTCGCGCTGTGCACCTGCGATCCAGGCGAGCTGACCGGCCGCGTCACCTACAGCTTGTCACTCCTCAAGGAGCTTCAACGCCCCGTGTTCGACCTGGACGGCCAGGCACTCGTCTCCGGCTGGCAACCAGCCGAAATCCCGAGCGCCCACCTATTCAGCCAGAAGTGGTCTGGCGCCTAGAGCCGACGAGCCTGACCCGGCGCCTAGAGCCGGCGAGCCTGGCCCGGCGCCTAGAGCCGACGAGCTAGAATGCTGATGCTGTGGACACGGAACTTCGTGGCCGCGTTCTGCGTCGAATCTTGGCTGAACGAGTAGGCGTCATTCTTGCTGGTCTTCTCGATCTTGAAACCCGCCTTCTCGATTAGGCGAAGATACCGCTGAGACTCCTGGGCGCCGCCGATGCACTCGGCCCAGAGCGCGCAGTTGTCCCGAACCGAATCGGGAAGCTCGACGCCGGTGACGATGTCCGAGAACATGAGCCGCCCGCCCGGAGCCAGCACTCGGTGGATCTCCGCAAACACCGTCTCTTTGACGGGCGAGAGATTGATGACGCCGTTGCTGATGACCACGTCGAAGCTTTCATCGTCGAGCGGCAGCGACTCGGCGTAGCCCTTCTTGAAGCTGACGTTCGAAAGCGAGCTAACTTCGAGGTTCCGATGCGCCTTCTCGAGCATCGCTTCGGTCATGTCGAGCCCCGTCACGTGGCCCTTCGCGCCCACTTGGAGCGCCGCGAAAAAGGCGTCCGTCCCTGCGCCGGAGCCCAGATCCAGCACCCGCTCGCCCTCACGCAAGGGCTCGAGGTCGAAGTGATACCCGACGCCGGCAAAGGACTCGAGCGCTCCCGAGGGGATTTTGTCGAGGAGCTCCGGCGAGTAGCCAAGCGCCTCCAGGATGGGACGCCCGGTCGGGAAGTGGAATTTGCCGCGCGGCAATTGCGCGACGTCCGTGTACATGTCGGCGATGTAGCCGCGAAGCTCTTGAAGATCGATGTTCATGATGTGCCCAGGTCACCGCTTGCTTTGCAGCGGCTCCACAAGGTCGTAATCTGCCCACAGGCTCCCTGCAATTGCAACCTTGGTCGCAACCCGCACGAATGACCATCGAAGACACAAACGCTGACCTCGCCGTCAAGCTCGAAACGCTCGCCAAGGAGCTTCGCCAGCTCGACGCGCGGAATCTCGAGCTCGAGCAGCTCGCGGCCCAGCGTGGTGTCAAGCTCAGCTGCGCCAACATCGCCTTGTCCCGCGCAAAGATCGCATTCGAGCAGGCCGCCCACCGGCGCGAAGAAATGGTGCAGGACGTGGCACACGATCTGCGCACGCCGCTAACCTCGATCAAGGGCGCCACGCAGAACCTGCTCGACGACATGGCCGGGCCTCTGAGCGAATCTGCGCGCGAGTATATCGAGATCGTCGGCGACCAAGCCGAGCGCCTGATCGGAATCGTGAATTGGCTGGTCGACGCAATTCGGGTGTCGCTCGATCCGGTGGAGCTCAAGACCACGCCCGTGGAAATCGACCAGCTTGCCAGGCGCGTCGTGCGCGGGCTTCGCCCCATCGCCGACGAGCAGGAGATCGAGCTCGTGGTCGAAACCGAGTCAGCCGGCGCCCTGGTCGACCCCGACAAGCTCCAGCTCGTGCTCGAGAACCTCGTTGGCAACGCGCTCAAGTTCACCGAGTCCGGTGGCACGGTGTCGGTGTCGGTGAGGCCGGTCGATGCAACAGTGGAGATCACGGTCGCCGACACAGGCATTGGCCTCGCGCCCGACGAGGTGGAGCACATCTTCGATCGCTACTACCGCTCGAGTCACCCTCGGGGCGGTTCGGGCCTCGGCCTTTCGATCTCGCGAGAGCTGGTGCGCCTGCACGGAGGCGATGTCGCCGTCACCAGCGAGAAGGGCAAAGGCAGCACCTTCGTCGTCACGCTCCCGAGCGACTGCAGCGACCTTACGGCTTTGGCACTCCAAGATTCTTGATCAGCCGCGCGAGGTAGGGCTGCCGCACGCCGAGAAGGTCGGCCGCCTTGGTTTGATGGCCACCGGTTTCCTCGAGCGCTCGACGGATGATCGCGCGCTTCGCTTCGAGAACCGCGTCGCGGTACGGACGGATCTCCGCAGGGTCCGAAGGAATGGCGCGCACCACACTCGTGTCGCGGTCCGGTCGTGCCTCGAGCTCGCGAAGTTCTTCGGGCAAGTCGTCGACTTCGATGGTGTCGTCGGGGGCGAGAACCGCAGCACGCTCGATGACGTTGTTGAGCTCGCGAACGTTCCCAGGCCACGGGTAGGTCCGCAGCAAGTGCCAGGCCTCGTCCGAGATCGTCAGCGGAGCTCGGCCGAGCTCGGCGGTGTATCGAGCAAGCGCGTGTTCGACGAGGGGCTGCAGGTCCTCCGGCCTCTCTCGGAGCGGCGGCAGCCGAACCGAAACGACGTTGAGGCGGTAGTAGAGGTCTTCGCGAAACCCGCCATCTTCAACGGCCTTGCGGAGGTCGCGGTTGGTCGCCGCCACGATTCGAATGTCTGCGTCGAGAGTCTTTGTGCCGCCGACGCGCTGAAACTGGCGCTCCTGCAGAACGCGAAGCAGCTTGGCCTGCACCGCGACACCCAGCTCGCCAACCTCGTCGAGGAATAGCGTCCCGCCCTCGGCCAGCTCGATGCTGCCAGGCTTCGACTTGTGGGCGCCCGTGAACGCGCCCTTCTCGTGACCAAACAGCTCGCTCTCCAAGAGGTCACCGGACAGCGTCGCGCAGTTGAGGGCGATGAACGGCTCGTTTGCGCGCGGGCTTTGCTGATGGATGTGCCGGGCCATCACCTCCTTGCCGCTCCCGCTTTCGCCGAGAAGCAGCACCGTGGCATTGCTCGCGGCTGCGCGACCCGCGAGCCCAAGTGCCTCTTTCATGGCCTTCGAGCCGCCACGCACGAGCGTGTGACGATCGGAGAGCTGCGTCTCGAGCCGTTGCAAACGCTGGCGAAGGCCAGCCGCTTCGAGCACGCGCGACACAGTGTGGTCGAGTTGGGCCGCCTCGAAAGGCTTGGCGATGAAGTCGGCAGCGCCGAGTTGAATGGCACGGACGGCGCGCTCGATGTTGCCGTGTGCGGTGATCATCACCACCTGGGGCGGCGACTCGCTGCGCCGCAACGCCTCTAACACCTCGAACCCGTCCATCTTGGGCATCTTCATGTCCAGCAGCACGAGCTCCGGGTCAAAGTCGGCCACGGCCGCGAGCGCCGCTTCGCCGTCGATAGCGACTTCTACTTCGTGCCCCTGGGCACGCATGCGATCCGCGACGATCTTGCGGATTGCAGCGTCATCATCGACGACGAGAACGCGGGCGGCTGTCATGACCGAGCGATAATACAAAATCGGACATAAGCCGAGCTTTCTCATGTCCAAAAGGACATGTCCGAAAGGATATGAGGCCGCTCTTCTCCCAGTAAGTCGTAGGCGTTTCTCTGCAAAAAGCGGAACCGAACGTCGACGGCGAGGTGTGGCACGGCAGTTGCAAAACAATCTGGCAACCACGGAGGAGACACCATGAACACCGTCGATACACACGCAGTTGAAAGCCAAGTCAAAGACATGTACGAGCGCGTCGCGAACGACCCGCATGGAGACTTCCACTTCGAGATGGGGCGGGCGCTCGCCGAGCGTCTCGGCTACTCGCCTCGCGATCTCGATCGGGTCCCCGCCCCGTCGATGGATTCGTTCGCGGGTGTCGGTCACCACTTCGACCTCGCAGCGCTGCAACCAGGCGAGCGCGTCCTCGACCTTGGCAGCGGAAGCGGCCTCGATTCCTTCGTCGCGTCACTCAAGGTCGGCCCCACCGGCCAGGTCGTCGGGATCGACATGACGGATGGCCAGCTCGAGAAGGCCACCGAGCTTCGGCAACGGGGGGGGTTCTCGAACATCGAGTACGTCAAGGGCTACATCGACCAGCTTCCCTTCGAAGACGAGAGCTTCGACTCCGTCATCAGCAACGGCGTCATCAACCTCGTCGCCAACAAGGAAGCCACTTTCAAGGAAGCGGCCCGCGTACTGAAGCCCGGCGGACGCATCGCACTCAGCGACATCGTGACCGGCGTCGAGCTCCCCAACGGCATCGTCTGCAACGCCACCTTGTGGGCCGCGTGCATCGGAGGCGCCATGCATCGCCAGGCCTATCAGCAGGCCATCGTCGACGCCCGCTTCAGCATCCAGGTCGTGCAGCCCAACCCACAGTACCGATTCATCAGCGACCAGGCCAATGGCGCGACAAGCAAATACGAAGTGCAGAGCATCTCGCTCGTCGCCGTGAAGCCCTAACCCGACCCTTCTAAACCCAACTCATTCTAGAAAAGAGCACGTCATGGAAAAGAATCACACACGCAAGTTCCTGCAAATCCAAGGCTTCAACCTCGACGACGAGGCCTTGACGGAAATCGGCCCCTGGATGCGATGGCCGTACGTCCTGTGCGCCAGCACCCTGACTGTGGGCGTGCTCCTCGCTTCGCCCGCGATCCTCTGGACGCTGTCGGCCATCGCAATCGCGACGGTATTTCTGCCAAGCCATCCATTCAACTACCTGTACAACCACGGCGTTCGCTACCTGACCGGGACGCGCCCGCTCCCGCCGGGCACGGTGCAAGGCAAGTTCTCTTGTGGCGTGGGTGGGGTCTGGCTGATCGCAACCGGCGCCGCATTCTTCACCGGTGCGACGACAGCTGGCTACGTCTTGGGCGGGGTCTTGGTTGCAATGGCCAGCCTCGTGGCGACGACACACGTGTGCATCCCCTCCATGGTTTTCAACGCGCTCTTCGGTAGGAAGCTCTGCGAGACGGCGTAGCAGCCCCCCGATCCGAACCCGCCCCGCATAGACCGCGATTCGCCCCCAGCGAGTCGCGGTCTGTGTTTAATATTGGCACCGGCGATCGGGATTTGTGACAATGAAGGGGTCTCCCGCGGGGGCCAAGGAGTCAAAATGATCAAGTTCGTTCAGTGTATTCGTCGCAAACGCGGTCTATCGAAACAGGAGTTTCGCGAGCAGTGGGTCGCTTACGGCGAGAAGGTGAAAGCGGTTGCAGAAGCATCAGAAGCGTCGCGAACGGTATTGAGCATGGCGCTGGCCGTAGAACAGAACTTGGAGATCATGCAATCGCGGGGAACGAAAGCCCCGTACGATGGAATGGTCGAGATCTGGTGGGAACGGGCCAACGATGTGGTCGCGTTTTTGGATTCAG
>Ga0209567_10000948_pt1 | contig 15584 bp, 12 predicted proteins | sample COG_12_FD_184756 | JGI IMG/M metagenome (GOLD analysis project Ga0209567, IMG submission 184756) | Pelagic marine sediment microbial communities from the LTER site Helgoland, North Sea, for post-phytoplankton bloom and carbon turnover... | ecosystem: Environmental > Aquatic > Marine > Neritic...
TATCTCGACACGTGGAGCCAGTTCTCGTGTTGGATAGCCGTCGATGGCAAGAAGCTTGTCGGCTCCGAGCAGTGGATTCTCGTGGCGGCCGGCAGTGGCGACCCCTGGGAAGCGGCCAATTGGAACGAGAACTGCGTCACGGTGGCGGCTGCCACCGTCACGAAGGGAACGTACACGGTGAACTTCCGCACCAATGCGCATTCGACCTATACCGAGTTCTTCGCTGGCACGCTGAGCGTCTTGTGGGTTCCCTTTGACGGCACAGGTGCCGTGCCCATGGAGTTCACGAACCTGACCGAAGCGGACGTAGGGTCTGCGCCTGCAACCCATGGTGAGGAAGGGCCCACCCTGGAGTCACTTACCCGGTAACACCGAGGCGATGACGGGGCCAGTTCGACGTGGGGTCGGGGGTCGATGCATTGTAAGGGGAGCCGGCCGATCCGTTGCGGCCTGGCGCCTTGGTTGACGTCGCCATCGTTGCGTCGTCCCTTTGCTCATCGCGCCTGGTCGACGTCCCACGTGACTGCTAAGTCGTACCCCGCCGTTTCAGATACATCTCGGAACTGTCGATGCTGAGTTTCACCCACATGGGAAGGTGATCGCTCATCTGCTGGGTACGCCAATACGTTTGGTAGTACGAACGTTTCGAGCCGGTGCCGGTCTCGGGTCGAGGTTTGCCCTTCGAGTTGACCTCGTAGGCGTCCCCCATGTACTTCTTGTACGTCAATTGGTCGGCCTCGTCCGCAACGAAGACCGTGTCGTAGAAGTCGAACACCCCGGCACATCCAGACGGCTTGTTGGGGTCGGCAACCTGGAAATCGGAACGGGCCTTGAACGCGATCTGATCGTAGAGCTTGTCCTTCGCCACATTCGACCCCGGTATCGACTGCAACGGCGGAGGGATGGTGAACCCGGCGTTGGTGATCGCCTGGTACGTCGCGTCGCTGCGCGAGAAGATGTTGAAGTCGCCAAGAAGCACCAGGTTCTCCGACCACGTGTTGCGTTGCCGGGCGCGTCTACCGAGCATGTCCGCAACCTGTTGGATTTCTCTCACGCGTTCCGGAGGTTCGGCGTCCCGCGACCCATAGAGGACGTGCACCGTGGTCAGGATGAAGCTCTGCCACCCGGCTCGGAACCCGGCCATGAACGGCGTCCGCACGACTTGGGCCACCGGTTCGTAGACCGTCTTGCCACCAACCTTCTTCTCGAGTGGTGGCAGTACCAGCTCTCCAGCAAGTCCCCCGAAGGTGACCTTGCGGGTGTCGTAGAGGAACGCCATCCGCTCATCATTCCCCCGCCTGCCATCAGTCACGTCCGAGTACAGGTGGTGCCAATCGGACCCCAACACTCGGCGGAGACGCCGTAGTCCGCCCAGGTTCCCCTTGAGTTCCTGGATCGCTACCAAGTCGAATCGGTTGATGATCTCCGCCATGTACAAGATGGACTCATCGAGCCGCCACCCATAGGACTCCGTGTCGAAGTCCCTGATGTTCCACGTCGCCAGGATGAGACTTGAGTCGGTGTCCTTCTGCGGGATCTTCTTGTCGAGGCGGGCACGCAGAGCGAGCAAACGCTGCGTCACGCGCTTGCGCTCCGTCTGGTTCATCCGGTCTAGGCATTCGCTGTAGAACGGCATAGCGCAAACCTACAGACCCGGCGCTGGCGCTGGCGCCGACACACCGATCTGCGCTACCCACCAACACATCAGCCGCATGTTTCCGACGGGTGTCGTCTTGTCCTCGACGTGCCGGAATGGTCGCTCTCGCGCTCTCATTGCTCAAACTCTCCCGACTTGCTGTGGGGCCACGTTTCAACCGGATTCGCGTCGCTCACGCCTTTCTTGCGGAACCGATTGTTGTCAGATTTGTCGTGTGCCATCCGGAGTCGCACGCTCTCATGGACGGCCGCACCGGGCGGAATCACTTTGCGATGCGAGATCCCGGTCAGTGCCCAGACCTTTCCCATCGGATGGACCGTGCCGTAGGCATGCTCCGTCGGAAGATGCCGGTATGGGGCGAATGCGACTTCGTCGATGTCGAGGCCGGCTTCGATCGCCTCGGTGGTGATCCACTGCAGCGCGATGTCGGCAAGATCGTGCTCCGGTTCGAAGGTGCCACCCACATCGGAATGCACCCCTGCAAACCACACCTCCTTCATGTCACGGTCGGGTAGGGCCATTTGGTTCTCGGAGACGATGTACGCCTTGTACTGCGCTCGCCACTCATCCAGCGAACACGCGTGCCGCACCACGTCGACGCTCTTCAACAGGCGCGTATACGGAAGCTGCAACCGGCGCCGGAACCACCCAACCGCCTTGACCGTGTCCCACACCCCCAGGAACGTCACCGGGTGCCCCCACTTCGGGAACTCTGGACGACAGAACTCGGCGGTGAAGCTCTTCACCAGATCCCAATCAATGTCCTTTCCGTGCCCCTTCCAGAACAGCTTCAACGCATACGGAATCAGGTTCTCCTGATCCGGCGGCAACAACCCCACCACCCGAAGCATGCCCGCCAACGCCCGCACCGTGTAAGCGCCGCGACTGAACCCGAACAGGAAGATCTGGTCACCCGGCTCCCAGTTCCGCACGATGAACGTGTACGCCTCTACCACGTTCCGTTTGATCCCGTACCCGAACACCAGCCCCAACACCCGCGTGGTTTCCCGCCCCGCCGCGGTCAACGCGCGAGGAGACCCCTCCGTCCCCACCCCAGGGTCGTAGAAACGAATCTGCGTCTCGGTCTCGCGCGTCAGCGCGTGCAAACGCACCACATTCGTGTTGCCCTTGGCCTTGAGCTGGTTCCCCGTTCCGTCGCTGAAGATCACCAGACTCTTTGCCACCGGATCACCCCCTTTTCCGGCCGCACTGCGCACCCCTTCACGTTACCGACCTCTACCGCCACTGATCACCCGCCGAAATACCCTTGCTGCGGTGGGTCGTCAGCGACCGACTCGCACCACCTGGACTCCGGCACCGTCCCAACCGGCCAAACCGGTCACCCCACGGGCGGGGCCAAGGTATTCCTGTATCGGCGATAGGCGATATGTATGGCTGCTGTCTCCTCTGGGGTTGACCCGGTTTGACGGACACGGAACCGAGCCCACCTCCCTCAGCAGCCTGGCTGCTTGCCGGGGCAGGGCATGGATAGCGGGAACACTACCCTGCGGGTCTGCCGTCGGAGATGCTCCCAGGCTTCTCGGGGATTGGCGAAACCGCAGGTTGCCGCATAGCGGACGACCTCGGCGACCGCATACGGCGTCGCAAACGAAGTGCCGCTCCACTCGGCGAGGCCATCAAATCTGGCCCGGCTCGGGTTGCCCGCGCCTTGATCTTCTCCGTAGACGAACTCGACGTCGGCCATGTAGTCGCTGCGGTGATGGACTCCGGGCGCCACTGCCCGGACCCAGCGGCCCCGATTGGAGAACTCTGCCCATCCGGACGTGGTGTCGGCCTCACGTGGCGAGGTGTTGAAGGCGCCGACACTCATGACGAAATGACGAAACTCGCCCTCGGCGGCGAAGGCAGCCGGGTAGAACCGCTCCTTGGTGCTGTCGTTGCCGGCGGCAGCGGCAAACAGCACATCCGGGCGGCGCTTGATCCAGCGGCGCATCGCTTCCCGGAGGGCGGGTACATCGCCCTCGTCGGCGTATGTGCCGAGCGAGAGGTTGATCACCGCGACCCGGTCGTTTCCGAGGACCTTGTCGACATCCTCGATGATGTCGGCCTCTTCGATGATGAAGGTGTGACGGGCCAGGTCCCGAGTCACCACGTCGCGGACGTGGACCTCGAGGTTGGGGATCATTCGCTTCAGGATGCCGCCGATGAATCCGCCGTGGCCAGAGCCGGCGAAGTCGACGACCTTGTCGCCATCCGCGTCAGAGATCTCGGGTTCGGTCATCGCAGTGAGGGTGAGCCCGGAGCCGGTCTCGCCAAATAGACCGGTGTCGACCACCGCGACCTGCCAGTCGATGTCGAGTTCCTCACACATCGGATCTGGTTCGTCGGTGGGGGTGGGGTCGTCGCCCGGCCCGATTCGGGGGGTTGGCGCCAGGGTGAGGATGTGGTTGAGGCTCACAAATCCCTCGTCGCCGAGCCGGCGATTGAGGTCGTGGGCCAGTTGTGGCGCACAGACCGTGATCTTGTCCGACAGGTGGATTTGGGCCAGCGTTTCACCCTCCTCGACTCGCACTTCGCAGCCGGGAAACAACCGCTCCAGCAGCGCAACGACTGCTCTGGGCTGATCGGTGAGCAGCACGCCGGGGACGTAGAACACTGCAGGATTCTGGTCGGCATACGGGTCGATCAATCCGGTACGACCGTACCCATCGAGTTCTCGCAAGCGGCGGGCGATGGCAGCGGCGACCGGGTCGTTGTTATTTGCCGGCTCGTTCATGGATGTCCCCCTACTCGAGCCCGGATGACGCACCCGGGACGCATCTACTCGCTTCGTACGCGAACCTACAGGAATCCAAACAAGTTATGGGTACGAATTATGGAAGAAGCTGTATCTTCGCTCGCGGCCGAAGCCGAGGAACTGGTGACAACGGCCAATGCCGATCCGCAGACTGCCGTGGAGGCTGCAGACGAACTGCTGGCCCGCCCTGAGGCGGCGCGAGACATGCGGGCTCAGGCCATCGCCTTGCGTGCCCGCGGTTTGGCCGCGGCCAACCTGATGGAACTCGACCAAGCGGTCGAGAGCCTCGAGGCGGCCACGGCTGCCGCGGCGACCACGGGTGACCCTCGCCTGCTTGCCACCGTCCAGATGACCCAGGGCGGGGTGCTGTCGTGGGCGGGGGAGAGCGGGCGGGCCCTCACCATCATGTCGGAAGCCTTGGCGCAGTTGGATGGCGTTGAACGGGCCCGGGCTCTGGTCCAGCGGGGGGCCGTCCACTATCGGATCGCCAACTTTGATGCGGCGCTGTCCGACTTCGACGCCGCCTTCCCATCGCTGGAGGGCCGGGACCAGATGTGGCTCGGCAACCTGCTGGTCAACCGGGCTCTGACTCGGGCGTACCTCGGGTCGCTGGCCACGGCCGAGGACGACCTGCTGGCGGCGCGGACCGCCTATGAAGACCTGGATCAGCTCCTGCCGGTGGCGCAGTGCACCCAGAATCTCGGATGGCTGGCGGTTCGCCAGGGCGACCTCCCGAAGGCGCTGCGCTATCTCGACGAGGCGGAGGGGCAGTTCGACTCCTTTGCCGGCAATCCGGCTGAGGTCTGGGTCGACAGAGTCGAGGCGTTGCTACTGGCCCACCTCACCGATGACGCCGTCGACCTGGCCGAGCGGGCCGCAGATAGCCTCGCATCCGGCGGTCACGGCGCCGGACATGCCGAGGCCCTGATCCGTGTTGCCCAGGCGGCGCTACTGGCCGGGCAGCCCGGTCGGGCCGAGGCCTCCGCCCGGGACGCTCGCCTCCGGCTCGAGGAACAGGATCGTCCCGGTTGGGCGGGGCATGCCGAGCTGCTGGTTCATGAGGCGCGGTATGCGGCCGGGGAGGCGACTGTCGACGACTTGGCCGCGGTCGATCTCTTGACGGGGTGGCTCGAGGCCGCCGGTCTCGCCACCGCGTCCGCCACCGCTCAGGTGCTGGCCGCCCAAATCGCTCTCGAGCTCGGCGACGCGGATGGGTGCCGCCACCACCTCGAGGCCGTCGCCCAACAGCGCTCGAATGCCGCCGTGGACCTACGAGCGCGCATCTGGCTGGCGACCGCGCAGCTGCGCCGGGCCGAGGGCGACCGGCGCGGCGCGTTGGCTGCTGCAGCCGCCGGTCTTGACGTTGTCGATGAGCACCAAGCCGGGCTGGGGGCAACGGAGACCAGGGTCCACGCCGCCGGTCACGCACGCCAACTCGGTGCGCTCGGAGTGGAGCTGTCCTGGGAAGGGCAGCGGCCGACACCGGCCCTCCGGTGGATGGAACGGACTCGAGCGGGTGCTCTGCGGTTTGCTCCGGTGACGCCACCCGACGATGCCGAGCTTGCCGTCGAGTTGGGTGAGTTGCGGGAGGTCGAGCGAGAGCTGCGGACCACGGCGCTATCGGGCGACGCCGGCGATCTCGAAGAGCGTCGCCGCCGGCTCGAGCTCGCCATTCGTCGTCGCACCCGGCGGCTGCTCGGGGCAGACACCGCCACCGAAGCGGTGGACGTCGACGCCGTCGTCGGCGCGCTCGATGGCCGCCGTCTCATCGAATACGCCGCCGTCGACGACCGGCTCGTCGCCGTTTCGGTTCACGAAGGCAGGGCTCGACGCCACGATCTGGCATCCGTACCCGATACGATCGCGGCCCTCGACCAACTGCGGTTTGGGCTTCGCCGCCTGGCGCGTCCGGGAGGCAGTGGCGCCTCACGGCGGGCCGCCCGGGACATGGTCGATGATGCGGCACGCCGGCTCGACGACCTGCTGCTGGCACCAATCGGCGCGGATGGCGAAGACCTCGTGGTCGTGCCACCCGGCCGGTTGCATGCCGTTCCGTGGGGCCTCCTGCCGAGCTGTGTTGGGCGTCCGGTCAGCGTGTCACCGTCGGCCGCGCTGTGGCTGCGGCGCGCCGATAGAGGCCGGCCCTTCGGGCCTTCGGTTGTAGTGGGTGGGCCCAGATTGCCCGAGGCGGCGCTTGAGGTCGCCGCAGTCGGCGGGGTGTATGCCGATGCGGAGCGTTTGAACGCGGCCTCGGGCTCGGTTGACGTGGTTCGTCGTCATCTCGACGGCGCCGGCCTGGCGCATCTGGTGTGCCACGGCCGGTTCCGCACCGACAACCCGCTGTTCTCCGCCTTGGAGTTCGGCGATGGCTGGTTCACGGTCTACGAGTTCGAGCGACTCTCTTCTGCTCCCCAGACAGTTGTGTTGTCGGCGTGTGATGCCGGGTTGTCGGCGGAACGGCCGGGGAACGAGGTCATGGGGATTGTCGCCGGCCTGCTCGGGGCCGGGACCCACACGGTGATCGCCAGCATCGGTCTGGTTCCCGATGCCGCTTCAACTCGGCACCTGATGGTCGATTTCCACGAACGTCTCGCCGCAGGGGGCTCTCCCGCCTACGCACTGTCGGGGGCACAAGCCGCCGCCATCTCCGCCGGTGACGACACGGTGGCCGGTTCGTTTGTCTGTTTCGGCGCTGGGTAGCCGAACCGGGCCAACCCTGTCGGCCGACAAATCCGTATCAGGCTCCCCATTGGCGCATCGGTATCGGTGGAAGCAAGAGAGGGCAGCCGTGTATGTCTGCGAGAGCCGACCAGGTGGAAGCGGAGCGACAATGGGTAAGGTCTCAATCTATGACCGAACGTTCCATTGCCGATCTGCTCGCTGCCGTTGTGCAGGGGGACCACACCGCGTTCGACGTGATTGTCGATCGTTATGTGCGCCTGGTGTGGTCGGTGATTCGCAGCTTCCGGCTCGACGGAGAAGCAGCCAAAGATGTCAGCCAGACCGTGTGGACACGTCTGTACGTGCACTGCGGCAAGATCCGGCAGCCGGAACGGCTGGCCGGCTGGCTGAGTACTACGGCCAAGAACGAGTGCGTGCGGGTGTTGCGGGAGCAACGTCGCCAGGTGCCCACCGACATGTCCGACGAATGGGCACTGGGGTCGACTCCGGCTTCGGACGAATCGATTGTGGCGGACGAGATGCGCCGCGAGCTGTTGGAAGCGTTTGCCGACTTGTCTGCGGACTGTCAGCAACTGCTCCGGCTTCTCACCGCAGACGACGATCTCGACTACACGGCAATCGCAGAGATCATCGACAGACCGATCGGGAGTATTGGGCCCACCAGGGCGCGGTGTCTGGACCGGCTGCGACGGATCATGGCGCGCCGGGCGCCAACCGGAGACGAAGTCATGGACTCGCGGGAAGAGTAAGGAACTGATCGTGACGAAGCCACAAGACTGGAACGATGAGCAACTGCTCAGCCGACTCGGGGTCGTTCTCGACGGCGCCGACCCTGTGCCGCCCGAGGTGGTGGCCGCGGCGAAGTCTGTGGTGCCACGTCTCGAGCTCGAGTTCGACGTCGACGCCATCATGGCTGAGATCGTCTTCGATTCCGCCTCGGGCGAACTCGTCGGAGTGCGGGGCACCCAGGAGGCGACCCGGGAACTGACGCTGAGTGCTCCCGGAGTCGAGATCGAACTGGCGGTGCTGTCCGACGGCGCACGTCGGCTCGTCGGGCAACTCGTGCCGCCCCAGACCGGGACGATTGAACTCACCAGTGGTGATGAGGTGCGTACGGCACAGGCCGATGACCTGGGCCGGTTCACCTTCCAGGAGGTACCGGAGGGTCCGATTCGCCTCAGCTGCCGCCTCGATGCCGGTGGCCAGGTCGTGCAGACCAACTGGCTCGTGCTCTGACCCGGCCGCACTGGGCGCCTACATCTTGGCCTGTTCGACCTCCGTCACCGCCACACGGCCGATTCGTTTGGTGAAGTAGTAGATCCGCTTCAAGTTGGCGATCACGTCCATCTCGAACCGATAGTTGGCGACCCGGCTTGGTTCGTCCGCCATCAGCCGTTCCGCCTGGTGGAGGTTGGCCTCCCGCTCCATCTCGTTGATGGTTGCCTTCATCTGGGCGACGCGGCGGGCGGCGTCCTCGTCCTTCTGGGTGAGGGCAACCAGGGCCAGGTCGTACGCTCGGTAGACGGCAGAATGGAGCTCGTCGAGGACTCTCATGGTCATCGGGCTGATCTCCAGCATCGAGTCGAGCCGCTCTCGCCCCAGGGCGACCATGTTGGTTTCGATGATGTCGCCGATCGCTTCGAGGTCGTTGGTGGCCTCCATCAGGTCCATCATCTCCGCGGAGGATTCCTCGCTGAGGCGCGCCTGACCGACCTGCCCGAGGTACATCAAGATGTGGCCGTGGAGGCCGTCCACCTCGTCGTCGGCCGCCTCGATGTCGGCGAGGTCGTCGATGTCGCCGTCGATGATGGCGGGCAGGACCTCATTCAGCATGACGCGGACCCGCGAGGCCATGCGCAGCAACTCCATCCTGGCGCGCGACAATGCCAGCGAGGGGGTGCGGAGCAGGTCGTCATCCAGATAGCGCGGCTCGATGACCCCGGTATCCGGTTTGTCGGGAACCAACCACTCGACGAAGCGGGCGAACTGGTTGGTGAAGGGCAAGAAGATCAGCGCATTGATCACGTTGAAGACGGTGTGGGCATTCGCGATCTCGCGGGGCGTGCCGCCGCCGATGCCACCGATGAAGTCGCTGAGCATGCCGATGACTGGAATCCAGATCAGGACGCCGACGACATTGAAGATGAGGTGGGCAACGGCGGCGCGCTGGGCGTCACGCGGCTTGCCGATGGCGGCCAGCATCGCCGTGACTGATGTGCCGATATTGGCCCCGAGCACCAACGCCACGCCTGCCTCGAGCGTGATCAGGCCCTGCCCGGCGAGCACGATCACCACGCCGGTGGTTGCCGACGAGGATTGGACCAATGCGGTGAACATGGCACCGACCAGAATGCCGAGGAACGGGTTCTCCAAGGCGGCCATCAGGTCGATGAAGGCGTCGTAGCTGCGGAGGGGCTCCATGGCCGAGCCCATGACCACCATGCCGAAGAACACCAGGCCGAGGCCCATCACCGCTGCCCCTTGGGCGCGGCGCTTCTCCTTCTTGGGGATCACCGTCATGGCGAAGCCGACTGCGACCAGCACCAGCGCCCACCGCGTCACATTGAAGGCGATGATTTGCGCCGTGATGGTCGTGCCGATGTTGGCGCCCAGGATGACCGGGATCGATTGGACGAAGGTCATCAGCCCCGCCGAAATGAACCCGACCACCAACACCGTCGTGACAGACGACGACTGCACGATCGCGGTGACCCCGGCGCCCGTGAGCAGGCCGGTAATGCGGTGCGAGGTCAGCTTCTCGAGGATGCGACGGAGGCGGTCCCCAGCGACGACCCGCAGCGACTCGGTCATCCTGTCCATGCCGAGGAGGAACAACGCTAGGCCACCCAGCAGCCCGACGATGAGGTCGAACCAGTCGATGTCGCCCGACGATTCGGTCACGACCTCAGCGGTGGCAAACAGCAGCGACGTCACGTCATTCGTCGCAAGGAAGGGCGCAGGCAGGCTGGGGCAGCCTCGGTCACTGGTTCACTCACAGTCGTCGCGTCGTGGGTGCGAGCTTGGCAGGCTCATCTGGCTGTTTCAACCATACCGATCGACCGGGACCCGACTGGACCCTCGGGGGTCAGTCTCGGTCGTCTCGGGCTTCGTCGTAGTAGTCGAGCCGGTCGACCGGCATCACCAGTGACGTCAGCAGGTTCATGACATGCGCGGTGATCCGCTTGAGGAACCGGTAGTAGAGCGTTCGGGCGACGGCGTCTGAGGCCGGACCCTGCGACTCGTACGCGGCCTGCACGTGGTCGTCGTAGTCGTCGAGGAAACCATCGGCCTTGTCGATCAGGTGCTGGGCTCGTTCGGAATCCGACTTCTCGAAGGCATCGGCGGCATCCCCCAGCAGCCGATCGACGTTTTCGCAGTACCCCTCCAATTCGGCCCGGTCCGGTGCCACCTCGAAATCGACTCCGAATTTCGCCAGGTCGTAGAGGTTCTTGGCATAGTCGCCGATGCGTTCGGCGTCCTTCACCACACTCATGTAGGTCAGCACCAACGGCAGGTCAACGTCCCCCTGGACAGAGGCATGCATCATCAAGGTCCGGCGCACATCTTGCTGGGCTTCGTTGATGCCCTGGTCCGTTTGGCTTACCTCCTGGTTGGCTTCGGTCGACTTGCCGCCACCAAAGACGGCCGACATCGAGGTTTCAAACACAGTTCGACTATCGCGCACCATTTGCACGATCTGCGCTTCGACGGCGTCGATTCCCTGCGGACCCGAGCTCCCTCTGAAGAAGTCAAAGACCATGTTGTCCCTCCCTTAACTCAGAACCACGATACCGACGATGGGCAGAACGACGAAGAAAGCCACGACGTAGGCGATTGCGGCCCACGTGCGTCTCACGGCCAGGTCGGCCAGCTTCGACGCCAGGTCCACCGGGATATACCGGATCCTCTTCCACGGATACAGGACCGCGATGGCCACCAGATTGAAGAGGGTGTGCGTCAATGCGATCGTGAGCCCGGCGATGGTTCCCGCCGCCATCGCAGCGAGGAGCGCGGTCACCGTGGTCCCGACGTTGGCGCCCAACGTGATCGGGTAGGCGTTGCGGACCAGCAGAATCCCCGAGGCCACCAACGGGATCAGAACCGAGGTAGTGATACTCGACGACTGGACCGCAATGGTCACAATCATGCCGACGATCATTCCGATCAGGCCACTCTTGGCCAGCACTGCGTTGAGGGATCGCTCAATCCGAGTGGCGACGAGCACCTTCATGTTCTTGGTGATGAACATCAACGTCAAGAAGATCAGGGCGATGCCGAGGATGATGCCGATCACGGCGACGGCGGTTTCGTTCTTGATCACCGTGCCGTAGCCATCCTCGAAGAGTCCCGCTCCCCACTTGACTGCGCCCTTGATCGGGCTGTCGAAGGTGAGGCCTTCGCCGCCTGCGATGAAGTTCGCAATCGAGGCCGCCCATTCCGATAGGAAGCCGGTGAGTAACTCCAGCGGGAGCAAGATCGCGACCGCCATCACGTTGAAGAAGTCGTGCATGGTCGCGGCCGTGAACGCCAGCCGGAACTCGTCGCTACGCCGCACCGAGCCCAGGGCGACGATGGTGTTGGTGACGGTGGTACCAATGTTGGCGCCCATGATCATCGGGACCGCCGCGGGCACGTCGATGACGCCGGCCGCGACGAGGCCGACGATGGTCGATGTGGTCACCGAGGACGACTGGACCAGGACCGTGGCGAGAATGCCAACGAATAGTCCGCTCAGCGGATTGGAGACGCTATCGAAGAGAGCATCGGTGAAGTCGCTCCCCAGCCCCTTGATGCCGCCTTCGAGCAGCTTGACGCCGACCAGGAAGAGGTAGAGCAGACCGATGACCAAGATGGCGCGAACCCATGTCGGCATGGTCTGAGCGGGTTTTGTAGCTGCAGTCTTCTCAGTCACCCGGGTTTCGCGATCTCGTGTGCTCGAGGCATCTTCGCAGCTCTAGGTAGGGACGCGCAATCCGGCCGGTCGGCAGGTTGCCGATCAACTTCCCGTGGCGGGCAACGGGGTGCGGCGGCCACCGCGACCGACCAGAACGACGCCCGCCACGGCCAGGCTGCCACCGACCACGATGGCGGTAGTGATGACCTCGTCGAGGATCACCGCCCCGCCGACCACACCAACCAACGGCGCGAGGTAGCCGGTGAGGGCGACCTTGGCAGCAGTGGTGTGAGCGCTGGCATAGAGCGTGGCGACAAACGGGAGCAGCGTGCTTCCCAGCGCGAGCAGGATCAGAATCTGCCAGGCGTTGAATGTGAGTCCGGGCAGCTCGATATCTTGCACGAGGAGGCCGCCCACGACGGCAACTGCGGCGCCCGAAACGAACATGGGTACCGAAAGGATTGCTGTGTCGTGCCGCGGCGAATAGCGCCGCGCCAGGATGCCGCTCAGCGATCCGAACGCCACCCCTGCTAGGGCAAGGCCGCCGCCGATCACGGTGTTGCCCGAGCCGTCGGCGATGCCGCTCTCGCCGGAGACGATGATGATGGTGGTGCCGGCCAGACCCAGGAGAAGGCCGACCATCTGGATCGGCCGTAGCCGCTCTCTGAGGATCAGATGGGCCAGGGCTGCCGTCACAACCGGGATGAGCGTGATGACCAACCCTTCGACCCCGGCCGAGATGTAGTTGAGCGAGGCGATGAAGAAGATTGGGGCGAGGCCGATGCGAGGAATGCCGATGAGTGCCCCGTCCCGCCAGGCGCGGCGACTGATCTTGCGGCCTTTGATCAGAGCGAACGCCACGATGGCGACGGTGGCGATCCCGGTGCGAACGACCACGACGGTGAACGTCGACGCTCCTTCAGAGAACGCAGCTCGAGTGCCAACGCCGGCGAGACCCCATCCCAGGGAAGCGGCGAGCAGAGCGGCGAGGACGCGGGCGTTCACCGGTGCAACGCTACCGCGACCGCATTGCCTGCCGGCCACCGGCGAATCGCTGCTGCGGCAGGGTCAGTTCCCGGCCACTGCGGCCAGGTACTCCTGCAGCCACTCGTCCTCGATGTCGCCGAAGCGATCCTCGACGCCGGGGAGCACCCAGAGGTGCATCATCTCGTTGGTGATCGGCATCGTGATGGACCCGGCCGGGCAGAACCCGTACGGCGAGGTCAGCCCGGCAATGGCCGGCGGGGTGAGCGAGAAGCACACATGGTCGTGGGCGTGCCAGACCGTGAGCGGACCGCCCACCGCAGGGCCGGCCTCACCAATGCCTTCCATCTCGAACATGGCGCCGAGCAACACCGGCGTACCGTCGTCGGCCACGGCGTAGACCAGGGTCTCGGGCCGTTGCGGGTTGAGGACTACGCCGTCGGCCTTGTATGCCGCGTTCTCGGCGTGGAAGCTGAGTCCATACATGTTGTCGACGTTGTATCCCGCGGCGGCCGCCGTGTCAGGATCTGCGTACTTGGCGATGGCCGCCGCAGTGGCGGCATACAACTCGTCGGCCTCCCGTTGCTCGTGGGCGGTCGGTTCGCGGTCAGCGCCGGAGGGGAGTAGTACCCCGGGAGCGGGCACATCGCCGAGGTGGTGGCCACCGCCGGACGAGAACGCTCCACTCCAGGCGGCCACGCCGAGAAACACCATCATCACAACGGTGGCCGCCGAAGCCCCAAACTGTCGGCGTCTCCGATTCGAAGTCGGCGCCATCGCAATGGCCAGGGCGGTGACTTCGATCAGTTTGGTGAACATGCCGAGTTGGTCGGGCGGTTCGCCCCCAAGCAGAGTGGATGTGTAGCCGAGGATCGAGGCGAGCAGAATCAACCGGGTCCAGCGGCGCCATGGTCTGGCGGTCAGCAGTCTCCAGGTCAGCCAGAACATCAAGGCCGCGTCGATGGCGTAGAGCGCGCTGTAGGCGGATGGCTCGTGGCCGAGCACCAGGCCGATGTGGATGGCGCCCGAGGCTCCGAGCAGCCAGGCGAGCATCCGATGGGTGGGCGAGAGGGCCCGGTAGGCGTCGACCCAGCGCGCTGCGGCAGGCTGACCCGAGCGGGCCAACCGCCGCAGCACCCAGGTCCCCACCAGAAACAGGAGCACCGTGATCAGCGCCGCATCGTGCTCGGAGATCACGGTGTACATCGGGCTGCCGACGTAGCCACTGATGACCTCGGAGGTACCCGGCACATCGTCGGTGTGGAAGGCGAGTACGCTCATGGCCGCCCCTCCGCGGTGACCGCCGCCGGCACGATGCCGAACTCTTCCTTGACATGGGGTCGGCGCAGCGTGCGCATGATGGCGATGGGGAGCACGATCCGCGTCACCGTCGGTACCAAGGCGAGGCCGCGGCGGGCGAGGAAGATCGCCAGCAGCAGGTCGATCAAGGCAAAGACGAGGATGGTGCCCTCCGCCCAGAACGTGACCTTGCGGGCCCGGCGCGAACGCAAGCGGACGCCACGTGAGGCCCACAGGGTCACGATGGCGGCGGTCAACGTCAGCAACATCAGCGGGACGATGAAGAACCCGGTGAAGGCGCCGACCAGGAAGACCTCGATGGTGGATGTGACCGCAATGCCGCCCTGGATCAGCAGCAAGATACGGACAACATCGACTCGGGTGTCGCCTGGCGCATCGGTGGTGTCCGCTGGCATGGCAGTTGTTGTGTCCATGCGCTGACTGTCGCCGGGGGCGATGAGTCGCCGATTGGTCGGAGATGAGGAGACGGTGAGACCTGGGTCCGCAGCGGCGTTCTGGTCAGTCGACCTGCGCCACGGGGATACGCACGGTGAACGCGGCGCCGGCGTCATCGTGGTTGGTGACCCGGATCGATCCGCCGTGAGCGATCACGATCTCGGCGGCGATCGCCAGGCCGAGACCGGCACCGGCCGGGCTGCGGGCGGGGTCGGCGCGGTAGAAGCGCTCGAAGACATGATCGATGTGCTCGGGGGCGATGCCGGGACCGTGGTCGGTGACGGTCATGGTGGCGGTGGCGCCGTCGTCTTCCAGCGTGACGTCGATCGGTTGGGCGCCATGTTTGTCGGCGTTGTCGAGCAGAATCCACACCAGGCGGGTGAGAGCGTCGTGGTCGCCCATCACCACCGTAGGTTCGGTGGGGGCGACTGCGATGGCCCGTCCGAGGCGGGCAGCGCGGCGCGAGGCGTCCTGGAGGACCACCGCCAGATCGACGGGACGGTGGCTGACGTCGAGTGCGGCGTCGGCCCGGGCGAGGAGCAACAGATCGTCGATCAGGTACGCCATGCGGTCCGACTCGGCCTCGATGTCGGCCAGGGCCTCCTCCCGATCCTGAGGCGAGACATCCGGGCGGTCCCGCAGGAAGCCGGCGTTGGAACGGATGGTGGTGAGCGGGCTGCGCAATTCGTGGGAGGCGTCCCCGACAAAGCGCCGCTGGGCGGCGAGGTTGGCCTGGAGACGGTCTTGCGAGTCCTCGAGACGGTCGAGCATGGCGTTGAAGGCGGTGGCAAGATCCACCAGTTCGGCGGGCCAGTGGGAGGCCGCGAGGCGCTCATTGAGCTGATTGGCCGAGG
>Ga0209567_10000953_pt1 | contig 15534 bp, 18 predicted proteins | sample COG_12_FD_184756 | JGI IMG/M metagenome (GOLD analysis project Ga0209567, IMG submission 184756) | Pelagic marine sediment microbial communities from the LTER site Helgoland, North Sea, for post-phytoplankton bloom and carbon turnover... | ecosystem: Environmental > Aquatic > Marine > Neritic...
TCTGCGTCTTGGTCGGTCTGCCATTGACGACAAAGGTGCCGGACAGGCCGGCGCCGATATTGGCCAGCCCCAGACCGACCAGGTCGGTGTCTTCACTGAAGCGTTCGTTATAGCGTGCCGCATAGGCGCGCGAAGTGGCGGCACTCTGTGCCAGAATGACCACGAACATGGCAAACGCCGTGGGCACCAGTTTGCCTATGAGATCCCAGCTCCACTTGACGTCCGGCAGCCCGATATGGGGCAGACCGCTGGGCACGGCGCCGAGTACGTGCACGTGCTCCTTGAGACCCAGCGCCCAGCTGACGCCAATGGCGCCAATCACGGCGATCAGTGCCCCCGGTATCTTTTTCGAAAGCTTCTTCGAACCGACGATGATCACCAATACACTGACGGCAACAGCCAGCGCATAAAAGTTGACCTGCTCGATCTGCTGAATGTCGTTCCAGATTTTTTGCAGCGTACCGTGCCCGCCGCCCTTCAGGCCGAGCATGCCGGAAACCTCTCCGAGCGCCACCTGTATACCAACCCCGGTCAGGAAACCGACCAGTACGGTGCGCGACAGGAAGTCCGCCAGGAATCCCAGGCCGATGATGCGCGCCAGTATCAGAAACCCCGCGGCCATGAAGGCAAGCACCGCGCACAGCGCCACGTACTCGTCGGAGCCGGTGGCCGCCAGTCCCACCAGGCCGGCGGCGAGAATGGCCGCCGTCGCCGAGTCGGCGCCGACCACCAGGTGCCGTGAGGACCCGAACAAAGCAAACAGAGCCGCTGGAATCAGGATGGTATAGAGACCGAAGATCACCGGTGTGCCGGCAATCTTGGTGTACCCCATCACTTCGGGAATCGCCAGCGCAGCCAGTGTGAGGCCGGCAATGAGCTCGGCCGGGATCTGGGCGCCTTTTATCGGCAGCAGGCCTTGCAATATCGGCAGGTGGAAACCTTCGGATTTGCTATTGCTTGTTGCCATGAGATTCTCCTCCGGAAGCTCTGATTTATTTAACGAACCCTAACTGGTTACGCTGTACGCATACGCAGGACTCTTTTAGTGTTTTTGTAAGGTGACAAATTCCGGCTACTGTTCGACTCAAAAGCTTCTACCGATAAAACCCGGCAAGCCACGCGCTTCCGAGCTGCGCACCAGAGACATGGCCTGTTCAACGACCTCCTCACCGTCAGCCGTTAATTGCAGACGGCCTTCCTCATCCACGGTAAACGCGAAGTCGTCAAAGCTGCTTTTGCCGGCGAGGACGTCCTTGTCCTCGAGAACCCGCTTGCGGAAAAAATCGGCCCATTTGAATTCGGAAAAAGGCACAGTATTCTTTATGTAACCTTGTTTTGATCGCACGATCCAGGCCAGGCTGCGATAGGCATCATACTGCATGTCCTCGATTGTTTTTGGCAGACGCTTGGGTGGTTGAGGCCCCCCGCCGTCCCTTGCGTATAGATACACCCAGTTTCGTTCGTACATCGTTTTCCAGAAATACACGTCGTTCTCGACCGCACTCGCATTCCACACGACCTCTACCAATACGCATATCTGGTTTCCCAACTCGTCATGGAGTGCTTCGTACAAGGCGCGCACCAGATGGTGGTGATCCACCAGATAGAACTTGTTTTTTCGAACCACCACGGGAACCGGTCGGACGACGAGGTAGTCATGAAGTTTTTGCGGGTTATGCTTGTGTTTGTGTCGCATTCGCTTGCTCTTGATGTCCACTTCCGCCTTACCCACCGCGAACTGGGTCGGAGACAGATCGCCAATCCGCAACTGGTGGATCCCCCCGGGCTGGGCGTCTTTGGGACACATGGGATATTTGCTTTTACAGATGAGCTTGCTCATTACGCAGTTCTCCTCGCTCTGGTTTTTTACTTGTATATGCTTGCGCTTGCCATGTTCAGGTTCCAAACCCCCCAAACGCTAAGGATAGTAGTAACGCTCGGGTTTAACCACATTTTCATCTCGCGCAAATCGCGTCGCGGAACTCTGGAAAGCTGCGGGCCGCCGCCGGAGCGGTCGAACAGAGATACAAAGTTCCGCTCGTGCATGGTCTTCCAGAGTGCTGGCATTGCCCATCACGTTGACGTAGACGCAGATATCCTTGCCGCGCGTTTCGTGCTCAGCATCGTAGAGGGCGCGCATCAGGTGATGGTGATCGACCAGGTAAAACTTCTTAGCCCTCACCACAATCGGAATCGGCCTCACGCGAAGATAATCATGCAGTTTGCCCGGGTCCTTTTGAAGCTTTTTACGCATGCGTCCGGCCCGCACATCGACCTCCTGAAATCCGCAAATAATCCCGAACACGGTAAACCGGGAGCACTTACTCTCCCTGTCTTTCGTTGAGAGCAACTCCGCAGTCGGGGAATATGTGCGGAAGACTGGGCAAAAAACCGGGCAATGGATTTATTGGAGATGGAGAGTGGTTCGGGCTGTCACCCATAACAGCTTAAAATGGCTATTAAATTTATGGCGCACCCGGAGAGATTCGGACTCCCGACCGCCTGGTTCGTAGTTAGCAGCAGACATCGTAACTAACTGTATTTATTAACATACCGGCGATGGCGGCCGTTGCATTTTGCACTGCTGTGCATAACTGTGCAGAGCTGAATCCGGCAAAAGTCCGGCATGATATTGATAAAAGAAGTTACGTCTCTCCAGTCACGCCTTGATCATTTGCAAACACTGGTGACTGAAAAATTACTAATTCGCCATGCACAGCTGCTCCCAGTCCATATGCAGGGCGATAGCATAGGCAATGGTTATCGCCAGGGCGGTTTTGAGCGAATCAATGGCTTTTCTGGATAAAGTCACAAGAGGTGATCGCCGATCGCGATGTCACTGCAGTACTATTGGCGCCAGTGCAGCGGGCCTCACTCGAGCACCCGTTTCCAGGCCCCGGTTCTTTCCCGCATCTCATCCTTCATGTCGGTGGGCAATAATTCAACCGGGTCCCGGTTATCGCGAATCTGCCAACCGCCGCCGAGCGCCAGGTAGACCTGCACCAGGTTGGTGGCAACAGTGCCCTGCGTTGAAACGAGCAGATCCTGTTGCTGCGTGTCGGCGTTGAGGGTGCTGATGACGGTATTGAAATCCACCAGCCCATTCTGGTACTGCGCCGTCGACACGTCCACCGAGCGCGTGGACGCATCGGCGGCCACCTGGTATGACGCGAGCTGTTCGTGTGACTTAAGGTAGGCAACAATCGAGTTCTCGACATCGCCCTGGGCCTGCAGGACCGTGTCCTGGTAATCCACCAGCAGCTGCTGGAAAAAGGCGTCTTGAAACCTGACGTTACTCTTGAGACGGCCGTAATTGAGAATGTTCCACTGGAACGCACCGAACAGGTTCCAGGTCTTGCTGTCGTTGTTGAACAGATCGCCGGTATCCATGGCATTGGTGCCGATCGACCCGCCGATGGCAAACGCCGGGTACAAGTCCGTCTCGGCAATACCGATCTGCTCGCTCTGCGCCGCGAGCTGGCGCTCAGCCGAGCGTATGTCAGGGCGTTGCCGGATCAGGTCCTGCGGCATACCCAGGGCGATTTCCGCCGGTGCGGTTGGAATCGCGCCTTGCTCGCCCAGCAGGTAATTCAAGTCGTGCGGCGGTTTTCCCAGCAGAATCGCCAGCGCATTCTTGAACTGCTGCAGGGACGTCTCCAGCGCAGGTACCGTGGCCCTGGTATTGTTCAGCAGGGTCTCGGCCTGGTCCGCATCCAGTTCACTGACTTCGCCCGCTTCGTATTTCGCCCTGGAAACGCGCAGACTTTCCGCCTGCAGCCCGATGCTCTTCCTGGCGACTTCGAGCCGCGCCTGGGTGGTACGGATGAGGAGATAGTTCTGTGCCACCTGGGAGACCAGTGACACCAGTGCGCCGTCGTAATCGGCGATACTGGCATCGAGCTGTGCTGAAGACGATTTCACCTGGCGACTGAAACGTCCCCAGAAATCGGCTTCCCAGGTAAGGTTCAGCCCAAGGCTGTAGTCCTCGAAGGTTGATCCTTCCTGGCGTTGTTTGGATGCCGCACCGGTAGCCTGCTGTTGTTGCGGGTATTGATTGCCGATGGCAATGGCCAGCAGCTGTTGTGCCTGCAGCACGCGCAGTCCTGCCGAGCGCAGCGTCAGGTTCTGTTGCAGCGCCGCCTCGACCAGCTCATCCAGCAGCGGATCTCTGAACGCCGTCCGCCACCACTCAGGATCGACCGGCTGTTTACTCGAAATACGTTCATCCCCGGTCTCAAGCCAGTCGCTTTCGACGGGCGCTTCCGGCTCCTGGTAGTCGGGCCCCAGCGCACAGCCCGAAGCTATCAAGGCTGCCAACACAAACAGGAGGATAGTCTTCAAACTGTAGGAGCGCCGTCCTCCGACGCGAATCGCGGCCAGGAGGCCGCTCCTACAGCAAGAATTATGCATTGATGTTAACGCATGGCTCATTCCGACTTACCTACTGGAGCGCTGACGGCACGGGCGGCGCTGACGCATCACCAGCACTCTCTGCGCTACCGGTCATCACCAGCACCGAACCCGTGGTTCCAACCCGCAGCTCGACGCCTTCCGGCAACGCGTCCAGATGAATGCGCACCGGCACACGCTGCGCGAGGCGAATCCACTCAAACGTCGCGCTGACATTGGGCAACAGATCTTCACCGGTACTGCCATCCTGCTGGGCGATACCCCAGCCCAGGCTGTTGACGCGGCCGGTCAGCGGTTTATCCGGGTAGCTCATCAAGGTCACGATGGCCTTGTCCCCTTTACCGATATCCCCAACCAGGGTTTCCTTGAAGAAACCGTGCACCCAGTAGCTGTTGACATCGACCAGCGCCAACGCCGGCTGATTGGCCACCGTCTGGCTGCCGAGCCGCAGCTCCAGGTTGGTGACATAGCCGTCCACCGGCGCCCTGACCTGGGTGAACTCCAGGTTAAGCTCCGCCTGCTCCAGCGCGGCACGCGCCTCGCGCAGGCTGGCGTTGGCATCCCCGGCGGCACCCAGCGTGGCGCGGGTCTCCGCCAGGTCGGCTTCGCTCTGCAGCAGGGAAGCCTTTGCCTGGGTGAGGCTGGCGACCGATCCCAGGCGCTGCTGCACCGCGACCTGGTAGTTTGCCTTGGCCCGGTCCACGGACTTTTGTGAAGTTGCCTTTTGTGGCAGCAACTCCTTCTGCCGCTGATACTCGGCCTTGTTCTGTTCGATCTCGGCGTCAGCCTGCTTGATGGCGGCGCTTGCCTGCGCCAGTGAAGCCCGCGCCACTTCGACCTGGGCCTGTGAAGCCTCGACCTGCTTTTCCTGGGCGAGGTAATTGTCTTTGGCTTTGTCATACTGCGCGCTCGCCTGCGCCACATTGGCCGCGAAAGTGCGCGGATCGATTTCGAACAGCAGATCGCCCGCCTTGACGAACTGGTTATCTTCAACAGCCAGCTTGACGATCGGCCCGGACACCCGCGGCGTCATCTGGATGACATCGGCGCGCACCTGGCCGTCGCGGGTCCAGGGGTTAAGCACATAGTCCCAGTATTTGAGCAGTACGGCGGCTACAGTGATCAGTACCACGGCTCCAGTCGTGAGGTATTTTTTAGAATTTTTCACGCGCTAGGTCCCGATAATGAATGTGCCGATAAACAGGGTATAAAGAATCACCAATGCCAAAGACACCACCGGTGGATAGAAAAAATACTTCGACAAGCGGTAGCGGTTGAGCAGGTTCGTTGTCAGCAAGGCTGCCATCATGCCGAAAACTGCGGCGACCAGCAGCGGCGGCATATACACCCCGCCAAGGGCGAATTCGTGTGGGATTGGCGTCAGCATGGGTTCTACTATATCAGGCGAAGCGCTCTTCGCGCCAAGGCGCCCAGTCGATAGCGCCGGCGTTTCCGGCATAATCGACCAGCGCTTCCGACACGCCCCGATAGGCGCCCAGCAGGCGGTAGAATTCCTCCGCGTCCTGATCGCTGAACTGCCCTTCGGCAGTCTCGTTCAAAGCCCCTTTGATTTTTTCTTCGAGGCGTTCGAGAACACCATCCAGCCGAGCACGTAATGCGACGCCTTCGACGCCGGCAGGGTCGTCTGCCAACCCTCGCAGGACTGCCTGCATCCCAAGTCGCCAGGCACGAACATCCTCGAACAACGCCTTTACCAGTAAGTGTGCCTGTGGGGTGTCGCGCTCCTCAAGCAAATGCTGCATGCGGTAGGTCAGCGTCTGCAGGCTGGTGACCAGTGTCTGCACCTGCTCAGGTGTAGTACCAGGCAGCACCGTGGCATTAATGTGAGGCGCCCAGGTAGCGAGTTTAGCCGGCAACGTTGCCACTTCGCGCGCATGAAAGGTCATTTTCCAGCGCTCCAGTCGCGTCGCCGGGTGCGGTGGATTCCTGCGCATGGCCGACATCAGGTACTCACTGCTGCGGAAGAAGCGGCCGAGCAGGCGCAGAAAGGCCCGCTCCGGGCGTGGAGAAAAGGGAATGTACGCAGTGATCGCAAAGATCAGGAAGATCACGGGGAACATCATGGCGGTGTTAGCGACACTGAGAAAGTCGTAGCTCTGCTCGTTGGAAATGGAGGCGATGACAACAAACATAGCCAGCCCCAGCGCCCTGCCCAGCATTTGCCGGGGTTCAGCGAACAGATAGCAGATAGCGAAAGTCGCTGCAAAGATCAGCACACCCAGGCCGATGAAGCTCGACAGTTTTGGCATGATGAAGATATACAGGATGGCAGCAAACAGAACGCTGGTAGTGGCCGGCACAAACAGTTTCGAAACGGGCAGTTGCGGCATGTTGGCGATGGCTATCCCCAACGAGCCGGCAAAACCCACTAAACCGGAGCCGCCTGGAAGATCGTTAACGTAGATCAAAGCCAGCCAGGCCATCCATAATATCGTCACGAAGCGCACGACGTTCGCCATACGATCCAGATCCAGCACCAACAGGTTTGACGGCGCGCGCGGCGCGTCGGCCGACACAGTGGCTTTATCAGTCTCCTTGAGTTTGCTGGCTGACTCGAACAGGGAGCGGGTCAGCTGTTCCAGGTGGCCCATGCGGTCGCGTGTGACCACAACCGAGGCCCTGTCAAAATAGGACAGGCTCCGCATCGCGTCCTTGTCCAACGACAGATCCACGACCGACGGGTCCCGTTCAGGGGCATGTCCCGCCAACATAGCCCCGATCTGCGCGAGGCGCCTGTCGAGTTCGGCGCCGAAGGCTTCAAAACCGGGCAGCAGATGCTGCAGATCCAGCGCCTGGACCTCGGCGAAGCTCTCCCGCCAGCGTTCCAGCGCATGCATCAGTTCCCCCGCCTGCTGCTGATAACGCCGCCACGGTCGCCGCAACTCCCAGACCTCACTGCTATCGGTCTCCGCCGCATTCAGCAGCTGGTCGAAGCGGGTCTTGTGCTGCACTTCCTGCTCACCCAGGTGGTGAGCCTCCTGTGCATTCCCCTGCCCGCTGGCTAAACCCAGACAGGCCTGGTAGTACTGGTGTTGGGTGGCAGCCAGATCGGCGGCAGCGGCAGTGAACGCGGTGGCGCTCCTGCTGGGCCAGATAAAAATCGTCACCAGAGTGTAGACCAGGATACCCAGTCCGGTCTCCTGGGCACGCAGTATCGCGATTTCGAAAGCGTTGACCGAATCCGGCCCGGCGTCCAGACAAACGATCACGCATACGAAGCCACACACCTGCCAGAAGTAAGCGCGCTTGCTGCCGCTCATCATATAGCAACAAAAGCCGGCATAGGCGGAGAGGAACAGTATGAAAGCCCAGCGTTGCTGAGCGAACAGAGCGATGAGCGTCAACGCGACAACTACCGCCACCAGCGTGCCGAACATGCGCAGCGCCGCCTTGTTCATCGATTGCCCGACCGTTGCCAGGCTGACCATGGCCACCGCGAACCCAGCCCAGTAGGGCCTGTCCCAGTCCATCGACAAGGCGATCCCATAGGCGATGGTCATCGCCAGGGCAGTTTTTATAGATTCTTTAGCCTTTGTAGAAAGCATAATCGCAGTGTACTACAGGACTAAAAAATAGGGGTCAAGTCCGACGATCATGGCATCGGCCGTTTTGAAGTTAAACAGTACGGTCCCGACAAACAGTATCAGACTGGCGCTTTATCCAGAGCACAGATCAATCAGTGCGATGGCATGTATCTCGTGCATCTTCGGCATGCGCGCAGCAGTCATTCATTGGGGGCTAACTGTTCCCCATTGGCTGATCACCAAACCAATGCCGTAGGCGATGATCATCGCCAGCGCGGTCTTGATGGCTTCTTTTACCTTTTATTGAGCGCCCTGGGTAGTGCTGGTGCGTGGATTGGAGAGGTTTGCGATGACGGGAAGGGAGTCGACGTACGTAGTTTTCCGTGTTGACTTTTAGTCAAATGATATTCCGCACAAAATGTTTTATTCACAGTGGTCACACAAGCGTATAGGTATGTCTGCACGAAACGACAACGACTTGACACTCAGTCTACATAACATGCGTAACCTATTGTTATATATCCAATAACAATATTGTACAAAAAATAGCCAATTTAATAAAAACACCGTTCTTATAGGGATTAGAGTTCATTTACACTATTTCATCCACACACTTATCCACAGCATCTGTGGAAAACTTTTATGACTTCGCGAAGGGCTATTAATAACTCTTATCCATGGATTAGCTCCACTGTTGTTTTTTGGCGTAACCTTAACGCGCTCACGGGCCGTATATCCCGAAGATCATCCTTTAGGGCTATGCGGCGCTGCGATAACATAACGCGTTATATGAGCAGCAAAGCAAAATGGAACGAACGTTATCGTGCTGCGTCAGGAGAGCGGCAGGCGGCACAGGTCTTAAAAGAAAATCTGCATTTATTGCCTGACCATGGCCGCGCGCTGGATCTGGCCTGTGGGTTAGGTGGCAATGCCATCCTGATGGCGCAACAGGGTTTGAAAGTTGACGCCTGGGATATTGCCGATGTTGCTGTTACCGCATTGCAAGACCTGGCGCTTAAGCGACAGTTATCCATTCAAGCAGAGGTGCGGGACGTTGAGGTGCATCCACCGGAGCCGGAAACATTTGATGTCATTGTTGTGAGTTACTTTCTGGATCGCAACATTATTCCCGCGTTGATACACGCACTTAAACCTGGTGGACTGATCTATTATCAAACCTTTACCCGGCAGCGTGTTTCCGATCGCGGCCCGCAACAAGCAGAGTTCAGATTGGCGGATCAGGAGCTGCTGCATCTGTTTTCCGGCGTGCAGGTTTTGTTCTATCGTGAAGAAGGACGTATTGGCGATGTGCGTAAAGGTTTGAGAGATGAGTCGATGTTTATTGGAAGAAAATAGGCATTGCCACCCTGCCACCGTAACCCGACCCGCCACTGGTCATTCACTGTTAACGTAGCTGGGGGTCAGGTCTTGCAATGAAACATTATCGTCTCTTCCTGCGCCCGACCGCCCTGCTCACCGTACTGTAGTGCACACCAAAGTAATCTGCGATCTGCCTGAGCGTATATTGCCCGGTGTCATAGGCCTGGTCCATCGCCTCCTGTTGGGAATCGGCTTGAGAAGCATAATGGGCAATTGGCAGAGCTGCGTGCCTGTGTTGCGGTCGCGGCACCTCGGATAAATCCAGTTCGGTGCCCAGGCGATCCTGCATTGCCGCTGCAAATTGCTCATCTCCGAGATAGATCTGCTGGCGTAAATCACGCCATATGCTTGATCTAACATGACCATCCGCTACGAACTGAATATACCCTTGGTGCGCTTTTGTTCGATTACTGTTGAACTGACTAAGCAGCCAGTCTGTTTTAAGCCATTCAGGACTGGAGGCTTTCCCTGCAGTCGGCCGGTAACTACTCCATAGCCATTGGGCGGCATTCAGGACCAGATTCGCTCTGACCGGGTTTAATATCACATAGCGCGCCAACTCCAGCAAGTAACTCTGCTTTTGTACCAGTATTGCCTTGTATCGCCCCTGAAACAAGTGACCGACGCGGTTGTGGCGATGATTATGACGCTGGGTATAAATGCCATTCAACTGTCGCATGCCTTTCGATAAATTGGCTTCAGGTGTTTCGATAACCAGATGATAGTGATTGGCCATCAGGCAATAGGCGTGAATACACCAGTTATTGCGCTTACAGACATCCCCCAGGAGAAAAAGAAATGCCCGCCAGTCTTTGTCATCTTGATAAATGGATTCCCGACGATTGCCACGTGCCGTGACATGGTAAAGCGCACCCGGAAACTCCAGGCGTAACGGTCTGGCCATCATGCAACTCCTTTTGCATTCAATGGATAAAGAACTTTTTTCTAGTCTGCCCTTTTGAGCGTGTCCCTACAATATGTTGCAACGCAAGACCTGACCCCTGTCCTCCTCACTGGGATTTCTCGTGGCGATCGTACAACCAGCCACCCGCAGCGCCGGCCGCGGCACCGAACGCAGCGCCGGTCAACGGCCGACCCGTCGCCAGACCACCGACCAATGCGCCAGCAGCGGTACCGATCGCCGCCCCTGACAGCGTGCGCTGCTCACCTGAACTCATATTCGCGCAGCCCGCGAGACCACCCATCAGGCAACACGCCAAAACCAGATTACGTGTCTTCATCATCGACTCCTTAATCACTGTCTGTCATTGCCCTGAACAGGGCCATTTTTCGGTAACTGCGCGCATGACACCCGTTACCGGCATCTCGCCCTTAAGATGCTGCGCATTGCTTTTGGACCATTCCACCACCACGACCACCACCTCTTCCCTACTCACCGTGCTGTCCGGACAGGTAATGGCAGCGTGTTTTGGACCCGCCGTGAGTGCGGCGTGGTAGTCCAGGACCGCATCGATATAGCCCAGGCAAAAACCCATTGCGGCGTTGTATAAGGGGTCATCCGCGCTCACGCTGCACAGTTCGACAAGGTCTTCCGTCGTCGTGACCTGATGATTCTGCGGCGCCCCGGCCAGGCTCTGTGTTGAGGCAGCGAGTGCCGCCAATATCATTACATGTTGGATTAACTTCACACCATAACCCCTTGTATTAATAATTGCATTATGATTGATTCATAGCCGTATCACGACGACACTCACGGTATCCGTAACGGATGGTTATCACTCACGCTATCCACACCGAACTCCCGCTCCACACGCTTTTTAAGTGCGTTGTAACGCTGCGTTGTTGCGGCACTTGGTGCCTTTTCATCAGCATTGTAAAGATGAATCCCGGTCAATTTGTCAACCAGTCTGAAATGCACATCGACCCTGACATTTGCTTCATCCCGGGCCTTGAACTGTAATTTGTATGCCTCGAAATTTTGTGCCGCTCTTTCAGCATCGGATTCGGGAATCAACGCGTAACCCAGATCCTCCAGCATCGCCGTTATTTCATCGGGCAAGTAACCGCTGGCACGCGGTAGAGGGTCAGGTCTTGCAATGAAACATATCCTCTCTTCCGGCACCCAATCCTGCTTACTGCACTATAGTGCACGTCAGTGTAATCTGCGATCCGTATGTTAGCGCAGTTTGAACGGTGCCACTGAATGGGTGACGAATTTCTTTCTGGTAACACCTTCTGAGCATCCGGCTATAATATGTTGCAATGCAAGACCTGACCCCCGCCCCCATGATTGAGATTCGACGCAGTGACGAGCGCGGCGCGGCAGACCATGGCTGGTTGCAGAGTCGCCACACCTTTTCGTTTGCCGGTTACTACGACCCCGACCACATGGGGATTTCTGTCCTGCGGGTGATTAACGATGACAGAGTCTCACCGGGCTGCGGGTTCGCAACGCATTCACATCAGGATATGGAAATCATCAGTTATGTGAAAAAGGGCGCTATTGAGCACAAAGACAGCATGGGCAATGTAAAAAGATTGCCCGCGGGTGAATTCCAGCTCATGAGTGCCGGAACCGGTGTGACCCACGGTGAATACAACCCATCGACCGCTGAACCACTGGAATTTCTGCAAATCTGGATAGAACCCAATGTTTACGGCATTCAACCCGGCTACCAGCAAAAACAGTTTGGAACCCCGGAAGGCTTGCGCCTGATTGCCTCTCCCGATGCCCGGGAGGGTTCGTTATTGATTCATCAGGATGCCTGTTTGTATCAGCTCCGCTTAAATGCGGGTCAATCCGTTTCACATTCGCTCGAACCCGGGCGAACGGTTTATGTGCATGTTGTCTCGGGCGCCATCGGCGTGAACGGCGAACGCTTGAGTGAAGGTGACGGCGCAACGGTAAAAGCGGACGATGTGGTTGAGTTTACCGGCTACGAGAACATTGAAGCACTGGTCTTTGATTTGCCATAGCCAACGGGTCGGAGGTTCTTGAGTAGGATTCTCATCGGCGTACGGGTACGCAGTGGGAAGGCCGGCATAATGCCGCCACAAGGACCTCGTGGCACTGGAGCAGCTTGAGACTCACTCTCATGTACCTCCGACCCCCCTGTAAAGAAGCGGGTCGAGCGCACCACCAGCAACAGCTCGAGCAGCACGTGAAGCGCAAAGGCGATAGCCACACCATAAGACGCCAGGCTCATCGGCCTGCACGCCTCCGGTTGGAAAAAAGGGTCTGCCCCCTTAGGTCGTTAATCACGCGAAAAATAATCCGCTGCAGTGAGATTGATAAATTGCCATCACCAGTACATGACACAGGGGGGCAAGGCCGTTGTCCTGGTCGAGGTTGGCGTCACCGATATGCACGTAGTTCGGGGCGCTGTGTATTTCAACACCTTTCCACTGCCACTCGATACCTCCGCCGACGGTGATCACCCGATCGAGCGGTAAGGCAATGGTCCGCCTGCCGTCACTCGAGGGTGGCGTCAGATACATGCCACCGACGGAAAACGCCAGGTCCGGCCGGTACTGGTACGTCAGCCCTGCCGAAAACAGCCAGGCGTCCTTAATTTACCCCGATGCGGGTGTCTTCGTTCAGCTCATACAGCAGCCCAAGCTGCCAGCCGAAACCGACACCGTCCTCTTCGAGCTTAATCCTGCCGTCGGTACTGCCGATATTGTTGATGCGCGCCTTGGTCATGGAATCGGTATACATCATGATCGGCCCGCCACCGACGGACCAGTGATCGCTTAGCCTGTAACCCACCGTTCACAGTGTTATCCGAAGTCCAGATTGTGAGATTGCCGCTCTACGCTCGCGTCCTGAATGATAGCGCAGACATCATGAGGCAGTGCCCTTGGGATGCACAATGGCGCTCCGACCGCTTCTTTAAAGAAGCGGTCCAAGCATCGCGATAGTATTGTTCCAGAGGCGGCGTTTCACGGGCCAAGCGGCTACCGTTTCCGGATCGACCCGGCGCGAGCGGCTGATGTAGCCCTGCTGGCGTTGCCGCAGGTCAGCGGTCAACGCGGAATCGCAGAACAGGATGTTGTTCTCGTAGTTGAGCTCGAAGCTGCGGCGGTCCATGTTCGCCGAACCGATCAGTGTCACCTCGCCGTCCAGTGTGAGCGACTTGGTGTGCAACAGGCCGCCCTCATACTCGTAGATCTTCACCCCGGCCGAGAGCAGGTCGGCGTATTCACTGCGACTCGCGGCAGCCACGATCCACGAGTCATTTCTGGCGGGGAAGACGATGGTGGTGTCCACACCGCGGTAGGCTGCTGAGCACAGTGCATTCTGCATGGACTCGTCGGGCACATAGTAAGGTGTGGTGATGACCAAGTCGTGACGCGCAGCATGCATCAGCGATTCGAATAGCTCGGGCATGGCCGAGAAACGCACCGTCGGGCCGGTACCGACGACCTGTGCGGGAACGCCCGTCCGGGGGGCCGGGATCGGCTGGCGCAACAGCTCATCGAGGTCCTCGTCCACGTAGGTCATCCAGTCGCTGGCGAACAGGTGCTGGTTCTGGGCCGCAATGGGCCCTTCGAAACGCATCATGGCGTCCACCCACGGCGCGAACTTCGGCTTGATGCGGAACTCCGGATCGGCGCAGTTCTGGCTGCCGCAATAGGTGATGCGCCCGTCGATGACGAGGATCTTGCGGTGGTTCCTCAAGTCGATGCGGCCTTGCAGCGGTCGCAGCAATGGGTTGCCGATCGGCAGCGCCGCGGCAACATGCACGCCTGCGTCGCGCATGGCCTGCCAGTGTTCGGAACGGATCATGATGCGCGAGCCGAGATCGTCGGCCATGGCCCGGCAGGTCACGCCGCGGGCCGCCGCGCGTTTCAACGCCTCGACGATCTTGCAGCCGTTACTATCCGGGAGCCAGATATAGAACAGCAGGTGCACATGATGCTGGGCCGCATCGATGTCCGCCACCATCGCGTCGATCGCGGCATTGGAGTCCGCCAGCAGGCGTGCCGAGTTACCACCGACGGGCCCGAAGCCACTGATCGACTGTCCGACGCGAAACAGATGCGCGTAGCGTTCCGACACCTTCGCCTCGTAATTTGCCGCATCCCCGGGTGCGGCCGCGGGAAAGCCCGGCATACGCTCGAGAACCCTACATAAACGGGCCACACGACGGCGACCGATATTCACCTCACCGAACAGGATGTAGGCAAGGATGCCTGCCACCGGCAGCGCGACGATGACCACGATCCAGGCAATCCGCGAGGCGGGCTGCCGATGAGGTCGCAGCAGCACCCGCAGGACGAGCAACAGCTCGACCAGCACATGAAGCGCAACGACGATAGCCACACCATAAGGCGCCAGACTCATCGGCCAACTTGCGGCGAATGATGGATACTGTTCCCCGAATACCGGGTTTCACATGCTGTCAAGAATCGACTTTTTCTTTGCCTTGTACTCTTGCGGTGTGATGTATCCGCCGGCGGCGAGCTTGTCCAGCTCATCGAGCTTCTGCTGCGTCGTTTGTGCAGCAGGTGCAGCTTGTTGGACAGGTGCAGCCTGTTGCACCGGCTGCGCTGCACGCGACGAATTGTAAGCCTGTACTTCCTCTGCCTCGGTCCTGCGCCGCATGTTGCCCATGATCCTGCTGGCGGCCACTCCGCCGATGAAAGCACCGGCCTCACTGGATTGCGCCGGGGCGCTGATGGTCAGAGCGGCTGGGATCAGTATGCCGGCAGCGGCGCTCAGGAATATATTTCGTTGCTTTGACATAGCTCTATCTCCTCACAGTGCCGTGCAGGCGCCGAAAATCATGAAACTCACATCCGAACCCGCAGATGTGACGGTCATTTTTCCGGTCTGGCGATCGATGGCCGCGCTCCAGCCACGGTTGTTCTCCACGCCCTGCAGAATCACCTGCTTCTCGGTCTGTTCGAAATTCTTGATGGGCGAAACCTCGTTATGCCCGCTTTCACCCGTCGCACGTATCAGTTTTTTTTCAAAATCCACAAACATGAACTGCGGCAATTCAAAAGTACTGGCCTGTCCCTCCATGCAGCCAGGTCCGTTGACGCAGCCGACCACATCGATCGCGGCACAAACCAGGTTGGCGGTTCCGTCAAACGCGGCCGCTGAGGCGCCGCCGGACAGTAAGGTGGTTGCCATTCCAAGCCCCAACGCCAGGGCAGATGAGCGTATTCTTTTCCGCATGAGCTTTCTCCCAAAACATTCTACATTAATCAGTACCGCTGTTTGAATTCT
>Ga0209567_10000955_pt1 | contig 15532 bp, 13 predicted proteins | sample COG_12_FD_184756 | JGI IMG/M metagenome (GOLD analysis project Ga0209567, IMG submission 184756) | Pelagic marine sediment microbial communities from the LTER site Helgoland, North Sea, for post-phytoplankton bloom and carbon turnover... | ecosystem: Environmental > Aquatic > Marine > Neritic...
TTGGCGCAGTCGGTCCTTATCACTTTTATAAACCACAAGTCTATTCCGCAGTCCGAAGCTTTCTCTATTTCTGCAAGAGCCATAGAAAAAGCGCTCAGTGTCGATCCGCAGCTTGCGGACGCCTATGCCGCACGCGGGCTACTGGAGATGAAGCAGTGGGAGTCGACACGCACGGGTGCAGGCAATATCGACGCCGCGAATTCGTTTCAGACGGCGCTGGCACTCAGCCCAAGCCAGGCAGACGCCTACGCCTGGTTCGCGTCGCTACGACAAGCGGAAGGCGAAATCGATGCCGCAGTCGATCTGATGACCGAGGCACTGACGATCGACCCGTTGAGCCGAATTCCCTACGTAAACCTGCCGAGTTTCTATGCGTCGCGCGGCCAGAACGGCAAAACAACGGCAATGCTCTTGAAGGCGACGAGCATATTTCCGGACTGGTATTTGCCCTACAACTACCTCAGCAATCACCTGCAAAAACTCGGGCGTCTGGATGAAGCGGTCGCCTGGGGCCTAGAGGAAGTTGCGCTCAGCCAGGACCCGATGGCAGGTGGCGCCCTTATCGCCATTTACCAGGAGTTCGGTGACGACGGAGCCATTACCGATTTCGTCGAGAATTTTCCGGCTGATCATCCCCTTTACCCGATCGGCAAGAGCTACTGGCATTACGTTACACGCGACTACGCTGGCGCCCTGACCGAACTCGAAAGACTCGAAGATCGTACCTCGTACCCCACCGACGTTCTTTCGGGGCTGACGGTCGGCGCCGCGATCATGACGGGCGAGTTCGATCGGGCCTACGATCACTTGATGCACGACAACCCATCGCTGGCAGGTGATACCGACGTAACGATTGATCACAAGAATGTGAAATCAGCCGTATTGCTTGCTTTCATCGAGCAAAAACGTAACCGACCGAAGCAGGCAAGAGAGTTGCTGGACAAGGCGCAACCCGTGGTGGCAAAGCTGCCGCGCCTTGGTATGGCCGGACATGGCATCAAGGACGTGCAGGTTCTGACGATGCAGGGAAGGCCCAACGCTGCAATCGAAGCGCTGATCGAAGCCGTCAACGAAGGTTTTGTGAGTTCACAGGCATTCGACATATGGTCGTTCGACGAGGATCCTATCATCGAGCCACTGCGCAGTGACGCCCGTTTTCCAGCCATCGAAAAACAGATCAATGACCGAATCGAGGAAATGCGCCGCAATGTCGAAGAAGCCCAAAGAACCGGCGACTGGAGCAAGTTGCTGGATAAGACGAAGTCAGAGTCTGCCTGATACCGGGATCAGGCCGCAGACAGGGAGTCAAGCGCTGCCTCGACTTTTGCCCTGACACGCGCGGCGATCGGCGCGTCGAGGATGCGTTGCAGGGTCTCGACATCGTGGCTGGACTCATACGCGAATCGAAACAGATCAAGAACGGTTACCGTGCTACCGCTTTCGACCATAGTGACGGAATCACCACTTGATACCGCACCGGAATTAAGGACTCGAAAGTAAATGCCGGGCCGCTCGGCTTTCCTGAATGCCAGGCCGAACCCTCGGTCAGCCATGCGCGTCGCCAGCGTGCCGCAAGGAATCCGGGCCGACGTCGCTTCCAGCACCAGGTCGCCTATCAGGAGCCGATCGCCGATATACAGATCACTCGGCAAACCCCTGATGGTCAGGTTCTCACCAAACAGGCCGGGACCAAAATCACGACCCGTTTCACCAGCCCACCAGTCGTAGTCTTCGGCGCTATACGCGTACACGGCCTGATCCACGCCCCCGTGATGCTCGCTATCGAGTATCTGGTCCCCGTGCAAACCTGATTCGGTAACGTCGACAGGGCCCGTCACGGGTCGTTTGCAGATTCCCGTGGTCATCGATTGCGTGCCATGCGTGATTGTCTCGGCTTTTCCGACATTCACGCTCGTGATCTGCATCTCTTCCCGCAACGTTTATCCCTGGTGCCCTAGACTTTGATCTTTTTAAGAACGATCGCCAATAATGTGAATGCGATCAATGCGACGGACGCGACGCCCAAAAACATGCAGATCATGAAAATAGTCTGTTCCATGCTTGCTCTCCTCCGGCTTTCGCCAATTGGGCCGATGTAATCTCAGCGGTCGGAACAGATTATAACCACGGTCGCGCCTGGCCGAGGTTCAAGCCGCCACAGTCGGCAAATATGCGTTACATTTGCGCCATATATACTATACAATGTAACGTATGGCAAAGACCAAGGTATCCACGCTCAACCTGCGTATCGAGCCCGGCATCAAGGAAGCCGTGCGCGAGGCTGCCGCACGGGAACACCGCAGCGTGGCGAATATGGTCGAAATGTTGATCCGCAGGCACTGTGACCAGGCCGGCATCCCTGTACCCGAACAGAACGAGCTTTTCCCGGAGATCCCGAATGGATGAACGTATGTTGAAGGCGATGGTTGCCGCCGGTGCCATCAAAAACATCAACATTATTGCCCGTGGAGCACGTTTCCATATCGAGGCAAAAACGCCGAACGGGCCCATTACGGCAGAGACCCGCAAAGGCAAGGTCCGCACCTGGGTAACGCTGGATGCCGCCGCAAAATGGGTTCGTGGCCTTGGCGTCGGCGGCGCTCACGTCAACCTGACGCACTGGCAGCCCGGCCAGCGCGAGCTCTCTCTCTAAAAGACTATTTTTCGACTGTCCCGGATGGCCATTCGCCGCCCAGCGGGAAAGGCCGCTCGTCGGTGTTGAACGTCAGGTAGCGAATAATCTCGTAGATATACGCCGCCAGGCTCTGCCCCACCTGTTGAATCTGACGATTGACCTCGCCGGTAAACAGGACCCAGAGAAAACCAAGCACTACAACGAAGCTACCGACGAAGCTCGCGATGCTAACCAGGATGCAGCAAATCACCATGAACAGAAGCCGCGTCCAGGTCGCTTTCGACTTGAGATTCTCCTCTATGGGCTTTTGAGTGGGATCGTTGTCGGCAAGTGCCTCATCTACCGGTGGGTTGTCATTGCTCATACGCTTGCTCCTGTTGCCGGAACTGTTTTTGTAACTGCACCAAGCACCGCCTATTGTTACAATCTTCGGCCGCTCAGACCAGCGAAATACACGCTTATGATGCAAAGAAAAGTATTGCTGATTACAGGCGCCCTGTTGCTCAACGCCTGTGGCGAGCATGGCGAGGACGCAACCGTGACCGATATCGTGGATATCGATGTTCAGGCGCGCCAGATCGCAGATTCCAGCCTTGTCGTCGATACACACATTGACGTGCCCTACAGGCTTGCCCGTACCCCGGCCGACATTTCGGAAGCAACGGAGGATGGTGACTTCGATTACCCGCGTGCCATTGCCGGCGGACTGAATGCGCCGTTCATGTCGATATACACGCCGGCCGAATTGGAAAGCGAAGGCCGGTCAAAAGAAGTCGCGGACTCCCTTATCGATATGGTTGAAGGATTTGTCACGCACGCGCCTGGAAAATTCGCGATCGCCCGCTCGGTCGCCGACGTTCGCAAGCAGTTCGAGTTGGGGCTTATTTCGCTAGCGATGGGAATGGAAAACGGTTCGCCGATCGAGGGAGATCTGCTCAATTTGCAGCACTTCTACGACCGGGGCATCCGCTACATTACCTTAACTCACAGCCTGTCCAACCACATTTCGGATTCGTCCTACGACGAAAACCGGCAATGGAACGGCATCAGCGAGTTCGGTACCCGCGTCATCAAGGAGATGAACCGGCTTGGCATCATGATCGACGTCAGTCATGTCTCCGATGAAGCGTTCTGGCAAATTATGGAACTCACCGAGACGCCGGTCATTGCGTCGCATTCTTCAGCGCGCCATTTCACGCCCGGGTTTGAACGAAACATGAGCGATGAAATGATCGTTGCACTTGCCGAAAACGGTGGTGTCATCCAAATCAATTTCGGCTCGTCTTTCCTGAATCAGCAATCGCGGGACTACGGCGATGCCCGCAGGGCGGCTGGCAAACTGTACGTCGCGGATCACCCGGATATGAGCGAATCAGATATAGGCCTCTCTTTCGCGAAAATCTATGCCGAAGAGCACGGGCCATATCCGTTCGCCTCACTCGACGATGTTCTGGATCACTTCGATCACGTCACCAATCTCGTTGGCGTAGACGGCGTCGGTATTGGCTCGGACTTTGACGGCGTGGGTGACTCTTTACCGATCGGACTCAAAGACGTGTCCCAGTATCCAAACCTGGTCAAGGGCCTGCTGCAACGCGGCTATTCTGAAGAGGATATTCGAAAAATCCTCGGTGATAATCTGCTTCGTGTCTGGCGGGCCGTCGAGGAACACGCTGCGAACTAGTCCGCGAGCCAGACGGTGGCTAGATCACGGCCGCCGTCGCTGTCAGTTGCCAAAGTCCTGATCGCCGTAGACCAGGATCTCGTTCAGGCCGCCACGACGTCAAGCAAGACGTATCGCAACAGAACCTCGTAGCTGGACTTGTCCAGCTTCATTCCATCGGGGAGCTCAAGTGTATGGATGTGGGTGTCTTCGGGATCACAAATCTTGAGGAAATGCTTTTCTTCGTCCCGATACACCTGGTACTTCACGTCCTTGTGCTCGTCGAATTTCAACAATACTACGCTGTCTGTCCAGTCCTGGACCGTCGATTTCGCCATGTCTCTCTCCACGTTGCCAGTCACCAGTTGCCGCGCCAGATGCGGCGCCGACAACAATGAAAGTGCAAGCGGTATGCCAACCAGTGGGGAAGTAGGCAAAGATTTTTTTAATTATTATTTATCAGTGTGTTACAGGATTAATGTAATGTTATGTTTAAGCAAAAATGTTCCTTCTTTGTCAGTCTTTGACACTGGATTCGTGCGTTTTGCGACAAGCGATTGACATAATTTTACTTGCCGAATCAAGGACCGACGCAGGTCACATCGGCCACACCGTAATGATCGTGGGAACCGAAACCACGATGATCAGGATCTCGAGGGGCAGACCCATACGCCAATAGTCGCCGAAACGATAGCCACCAGGGCCCATTATCAGCGTGTTGTTCTTGTGTCCGATGGGCGTGAGAAACGCACAGGACGCCGCAACAGCGACACCCATCAGAAAAGGATCGGGGCTGACGCCCAGTCGCGCCGCTATTTCGACCGCAATCGGGGCCGTGATAACCGCGGTCGCCGTATTATTCATGACGTCTGACAATGTCATGGTAACGATGACAAGCAAGGTCAGAACGACGACCGGTGAAAGCCCTGCCGAAACGTCGACGATACCGCCCGCGATGAGCGACGTACCACCGGTCGACTGCAACGCTCCGCCGATGGGAATCATTGAACCCAACAAGACAATCACCGGCCACTCGATGGACGTGTAGACATCCCGAATTGGAACGATGTTGAGAAATACATAAAGCGCCGTTACACATCCAAGCGCAATAGGCAGGTAAACCAGCCCGATACTCGCCATCAAGATCGCGGCGCCAAATATCCCGACGGCAAGCCATGCTTTGTCGCGCTGAATGACACGCTGGCCACGATCTGCCAGCGGCAACAGGCCAAGGCGTCCCGTTACGTCGGCCAGACGCTCTTCACCACCGAGCAGTAACAACACATCGCCCGGCCGGAGTTCGAGTTTGCGCACATTGTCCTGGAAACGCTTGCCCTGTCTCGACACGCCGACCAGGGCAACCCTGTAGCGGTACAGCATGCGGAACGACATCGCGGATCGTCCGACCAATCGGGATGACTCCTGCACAACGGCTTCGCTTAGAATCAAGTCCTGGTCGCCCAGATGGCCCTCACCCTTGCCAACGTACTCGAGCTTCAATGCGCCGAGGGCATCTTCAAGGCTGTCGGGGCTTGCTTCGAGAACCAGGATATCGCCTGCTTTGATTTCGGCGACTCGTGCAAGGCCAGGCAACCGTCGACCACGACGCGTCAGTCCAATGATCTCGACATCACTTTTTGCCGCTTGCGCCTCGAGATCTCTTACGCGCTTGCCTATCGCGGCGGATCCCTCCGGCACCCGTGCCTCGGCGATGTAATCCGCGAGATCGAACAACTCTTTGCCCTCACTGGACGCTTGTCTGTTTCCCGGCAACAATCTCCAGCCAATCAGTGCAACATAGGCGACACCCACAACGGCACAAGCGAGACCGACCGGCGCGAAGTCGAACATACGATACGGCGCACCCAGGGCATCACCCCGAAACTCGGCAATGATGATGTTTGGAGGGGTCCCAATCAACGTGATCATGCCGCCGAGTATCGACGCGAACGACAACGGCATGAGCGATAACGAAGGGCTTCGCCCTGATTTCCTGGCCGCCTGCATATCGACAGGCATCAGCAATGCGAGCGCCGCAACGTTGTTCATCAACGCAGACAGGCCGGCTGCGAATCCTGACATGACCGTGATGTGCGTTGACAGCTTTCGCGAGGCATCGACGAGGTAACGCGCAATGATCTCGATAGCGCCCGAATTGGAGAGCCCGCGACTTACGATGAGCACAAGCGCGATTATTACGGTCGCCGGATGGCCAAACCCCGAAAATGCTTTGTCGACCGGCACCAGCCCTGTCAACAAAGCCGCGAGAAGTGCGACAAATGCTACGAGGTCGTAACGCCAGCGTCCCCAGATGAGAAAAACGAAGACAAGGAACAACAAGGAGAAAAGCGTCAGTTGATCGGGGGTCAAGGCGAGCCTCGTCGCGAAGAAAATGGGTGTTGTCTCAAGGTACTCTACCTGCAAACAGCAGACAGCAACAACGCCCCAAAAATGTATTGGCAAGGCATAAACCGCGTTACGATGCGTCAATGGCAATCGTCATCTTCATCCTGCTCATACTTGTGCTCATATTCGGACCCGGGCTTTGGGTACAGCGAGTCCTTGCTCGCTACAGCGAGCCGGCTGACCGCTACGGGGGGACTGGCGCTCAATTGGCGCGCCATCTGCTGGACAGCAACGGCTTGAATTCCGTCCAGGTCGAGGCGACCGAGAACGGTGATCATTATGATCCCGAGGCGAAAGCGGTTCGGCTGACGCCCGATAAGTTTGATGGCCGCTCGCTGACGGCGATCACGGTAGCAGCGCATGAGGTCGGCCACGCCTTGCAGGACCATTGCGAATACGCGCCGCTTCGCTGGCGAACAAGCCTCGTAAAGGCGACCCGGGGTGTCGAGCGCATTGGTGCCGGCGTGCTCATGATCTCACCATTCCTTGGCATCGTGACGCGGGCCCCGGCGGTTGGGCTGCTGACGTTCGCAGCGGGGATGATGACCTTGGGTATCTCCGCCCTGGTCCACCTGATAACCCTGCCAACCGAGTTCGACGCGAGCTTCAGTCGCGCGTTACCAATGCTCGATGATCAGGGTGTTCTGAAAGAGGTCGATCGTCCTCACGCCCGCCGGCTTCTAACCGCCGCCGCGCTGACTTATGTGTCCGCCTCCCTGATGAGTCTCCTCAATATCGCTCGCTGGCTGGCAATCCTGCGGCGATGATATGATAAGTCATTGAAAAATAAGGTAGAAATACCGAAACGGATGTAGGCTCGGTCCTTTCGGCGAATTTCACTGGTTTAGGAACCTCGGCGCTGCTATCATCCGCGCCCGAACGCCCGTCCCGGCCGGTCATCAGCGTCGTACCAGCTGCCTGTAAGCACCTCGAGGACCGGCATGGATTACGTGCACCCACCTTGGAATGTTTTGTCGGGTTCTCGCTTAGCAGGGCTGTGAGAGCCCCTCGCGGTATGGCAAACACGGTGGTGAGGCGCGAGCAATGGACCTACAGAGTTGACGTTTAGAAATGAAAGACCTTAGCACTTACCGAAATATCGGCATTTTTGCCCATGTTGACGCGGGCAAGACAACGACCACAGAGCGAATCTTGAAGCTCACGGGCAAGATTCATAAGACCGGTGAGGTCCACGATGGCGAAGCTACAACCGACTTCATGGACCAGGAGCAGGAGCGCGGTATTACGATTCAGTCCGCTGCAACGAGCTGCGAGTGGAATGATCATCGTATGAATATCATCGATACGCCCGGGCACGTTGACTTCACGATCGAGGTTTATCGATCGTTGAAAGTGCTGGATGGCGGTGTCGGTGTTTTCTGCGGCTCTGGCGGCGTTGAACCACAATCGGAGACCAACTGGCGCTACGCTAACGATTCGGAAGTGGCGCGCATTATTTTCGTCAACAAACTCGACCGCGTCGGCGCCGATTTTTACAGCGTCGTCAACCAGGTCAAAGACGTGCTGGCCGCGAACCCGCTGGTCATGGTCCTGCCAATCGGTGTCGAGGATAATTTCGTCGGTGTCGTTGACCTCCTGACCGAGAAGTCATGGATCTGGAGTGATTCGAACGACCCGGAGTCCTACACGATTGGCGACGTCCCCGAAGACATGACGGACCTCGTCGCCGAATGGCGCGAGAAGCTGATCGAGGCTGCCGTTGAGCAGGATGACGACCTTCTCGAGGCCTACCTGGAAGGCGAAGAACCCTCCATCGAGGATCTCAAACGTTGCATTCGCAAGGGCACGATCGCGCTCGATTTCTTCCCGACCTTCTGTGGTTCTGCCTTTAAAAACAAGGGAATACAGAATATTCTTGATGCAGTTGTTGACTATCTGCCGGACCCGACCGAGGTCAAACCGCAGCCGGAAATCGACCTTGAAGGCAACGAAACCGGCGGTTTTGCCAAAGTCGATCCCGGTAAGCCGCTGCGTGCCCTGGCGTTCAAGATTATGGACGACCGTTACGGCGCCCTGACCTTCACCCGCATCTACTCTGGCACCATCAAGAAGGGTGACAATGTCGTCAATACGTTTACCGGCAAGAACGAACGCATCGGCCGTATCGTAGAGATGCATGCTGATTCGCGCGAAGAACTCGATACGGCGCAGGCCGGCGACATCGTCGCCCTCCTCGGCATGAAGAATACGCGCACCGGCCACACGCTGGCTGACACCGACAACCCCGCGACGCTGGAACCGATGGTCTTTCCGGATCCGGTAATCTCTATCGCCATCTCACCAAAAGACAAGGCGGGCACGGAAAAGATGGGCGTTGCCCTGAACAAGATGGTCCAGGAAGACCCGTCATTCCAGGTTGCGACTGACGAGGACTCGGGCGAAACGCTCATCAAGGGTATGGGCGAGCTGCATCTCGACATCAAGGTCGACATTTTGCGCCGCACGCACAAGGTCGATGTTGAAATGGGCAAGCCGCAGGTCGCCTACCGCGAAACGATTACTCAAATGATCGAAGATACCTATACGCATAAGAAACAGTCAGGTGGTTCGGGCCAGTACGGCAAGATCGAGTACCAGATAGAGCCTGCCGAGAAGAACACCGGCTACGAGTTCGAATCCAAGGTAACCGGCGGTAACGTGCCTCGCGAGTACTGGAGCGCGATCGAGAAAGCGTTCGCCTCGTGCATGGCCGAGGGCACCCTGGCCGGCTACCCGTTGCTGGACGTCAAATTCACATTGCTCGACGGCGCGTTTCACGCGGTCGACTCGTCGGCACTGGCATTCGAGATTGCGACAAAAGCGGCGTACCGTCAGTCGGTACCGAAAGCCGGTGCTCAGTTACTTGAGCCAATCATGAAGGTCGATGTGTTCACGCCGGACGACAACGTCGGTGACGTCATCGGTGACCTGAACCGCCGCCGTGGCATGATCAAGTCGCAGGACGCTGGTGCCACGGGCGTTCGTGTCAAGGCAGACGCACCATTGGCCGACATGTTCGGTTATATCGGCCATCTGCGTACGTTGACGTCGGGCCGCGGCCAGTTCTCCATGGAATTCTCACACTACGCACCGTGCCCGCAGAATGTCGCTGACGAAGTCATCAAGGAAGCGCAGGAACGCAGGGCAAACAAGTAAAAGCGATCCAGCACCGAATTCAAGCCCCCTCAGGCTGCGCCTCCGGGGGCTTTTTCTTGCCCGCTCGAAACGCGTCATAACTGAAAATCAGCACGGCGGCCCAGATGAAGCCAAAGCAAATAATATGCGCGAGCGTCAGTGGCTCGCCGTAATAAATACCCGTAGCGAATTGGAGGGAAGGTGCGAGAAACTGCATGAAACCGATAGTCGTCAGCGGCAAACGGCGCGCGGCCAACGCGAAACACAGCAGCGGTAACGCCGTTATCGGCCCCGCCATTACGAGCCAGAATGTCAGCGTTGCATCGCCACCCGCGAACGTCGCTTGCCCTGTCTTCTGGATCCAGGCAAACCAGGCAAGGGCGATCGGCGCCAGGAGCGCCGTCTCGACAAAAAGCCCGGGCATGCCGCCAATAACCACCCGTTTGCGAATCGCCGCGTAGACGGTAAAACTGAGTGCGAGAAACAACGCTATCCAGGGCACTTGTCCACCACTAATAGTCAGTACGAGTACACCAATCGTCGCCAACGCGACCGCCAGAAGCTGAAAGCGCCTTAGTCGTTCGCCGAAAAACGCGACACCGACGAGCATGTTGGTCAGCGGATTGATGTAGTAACCAAGGCTGGTTTCGAATATCCGCTCATCCTGAATAGCCCAGATGTAGACGAACCAGTTGAGCGCGATAAACAGGGCGGATAACGACAAGAAGCCCAGCATCGCCCTGTGAGTCAACGCACGCCGCACCTCGGGCCATTGACGCCGCACCAACAGAATCACGGCGCCAAACGGGACGGCCCATATCACCCGGTGCACAAGCACCTCTATCGGATCGACGGAACCGACGGTCTTGAAGTACACGGGCAAGATGCCCCACATCAGGTACGCGGCGAGCCCGGCGATAATGCCATCGCGGGCATCGGAAGATTGATTCTGCAATTCAGTTACGACCGATCGAGGTTGGCAGATTGCGTGGCCACATCCGGATCCGGATGCGGCTCCCTGAGTATCCATCTCTTGATCTGTCGTGCCCGGGCGAAGAAATCCTCTTGCAACATATAGAGCGACGGAATCAGGAAAAGCGTAATTATCGTCGCGAAGATTATGCCGAAACTAATGGAGATGGCGGTCGGGATAACGAACTGCGCCTGCGAACTTGTCTCCAGCAGGATCGGCATCAGGCCGGCCGCTGTCGTAAACGACGTCAGGACGATCGCTCGGAAACGCGCCGTGCCAGACTCAATGACGGCTTGCCGAATGGCCACGCCCTTGATTCTCGCCTTGTTGACGAAGTCGATCATGATCAGGCTATCGTTCACTACTACACCGGCCAATGCGATGAGACCGAACATCGAGAACATGCTGATTGCTTTGCCCATCAATACATGACCAATTACCGCGCCGATCAGACCGAATGGAATAACAGACATGATGATCAGAGGCTGGCTGTAGGAGTGCAAAGGGATCGCTATCAACGCGTAGATCAGGAAGAGCGCCGCGATAAACGCAATGCCGAGATCCATGAGAAACTCGCCCTGCGCTTCACTGGCACCTTGCAGCCCGAAAGTGACTCCAGGATGCCTGGCAAGCAGCCCGGGTATGAATTGCTCGGATAAGGACTTGATAAGCTGCTGCGGCTCGACATTGTCCTGATCGACATCGGCTGAGACAGTAACGGTACGCTCACGATTCAAGCGGGAAATGCTGGAGTAGCCTTTGCCGAACGAGATGTCGGCTACCGAGCTGAACGGCACCTCGTCACCTTCCGGCGTGCGAATGCGCATGTTTTGCAGGTCGGCGACGGAGCGTCGCTCATTGATAGGATAGCGAACCATGACCTTGAGTTCGTCTTTTCCGCGCTGAATACGCTGCGCTTCTTCGCCGTAGAATGCCTGGCGAACCTGCCGCCCAAGCGAAGACATCGTCAATCCCAGGGCCTCGGCCTCCGGCTTGATCGTCAGCTTTATTTCTTCACCGCTGGCCGTCGCCGAATTCGTTATATCGAATACGCCCTCGTAATTCGCCAGTTCCTGCTCCAGCTCGGCGGCGGCGCTTTCAAGCATGGCGTAATTGCTGCCGCTGAGCCTGAGACCTATAGGCGGCCCCCCACCGATATGTCCGGCGTCCTCGAAGGTCAGCTCCTTCAGGCCCGGGATCTCGCCAATCTCTTCACGCCATAAATTCGTTATCTCGTAGGCCTCAAACGGGCGATTCGTATCCATCGGTATCTCGACGAACATGGTTGCGCCCGTGTCTCCGCGCGTGAATACGCCGAGGTGCTCAATCATCGGTAACGAGCCGGGGTTTTCACGCTTGAACTCCTCGTTGAGCCCGAGCAAAGTCGTCTCGATGCGGTCGATCGCCTTGTTCCTGGCAGCCGGCGATGTCCCACTTTGCATCTGCATATTTACCTGGATGAAGTCGTTCGACATTTTCGGAAACACGACCACGCGCGCGATGCCGCTCTGCATCAGTCCGAAGGTCAGAATGAGCACGGCGACAAACACAGCAACGGTGACACCGCGATAATCAATGGCCCGCTCCAGGGCTGGCTTGTAGTAGTTGTGAATCAGCGAATGCAAACCGTGCTGCACATGACGCTGTATCTTGAGGAAAGCGCGCGGAATTCGTTCCGCAAAAGGGATGACTCGTGTTGGATGAAAAAGATCCTCTTCATCAATCTGCGGAATGTGTGCCTGCACCAGATGTGCCGGCAGGACCAGCTTTGACTCCACGAGTGAGAAGAACAGGCACAGCATTACGACGAATCCCATTGCCTCAAAAAACGGACCGGCGAATCCGCCAACAAACATCATCGGCGCGAATGCGGCGATCGTTGTTAATACTCCAAAGGTTGCCGGTATCGCCACACGATTTGCGCCGTGAATGACGTTGTCGAGCGAATGACCGTCGGCCCGAATCTTCGTGTAAATACTCTCACCGATAATGATCGCGTCATCGACAACGATGCCGAGAACAATAATGAACCCGAACAAGCTGATGCCATTGATCGTGACTGGCCAGACTGGCATCAACCAGAGTGCGCCAAGGAAACAGACAGGCAGGCCGACGATTACCCAGAACGCGACTTTCATTCGCAGGAATAACGACAACATGATGAAAACCAGCAATGCGCCCATGACCATGTTGTCGAGCATCATCGTCAGGCGACCTTCGAGATACCGGGAAAACTCGATCCAGGTTTCGATGTTGACGCCTTCGGGCATCGTCTCGGCCTTCTTTGCAAGGTACGCTCTCACCGCAGCCGCCGTGTCCAACTCATTTTGCTGCCCGCCGGCGACGACCTGCAGCGTCGCAGTGGGCCTGCCATCGAAACGCCCATAACTGTCGGACTCGACGAAACCATCGTTAATCGTCGCGACATCGCCCAGTGTCAGGCGTGTGCCATCTGGAAATGTGCGCAGGACGAGACGTGCGAATTCGCTGCCCGTGTATACCTGTCCCTTGGTGCGCAACAGGATATCGCCGCCGTCTGACTTGATCGTGCCGCCCGGCATGTCAACAGACGAATTCTTCACGGCCTGCGATACTTCACTCATCGTGAGGCCGTATTGGCGCAAGGTCTGCTCGGATACCTCGATGCTGATCTCGAAAGGTCGATCGCCGAAATACTCGACCTTGTTGACCTCTGGCATTTGCATGAGCTCATCGCGAATTTCCTGCGCGATGGCTTTTCTCGCAAAAGGATCAAGGTCTCCATGGATGGCGATCATGGAGATCGGCCGTTCAACTTCCTGCTTGTAAATGACCGGCTTCTCGGTCAACGCCGGAAATGTCGATATCGCGTCGACTCGGGTCTTCACTTCACTCAGGACTTCATTGATATCCGCGTCGAGCGACGCTTCAATCGTCACTCTGCCCATGCCTTCACTCGCCCTGGAGCGTATCGTCTCGACCCCAACGATATCTTGCACGGCCTCCTCGATCTTGATGACTACGCCCTCTTCAACTTCTTGCGGCGCTGCACCGAGGTAGGGAACGCGAACCTGAACCCACGGAATCTGAAACTCCGGCATGGTTTCTTTGCGGATGCTGGAAACTGAGATTAAGCCCGCGACGATGATGAACAGCATTAACAAGTTCGCGGCCACGTGATTTGCCGCGAACCACGCGATGATGCCCTTTTCTTTTGTTATGGATGGCAAACGCATCAGCTAGTCTTTCTCCCCGCTGGCGATGATGGTCTCGTCATCGCCGGCAGAGCCTGCGTCGGTCGTCGTTCGGACCGACATGCCGTTCACCGGTGTTTCAAGCGCTGTCTGGACGACTCGTGCGCCCGCCAAGCCATCATCGGAAACGTAAATAAAATCTGCATCGGATCTGATGACATCCATTTGTCGAATACGCAGAATATTCTGGTCGTCAACCAGCACGAGCTTGTCGGAGCCCCGCACGACAGATCGAGGTATGCGGATGATGTTCTCCACAACCGCTCCCTTGATTTCAGCGCTGACAAACGTACCAACCGGCAATGCCGGGCCATCCGAGTGCAGACGATACGGATCGTCGATTCGGGCAACCGCATAGGTTACGCGGCTCTTCTCATCGACCACGCCTTCGGTGCGAACGATTTTCGCAGGCCACTCCGTGGCTTGCCCTTTGCGTACGGCAGAAAGAACAACATCAGGACCATCCGCTCCGCCGGACTCCGCAATGTCCGCCGCATCGGGCAAGCTGACGAAGGCGAGGTCCAGATCCGTAAGCGCCAATCGAACCTCGGCAAAGTCTGTTGCGAACGTGACGCCCAACCGTGTTCCCGGACTCACGAATTGACCGACGTCGGAATCTTTCGATCGGACAATTCCCTCGTAAGGCAGGCGAATAAACGTCCTTTCCAGGTTTCGTTTTGCGCGGACCTGTTCCGCCTTTGCGGTTGCAAGTGCGGCCGCAGCAGACGCGAATTCGGCTTCTGCCCGATAGCCCTGGCTTTTCAGTTTCTTCGCACCGTCATATTCGATCTGACGCTGTAAAACCAGCGCTTCAGCCTGGTCGACCGCGACTTCGTAGTTTGTCGGATCGATACGCATGAGAACTTCATTGGCCTGAAAGACGCCGCCGGCGATGAACTTCGGAGAAATGCTCGAAATAGTGCCAGACACTTCGGCACTCAGGACCGTCTCGGTTCGCGGCTGAACCGTGCCCTGACTGCGAACAGCGAAATTTGTCGTCATCTTTTTCAGGACGACGACATCCACCAGGGGATCCAGCTCGACTTGCTGCTTCTTGGGGGGATCTTCTCGCAAGCCAACCATGGCCACCGCCGTTACGATGGCCAGAGCCGGTATTCCCAGGATGAGAAGGATGCGCATATATCGAGATCCGTGACGTCGTGAGAGCTTGTTGCTTTGCTCAAACACGTATTCTGACCGGTTTTGACCACAAAATCAGGCGTTTATTCGCTGGATCGTGGCGAGTGGATAATTCGCGCAGCATGACGTCAATGTTCCATTTTTGTGACATAACCCCATGAAATTCAGCTTCTTTCGAACGAGACTGACCATCTCCTACGGCCACTACTGATTGCTGGCCCATTAAAAGGTGATCGGACCGCATGTACGAACAACATTTTGAACTCAAAAAGAAGCCCTTCAGCGCAGTCACCACGGGTGCCGATGTGTTTGTTGGACCACAAACTGCGAAGACCATGGAGGGTTTT
>Ga0209567_10000957_pt1 | contig 15493 bp, 14 predicted proteins | sample COG_12_FD_184756 | JGI IMG/M metagenome (GOLD analysis project Ga0209567, IMG submission 184756) | Pelagic marine sediment microbial communities from the LTER site Helgoland, North Sea, for post-phytoplankton bloom and carbon turnover... | ecosystem: Environmental > Aquatic > Marine > Neritic...
GTCGGCGTCGACGCTGCCGTCGCAGACAATCACCAGGCCAGCATGCTGCGAGTAGCCCATACCGACACCGCCACCATGGTGCAGAGACACCCAGGTGGCGCCACTCGCGGTGTTCAATAGCGCGTTGAGCATTGCCCAGTCCGAAACGGCGTCACTGCCGTCCAGCATCGACTCGGTCTCGCGATTCGGGCTCGCCACGGAACCGCTATCGAGGTGGTCCCGACCGATCACGACCGGTGCCTTGAGCTCGCCGTTACGAACCATCTCGTTGAACGCCAGGCCAAGCCGGTCGCGCTGGCCCAGCCCGACCCAGCAAATTCTCGCGGGCAGCCCCTGAAAGTGAATACGCTCGCGCGCGGCATCGAGCCAGTTGTGCAGGTGAGGATCGTCCGGGATCAGTTCCTTGACCTTCGCATCGGTCCTGTAAATGTCTTCCGGGTCGCCGGACAACGCGGCCCAGCGAAACGGACCGACGCCGCGGCAAAACAATGGGCGCACGTAAGCCGGTACGAAGCCCGGAAAATCGAAAGCATTTTCGACGCCCTCATCGAGGGCCACCTGTCGAATATTATTGCCATAGTCGAATGTCGGTATGCCCTGTTTCTGAAATTCGAGCATCGCGCGCACATGTACAGCCATCGATTTGGTCGCAGCTGCCACCACGGCGTCCGGATCTTTCTCACGCAGCTCGTACCACTGCTCTACCGTCCACCCAATCGGCAGATAGCCGTTCGCCGGATCGTGCGCCGAAGTCTGGTCCGTTACCGCGTCAGGGCGAATACCGTGTCGGACCATCTCCGGCAGAATCTCGGCCGCGTTCCCCAGCAGACCTACCGAGACCGGTGATTTTTCGCGCACGGACCTGTCGATAATCTCCATGGCTTCTTCGAGGGTCTCCGCCCGCGTGTCGAGGTAGCCCGTTTCCAGCCTCATATCGATTCGGTCGGACTGGCACTCAATCGCAAGCATCGATGCGCCCGCCATCGTTGCCGCTAACGGCTGCGCACCACCCATACCGCCAAGCCCTGCCGTCAGAATCCATCGCCCGGCAAGATTTCCGTCATAGTGCTGCCGCCCCATCTCGGCGAACGTCTCGTAGGTCCCCTGCACGATTCCCTGACTGCCGATATAGATCCAGGAGCCCGCCGTCATCTGACCGAACATCATCAGGCCCTTTTTGTCCAGCTCACGAAAGTGTTCCCAGTTCGCCCACGCGGGCACCAGGTTGGAATTTGCGATGAGTACCCGCGGTGCATCCGCGTGGGTCTTGAACACGCCGACGGGCTTGCCTGATTGCACGAGCAGGGTCTCATCGTGTTCAAGCTCCTTCAGTGTCGCGACGATGGCGTCGAAACACTCCCAATTTCGCGCTGCTTTGCCGATACCACCGTACACAACCAGATCCTGTGGCCGCTCGGCCACCTGCGGATCGAGGTTGTTCATAATCATTCGCAGTGGCGCCTCGGTCAGCCAGCTTTTGGCCTGCAGGTCTGTGCCTGTGGGTGCCTTGATAGTCCTGTTCATTGCCGTAATTCCTCCAGCTGCACGACGTCGGCCGATGTCGACCGGGTTGTTCCGGGTGGGGTGTAGTGCCCGGTCAGCTCATAGCGGCTGCCCGGATGATGTAGACGCGCAAAGGTAACGGGGCGCCCGTCCGACCAGGTGCGCCGAATGACAACGAGACTCGCCTCGTTGTCTTCGATATTCAGGTACATCTGCACGGCACGGTTCGGTACGCTGGCCCGAACCGCTTGTTCGGCTTCCTGCAGAGGCGCAATCGATGTCAGGTAGGCACTCGGCGTTACCACTTCGAAGTCCTGCTGCAGACAGTCCGGTGCAAAACTCGCAACAACGTGGCGATCTTCGAGCTGAATGGGCTTACCGTCTTCGAAATGCACGAGTAGCAGGTGAAAGACCTCGGTGCCTTGCTCCACGTGCAAGGCCCTGGCCACCTCGCCGCGAGCGCGTTGCAGCGACTGGCGAATGACCTGGCTGGAGTGCGCATGCCCACGGAGCGCAATCTCGTCCGCGATGTTGTGAACCTCCAGCAGATGTGACTGCGAACGGTAGTCAGACACGAACGTGCCGCGACCGGCAACACGCTCGACGTAGCCTTCGTCGTTCAGTTCTCGCAGCGCACGATTCGCTGTCATGCGTGACACGCTCATCGATTCGACGAGCTCGTTTTCGGACGGCACGCGATCGGCGGGTTTCAGCTCGCCCGATGAAATTTGCCCGATGATCAGGTCTTTGAGCTGCTGGTAACGCGGTTTGGTTTGGTTCATCGCGCTTCTCCGAGCGCTTTCAGCGCCGTTGCATACTCGGACCGGGCACGATCCCGATCGACATGCATGGCATCCACGACGCGCCATTCGCCGCCAATCATGACGCGTTCGACGGGCAACGGGTAGCCCGAAAAGACGAGCGCATCGAGCCTCGACGCGTCGTCATGGCCGGCAAGCATCGGGTCATCATCACTCAGGACCACCAGGTCCGCGGGCGCCCCGACTTCCAGACCTACCGCCGTACGGCCACAGGCCTTCGCGCCACCTTCCAGGGCGCGGGAGAACAACTCACGGCCGACGTGGCTGTCCCGCAGTGAGACAACGTTGCGTGACTGTGTGGCGAGTCGCTGACCGTATTCGAGCCAGCGCAGCTCCTCGAAGGGATTGATCGAAACGTGGCTATCCGAGCCGATTGCGATCTGACCTCCTTCCTTCAAGTAGTCGTGCAGAGGAAACAAGCCGTCGCCGAGGTTGGCCTCTGTACTCGGACAGAGCGCTACCACCGCGCCGGACCCTGCCAGCGCAGCCGACTCGTCGAAGTCCATGTGGGTAGCGTGCACGAGACACCAGCTTTGACCAACATCGAAATTTTCCATGAGCCAGCGGACCGGGCGACGACCGTAAGCCGCCATGCACTGATCGACCTCACGCTGTTGCTCGGCGATGTGCAAATGTATCGGCGCGCCGTTATCGGCGGCAACGCGCGCGATTTCTGCCAGCGATTCGCGACCGACCGCCCGCAGACTGTGTGCCCCGATGCCGATGCTGACCGAGTCGCTGCCGCAACCCGTGGCCCTCGTATGGTGTGCCAGGAACTCGTCGATGGTCATCGCGAAATTGCGCTGATGAACGGCCGGCTCGGGATCGTCAAAACCCGCTCGTTCGTACAGCACGGGCACGTAGGTCAGCCGGATACCGCTGTCACTCGCAGCCTGGATGATCGCTCGAAGCATCGCGTCCTGATCGTCAGGATTCCGTGGGTCTCGATGCAGGTAATGAAACTCGGCCACCGACGTGTAGCCACTTGCCAGCATCTCACAGTAAACCTGCCGTGCGATCGCAGTGAGCGCCACCGCGTCCACGCGGCCGGCAAGTTCGTACATGCGCTCGCGCCAGGTCCAGAAACTGTCGTGTCCGGCCGGGGACCGCTGCTCGGTATGCCCGGCCAGCGCCCTCTGAAAGGCATGACTGTGCGCGTTGGACAGACCCGGGATAACGCAGCCGACCTGTGTGTCATCGGATGACTGGCTGGCGGCCGCCTCTATGCCCTGAATACGGCCACGATCGATATGAAAGCGAACATCGTCCGCCCAACCTTCGTGCAATAGCGCTTTGTTGGCGAAAACGTGAGTCATTGTTTCCTCGCGAAGTTGTATATACAGGCTAGTACATGGTAATTTCGATTGCAATTTCCCGGAGACACAAAATGGCCGATTGGGACCTGCTGCTGACTGATGCGCGTATCGCCACTCTGTGCGCAGACGCACCCGAATACGGCGAAATCGCTGATGGGGCTATCGCGATTGCGAATGGCGCGATCGCCTGGATCGGGCCACAAGCGGACCTGCCCTCCTCGGGCAGCGCCGAATCCACACGCACGATTTCGGGCCAGTGGGTCACACCCGCGCTGATCGATTGCCATACACACCTCGTTTTCGGCGGCGACCGGGCACAGGAATTCGAGCAACGCCTCGAGGGCGCAAGCTACGAGGACATCGCGAGGGCCGGTGGCGGCATATTATCGACGGTACGCGCCACCCGAGATGCGTCGGCAGACGCGTTGCTCGAGGCCGCGCTGCCCCGTGCGCGCGCACTGCTCGCGGAAGGTGTCGCGACTGTAGAAATCAAATCCGGTTACGGACTCGACATCGACAACGAACTGAAGATGCTCGACGTCGCAAAACGACTGGGCGAATCGTCCGGCATACACGTGCGCACCACGCTGCTGGCCGCTCATGCGGTACCGCCGGAATTCGCTGATAACGCCGACGATTACATCGATCTCATCTGCAATGAATTGCTGCCCGAAGTTGCAAGTCGCGGACTTGCGGATGCCGTCGATGCGTACTGCGAATCGATCGCGTTCAGTGCGCCGCAGGTCGCGAAGCTGTTTCGCAAAGCTATCGACCTGGGCTTAGCTGTCAAATTGCATGCCGATCAGCTCAGTAACTGTGGCGGCGCCGAACTCGCGGCACACTTCAATGCGCTCTCCGCCGACCATCTCGAGTACACCTCCACAGCCGGTGTCAAAGCAATGGCAGAGTCCGATGCCGTTGCGGTATTGCTGCCCGCCGCGTTTCTGACGCTTGGCGAAACACAACTCCCCCCCATTGAAGCCCTGAGGGAGAAAAAAGTGCCGATCGCCGTCGCGAGCGACTGCAACCCGGGAACTGCTCCGATCTGCTCGTTGCGTAACGCCATGATGCTGGCAAGCCGGCTGTTCAAGCTGACGCCGCTCGAGTGCCTTGCGGGTACTACACGCGAGGCAGCCCGTGCGCTGGGCCTGTCGCAGGACTGTGGAACCCTGGCGGTCGGCAAACGAGCGGACCTTGCGATCTGGGATATCGGTCATCCACGCGAACTCGCGTACTGGATGGGAACACCCCAGCTGGTGGACGTACTACTGGCGGATCAAATCAAGGGCGGTCAGACTACACGCCCTTGAACGCCCACCTCATCCAATCCCGCAACTTCATTTTGACGCTCGGCCTGCTGACGGCCATGGCGGCGTTGACCGTGGATCTCAGTTTGCCCGCCATTCCGTCCATGGTTGACGCGCTTGATTCAAGCCTGACCCGCGGCCAGCAGATCGTCGGCATTTTCATGGCCGGCATGGCTATTGGTCAGATTCCTGCCGGCCTGTTTTCCGATCGCCTGGGCCGGCTGCCCACGCTGTATGCCGGGATGGCCTTGTTCGCGGTAGCCGCAACCGTGGCAGCATCATCCACTGACATGGAATGGCTGCTCGCTGCTCGTTTCGTACAGGGTATCGGAGCCGCATCGGCAGTCGTGCTTTCCAGGGCCATCGTGCGGGATATCGCGTCCGGCAAGGATGCGGCGCGTTTGATGTCACTGATGACGATGATATTCACGGCCGCGCCCGTTATCGCACCCACGATTGGCGCACTGCTCGTCGCACACTGGGGCTGGCGGGCGCCATTCATTGCCATCGCTGCCTGCGCCTACCTGATGATCATGGCCGTTCGCAAAAACCTCGTCGAGACTCACGAGCCCGAGGTCAGAGAGCACCCCATCCGTCAGCTGGCGTCCAGTTTCCGCGAGTTCTTCTCGCATCGTCAAAGTATTTTCGGGTTGCTGCTACTGCTGTTGCCGCCAGCGGGCTTCCTGTCGGTGATCGCGGTCTCGGCCGCACTGACCGTCGAAATCTACGGCTATTCGGTCGAGGCGTACGGCCTGATCTTTGCCTGCGCCGGGCTGTCCATACTTGTCGGTTCCGCCGTGAATCGTCTGCTGGTCATGCACTTCGACCAGTTGCAGCTTATCGGTCTTGCTATCGGACTGATCTTCGTGTCCAGCGCTCAACTGGCCATCATTGCCTGGCTCGATAACGCGCCTTTCTGGTGGGTCTGGGCCTGCGTTTGCCTGTTCATGTTTACGATCGCGATCCTGATGTCCAACACCATGGTCGTGGCACTCGACCCGCTGCCGAGAATTGCAGGCGTGGCATCATCCATCGTCGGCACTCTGCAGAATGTGGCCGGTGCCTGTGGTGCCTTGTTCGCGGCGCTGATTTATGACGGTTCGGTACGCAACTCGGTAATCATCATGGCGACCGTCGGGCTGCTTACGACCGTGATCTTCCTTATGCGCCCACTCATCGCGCCCGGGCCGTTCATACATCACCCCGAAGAACTAGCGCGCGAGTAACGGAAAGTCGCGAACCACCGGCAGGGCTTTCTGCTCCGGAATCAGTCAGGCTTTATTTCTTTATTCGATGATCGGATGGCCATCTCCGCCAGGACTCGCTCGGTAATATCCTCGTGTGCAACGACGACGAACCTGGGATAGTCGACGAGTGGCGTGGCTCGCAGGGCGAACCAGCGTTGCCTGTCCGGACTGTGGCACGGATACTCGTGATAGAAGTACGATCGGTACCCTTTCATCACGTCGAGTATGCCTTCGAGCGCCGCGCGTGCGTTTTTGTCGGCCCTCGCAGACCGACAGACCGCCAGGTAATTTACCCCGAGCCCCTTGTCGTCGTTGTGCATGTGGTTGGCGATCGCGAAGTCTCGCCAACTCCCATTGACGGCCACAATGTCACCATCTGGATCGAGGACAGCGATATTCGCCGTCAGAGAATCCAGCACGGCTGATCGAAAGGTCAACTCCCGGGAATCGCGTGCGCGCTCTTCAGACAATATATGCGCCTCATAGCGTCGATCTTGCTCGCTCATCAATACCAATATAGACCAAGAATGAACCGGCCGCTTGCCTGCCCTTGTCCGACGAATCTACATACACCGACAGATGAATCGACCGGGCTCGAAGATCTTCGTGCTCTAACCAAGAACGGGTTCACAGTTTGGAAAGCCCGGAGCATATTACGTCAAATGCTCCCGGCCATTTGCCTGCCGATTTGTTAATTTTAGTTTTACTGAAAAGGGCATACCTGTCGAAAGCCAGGGACGCAAAGCCACCGGTCTACGGGCAAGTGCCTAGGACAGCGGGGCTGCCAAAACCAATGCCGATCGTACGTTGACTATCGGCGAGCCCGGTTTCATCGCCGGTCGAAAGTTCTGGTCGTTTTTGCCCTAAATGGAATTAAGGGCTTAGACAGGGATTTCGATGATGCGATTTAGTACGGGTCAATCCAGAATCAGTTTTTTGTGCGTCCTCGCCATGCTGCTGAGTGCCACCAACCTGGTGATCAGCCCGGAGGCCTCGGCAAAACCCCCAACCGACAGAGCCGATAAAGGATGCGGGTCTCGAGGCAAATCAAAGAAGTGTCAACAGAATTCGCCACCGACACTTTCCGGAACACCGACCGGAACGGTACTAGAGAGTTCTTTTTACGAATTCGCGCCGGATGCAAATGATGCGAACGGTGATCCGTTGACATTTACGATTAACAACAGACCCGCCTGGGCGGACTTCGATCCCACCACGGGTGCGCTCTATGGCACGCCAACAGCGGCCGACGTGGGCCGCTATGATTCGATAAGGATTACGGTCAGCGATGGGCAAGCCACTGCCAGGCTTCCGGATTTCGCTATTGACGTGACGTCCGTTGCTCTGGGCTCGGTGACTCTCAGCTGGGTGCCTCCCTCAGAAAACACCGATGGTTCTCCGCTGACAGACCTTTCGGGTTACCGCATATATTACGGCGTGGACCCGCAAGATTTCAGCGACGTCATCGATATAACGAACGCGAGCCTGACAAGCTATGTTGTCGATAACCTGACACCAAATACCTGGTACTTTGCCGCGACGGCGCTAAATAGCAGCGGGGTGGAGAGTACACCGTCCACCCCGGCAGCCCGCGACGTATATTGATCCGTCTCGACTTCGAGGTTGCTCGACGTTTTGCTGTCCGGTGAGACCACTAAACGCACGTGCCGGGCAAAGGCTTATTGCAGGGGTCTCATGGCTCTTTTACCGTATCGTCGAGCAGCACGCCTCTGAAAATCGTAACAGCCTGCCCGCCCAGGTGGACGCGTTTACCGGATACCCGAACATGCACGACGCCGCCCCTGGCCGAGGCTTGAAATGCCATCATTTCGGCCTTGCCCAGTCGTTCGCTCCAGAAAGGTCCCAGGCAACAATGTGCTGATCCGGTTACCGGGTCTTCATCGATCCCGGCGCCGGGGGCGAAGAAGCGAGACACGAAGTCGAAACGCGGGCCATCAGATGGGCTTGTCACAGCGACGCCTCTCATCGGGATCTTGCGCAGTCGTGAGAAATCGGGCTGCACGCCACGAAGGACTTGCTCGGATTCGACAAGAACCAGGTTGTCGTATTTTGACTGGCCAACGAATGACGCCGTGACGCCAAGAGCCTGGCAAAGCTCATCCACGAGGTCCGTCGACTCAATAGGCGTAGCCGGGAAATCGAGTTCAATCAGATCGCGTCGACGCGTACAGGTCAACACGCCACTTTCGGTGTGAAACCGGATTGGCTCGTCGCCCGGAACGACACCTTCCGTCCATAGGGCGTGCGCCGAGGCCAGCGTCGCGTGTCCGCATAACTCCACTTCGATGGTTGGAGTAAACCAGCGAAGCTCAAACCCTTCGCTTAATGGACGAATGAAAGCCGTCTCCGACAAATTCATCTCTGCAGCGACGGCCTGCATCCATTGTGAGTGCCGTTCATGTTGGAGCAGGCAGACAGCGGCGGGGTTTCCTGAAAACGGCTCATCCGTGAACGCGTCGATCTGCAGGCAGCTTATCTCTGCCATGGCACTGCTTCCTCACAATCTGTGAGCTCGACGATCACTTGAGAACAAAGATATTGTGCTTCTCGCAGACTTCGTGGAGTTGCCTGGGCCACACGGTGGTGCTCACCTCGCCGAGATGCGCTTTTCTGAGCAACAGCATCTGCGTTCGCGACTGGCCAATACCGCCACCAATGGACAACGGAATCTGGTTGTTCAGGATCATCTGATGATACGGCTGGGAAAGTTCGTCTTCCCTCTCGGCGATCTTCATCTGTTCCTGAAGTGTCTCGGGCGTAACCCTGATACCCATCGAGGTCAGCTCGTGCCGTCTCTTCGTTACGTGGTTGTAGACCAGGATGTCGCCGTTGAGGCCGTGCATCAGCTTGCCGTCTTTCTCGACGGTCGGGGTGACCCAGTCGTCGTAGTCCGCCGCCCGCATCTCGTGGGGGTAACCGTCGTCCAGGACCCAGCCGATACCGTAGATGAACACAGCGCCGTATTCCTCGATTATCCTGGTTTCGCGCTCTTTCCTCGGAAGGTCCGGGTACCTGGCCAGGATTTCCTCCGCGTGGATGAAGTGCAGCTCTTCGGGGAGCGGCGGGAACCTCGGGTCCTGGAGTTCCGGGTACTTCTCCATGACCATTTTCTCGGCGCCTGTAATAACCTTCCAGATTTTCCTGACCACCTTAGTCAGGTACTCGAGATTCCTGTCCCCGGCCGTGATGACCTGCTCCCAGTCCCACTGGTCGACATAGGAACTGTGGTCATGGTCGAGAAAATAGTCCTTCCTGACGGCCCGCATGTCCGTGTTAATTCCCTCGCCGACGTCGCATTCGAATTGCTCGAGCGCCCACCTTTTCCATTTGGTGGCCGCTTGCACGATGGATGCGTGCACAGGCTCGTCTATGCCAAGGCCGCAATGGAACTCGACCGGTGTCCTCGAGCCGTCCCTGTCGAGCATGTCGTTCATGCCCGAGGCGACCTCGACGATCAGAGGCACCTGCACCATCATCAGGTTCAGTTCCCTGGCAAGCCCTTTCTCGATGTATTCCTTCACGTCGTAAATGGCCTTTTGCGTCTGTTTCCTGCCCAGCAATGATGCGTAATCCCGCGGGAGGATCTCGTCGACCTTTTCATAGGTACTGATACCCGGCCCGGCCAGGTCCGATTTCTTATCCAACATTGTTCTGCCTCCACATTTCCGATGGATTCTGTTCTTGAATCTGATGTGCCTATTAGAGGCTTAGCCGGCCACGGTGGCCATCGTGGAAAATATCACCCCACCGCTCGGCCTCTTGCTACGGCAATAGGACCAGGACCTCGTCCAGCCCCTTGCGGGACTGGGTCGGCGTCAGTTTCGGGTAGCCGAACCAGACAAGGCCGACAACGAATGCCGTTGAGTCATCAACGCCAATGATGTCGAAGAGTCGCGGGTCTCGCGTGATATCGCCCGTCGTCCACTTCGATCCAACCCCGGCCTTCCACAGGTACAACATGAAATTCTGCACGGCGGCGCTGCAAGCAGCGTAGTCTTCTTTTTGCCGGAGTTCGTCGTCGCTACGCTCGCACGTAACCAGTAGCCAACCGGGTTTCTCCCCCCAGCTCTCACGTTTGTGCAGGGCAAGCTCCGCTCCCTTCTCATCGGTCACGATACGTTGACAAAGATCCAGTATCTTCTGCACCGTTTGCTCGCCGGGAAGAATGAAACGCCAGGGTTCGGTTACATGATGATTGGGCGCCCAGGTCGCGGCGGTTATGGCTTCGCGCACGAGCTCATCCGGAACCGGCGTTTGCAGAAAGAGTTCTATCGTTCGCCGGCCGCGCAGCACTTCGGCAAACTCCCGCAGCTCCTGCGTTTCGTAACTCGGCGAGTGTTTATTCATCAAACGCGTTCGATAATCATGGCGATGCCCTGTCCGACACCAATACACATCGTGCAGAGCGCGAGGCGTCCGCCGCTGCGTCGCAGCTGATAAGCCGCCGTCGTAACGAGTCGCGCCCCGGACATGCCCAACGGGTGACCCAGCGCAATCGCACCCCCGTTCGGATTGACGTGAGCCGCATCGTCTGCGACGCCCAGCTGCCGTAGCGTCGCCAATCCCTGCGCGGCAAATGCTTCATTGAGTTCGATGACATCCATCTGGTCTATGGTCAAACCGCATTGCTCGAGCACCTTCTGAGATGCGGGTGCGGGACCGATGCCCATGATGCGTGGCTCTACGCCGGCGACTGCCCAACCCAGAACGCGTGCAAGCGGATCAAGCCCGTGTGACTTTGCGGCATCCTCGTTGGCGATAAGCATCGCACACGCGCCATCGTTGATTCCCGACGCGTTACCCGCCGTAATCGTGCCACCTTCGCGAACGATAGGCCTGAGCCTGGCCAGTCCTTCGATCGTCGACCCGTGGCGCGGATGTTCGTCTTTGTCCACGACGATTGCGTCGCCGCGCCGTTGTGGCACCTCCACCGGGATGATCTCGTCATCGAAGTTGCCCGAGGCGCTTGCGGCCTCCGCGCGTTGCTGGCTGCGCAGCGCGAACTGATCCTGATCCTCGCGGGAAATCAGGAAACCGTCGGCAATATTCTCCGCGGTTTCCGCCATCGAATCGATACCGTACTGCGCTTCCAGCTTCTTGTTGACGAAGCGCCAACCCAGTGTCGTGTCATACATTGTGGCACTTCGTCCAAACGCGGCGGTCTGCTTGGGCATCACAAAAGGCGCCCGCGACATGGATTCGACGCCGCCAGCGATGCCCAGTTGAATAACACCTGTACGAATGCCGTCGGCGATATTGCCAATCGCGTTCATACCCGATCCACAGAGACGGTTGACCGTCACTGCCGGCACCGTGACGGGCATGCCGGCGAGCAGCAATGACATACGTGCGACGTTACGATTGTCCTCGCCCGCCTGGTTTGCGCAGCCGTACGCAAGATCTTCAATCGCGACAGGATTCAGGTTTGCGTTTCGCTCGAGCAATGCCGCTATCGGAATTGCACCGAGGTCATCAGTGCGTATTGACGATAATGCGCCGCCATAACGACCGATAGGCGTTCGCACCGCATCACAGATAAGTGCTTCAGACATCTTCTTTCCTACTTCAGACCAACAGTCATACGACGCACGACATCATTTCTCGCAACGAAGTGGTTGTACATCGCTCCCAATACATGAATGGCTATCAAGACAGCAACGATTTTCCAGGCAAACTCATGGATCTCCTCCCAGAAGTGATGGTTTTCCTCATTTTTCGCGACAGGCAGCGGAATTGAGAACAGCCCGAAGAACGGCAGTGCCCTGCCGCCCGTGGCAACGGTCGCGCTGCCCGATATCAGCTGCACGAATACCGCGGCATACAGCCCCCAGTGTACTGCGGTGGCGCTCATTCGCTGCCACGATGCCATGCCGTCCGGATGCGCAGGCACGTCATTCATGAAGCGCCAGATGATGCGCAGCGTCATCAGGAAGAAAACCGCGAGCGCAATCGAACCGTGTATGAAGCGAATTTGCGACTTCGTATCGCCACGTTCCATACCGGCCTGCTCCAGGCCGAGATACAGCAGCGTAAAGAGACCGATTGCTACGAGCCAGTGCAAGGCCTTCGCTATTGAACCGAATTCCATCGTTGTGTTTCTTAGAGCCAATGTTTAAACCCTCGATTCTTGTGTGTTGTCGACCGTATCGCCGCCGCGATCATATGCCCGGCCGAGAAAAATACCCGCCGCGGCCCAGACTCCGGCGACGACGGCGGCGATTGCAGCCACGCCGGCCAGGCCAAGCCCGATTGTAGCGGTCAATGCCGTGTACGCCCACGCCGTCAGAACATCGCCTCCGCGATAAACGACAATGTCAATGACCGGCTTCGCTTTGAAGCGCGTATCGGCATCGACCGCCGTATACAGCATTTCCCGGCCCGGCCGCGTTATCGCGTAGTTGCCGGCACGCCTCGTCACCTGCAGGCCAATCAGCACGGCCAGCACCGGGCTCAGTGCGACGACGACCCATCCGCCGACCATCAACGCGGGTATCAATGCCAATGTCACCGGCATGCCAACTCGCGTCGCAAGCCGCCCTGTCGCAAACAACGCGGTGACGAGCGCCAGTGAATTGACGGCAAGGTCTATGCCGCCCCAGATCTGCGTGCGTACTTCGCGGTCGAAATCGCCCATCATCTTCCTGAGTTCGAAATAGATGAACGTGTTCATGACGACGTACAGCAGGATGAACAGGCCTATCCCGAGCAGGTACGGATTGCTTACGAAGTTGGTGAACCCCGAGAACGGATTTCTCGCCAGTTTTTGCTCGCCCGACAAATCGGCCTGCAGATCGGCATTACCCAGCTGACTGCTACGCAGTCCTTCGAGCTTCCAGATGATGGGAACAGGCAGCAACAGCAGGACTGCCGCAATGAGCAACAGGTTGAGCGTGCCGATATTGTCGGCGAAGAACGTGGGAATCGACGGACCGACGATGGCGCCCGCGCTGGCGCCCATCGCGATAATGCTGAACAGCCGCTTCGCCTGGTCCTTGTTGTAAAGACCGGACATGAACGTCCAGAACACGGAGAGGTGGTACAGGCTGAACACGCTCAACCAGACATAGTACGCACGGTTGACGTAGTCGCTGTCGCCCAGTGTCGATCCCAGAATGTAGAACCCTATGAAAGTCGCTGCGAAAAACGTATAGACGCTCGGGACGATGATCCTGAAACGAACACGCGATATGACGGCACCATAGAGGCTGACGGCGACCAGACTGAAAAAGAACGTGGACGTCCAGAGCCAGCTCAGTTGCTCGTCGGTCCAATCGGACGACAAGGCATCGCGGACCGGGCGCAGGATGAAGTACGCCGTCATCAGGATGAACACAAAAGCGAATGACAACAGCGTTGCCGTCAGTTCATGCGGTTCTATCTTGGTCGCGGCCGTGACAATGCGTCGAAACGCGCCGCCGCCCGGTTCGCTCATCAGTCCAGGCCGAGTTCGAATCCGGCCTCCAGCTCCTGCCTGGAACAGGCGTGAAACGCGATCATGGTCTCGGTTTCAACGATGCCCTCCTGGAGACGCATCTTGTCGGCCAGACCCGGAATGCGGTTTGTCTCCGCTTTTATGAGTACGATCGCTGTAACCATGGACGTCTCCGAGCCCTTTGACGAGCCCGAAGCGTAACATCAGCCGGTGTTGTTCTGCACCAGCCGCACGCGTGTTCAGGCTACCGCAACCCTCTGGCAGCCGCCATCAGCTCGTCCTCGGAGACGCGGACCTTGTAATCCGGGTTGGCATACGCAAACGTGATGACGCCTTCCCGATTGACCGCGAATACAGCCGGTACCGGCAACACCCCATGGCGCGCCATCGAAGATCGCTCTATATCGTCACCCTTGTCGAGACGACCCTGGATCGTGCGGTCCGAGGCTTTGAACGCAATGCCCAGCGCTATGGCGGCTTGCGCGTTCGCATCCGACATGATCGTGTAGCCCAGCCCCTCGATATCTTCCTGCGTCTCGCGGCTAAGGCTTTTCACCAGCAGGTCCGACCGGTCGCCGCTCAGGAACAGTACATCGATGCCCATGTTGCTGATTTCGGGAATGGCGTGGCGCAACTCTGACAGGTGCATATTGCAATAGGGGCACCAGCCTCCGCGAAACGAAATCAGGATGACAGGGCGTTGCAGGTCTCTCGGCTCGAACTCGAAGCGCTCGTTATCCATGGTCTCGACCGTAAAATGCGGTGCCATGTCACCCACGCCGAGCGGCTGAATCTCGGCGGCGGTCCGGGCCACGGGCACGTCCGCGTGGCCGAATTGAACCGAATTGCTGTATACCAGGCTCAGCACCAAAGTCAGCGCCAATGAGCCGAGGACGAATGAGCGTGCGGTGGGGCGAAAGCCGGCAAACATGAGTCTAACTCCAGGTAGTTTCAACAACAGACCGCAGCGCCTCGAGAAATATTTCAACTACTCGTGGCGCAGGGCGTCAATAGGATCGAGCTGTGCGGCCCGATTTGCGGGCCAAATTCCAAAAATCAACCCAACCGCCGCGCTAAAACCAAACGCGGTCAGTGCCGACGCAGCGGTGACGATAGTCTGCCACCCTGCGAATTTGGCCAGCAACATCGACGCAGCAGTGCCCAGCAACAGGCCGAGAAGGCCTCCGATCAGGCAGAGAATGGTCGACTCGACGAGGAACTGCAGCAATATATTCCCTTTGCTCGCCCCAAGCGCCTTGCGCACACCAATTTCCTGCGTACGCTCTGTGACGGTAACGAGCATGATGTTCATGATTCCGATACCGCCGACGACCAGGCTGACGCCGGCTATTCCTGCCAGAAGATACGTAAATACCTGGGTGGCTTCCTGGCGAGACTCGGCGAACTGCTTGCGATTCATGATCGCAAAATCGTTGTCCCGGCCAGGAAGGATTCCGTGCTCCCGTCGCAGGACCCGTTCGATCTCGAGCATCGTCATCGCTACGCTTGACGTATCCGTAACCTTGGCACTGATTGTCTCTACGAATTCATCACCGGTAACGCGAAATTGCGCGGTCGACAAAGGAATCCAGACATCATCATCCGGGTTTCGCCAGCCGGAACCTCCCTTCGCATCGAGCACACCGATGATGTCAAACGAGATCGCACGGATTTGCAGCGTCCGCCCTATCATCGTGGCAGGTTCGGCATCGAACAATCCGGGCACCTCGGCGCCGAGCACGACGACGCGCCTGCGGGCCGCTTCATCGGCCGCCGTGAACATCCGACCATGAGCCATTTCGAAACCGTGTACATCCGGATAATTTGGAGTCGTACCGATTGTCGA
>Ga0209567_10000960_pt1 | contig 15466 bp, 14 predicted proteins | sample COG_12_FD_184756 | JGI IMG/M metagenome (GOLD analysis project Ga0209567, IMG submission 184756) | Pelagic marine sediment microbial communities from the LTER site Helgoland, North Sea, for post-phytoplankton bloom and carbon turnover... | ecosystem: Environmental > Aquatic > Marine > Neritic...
TTCCCTATTATATGAGTTGTAATTGGGTTACATGTTATGGCAAATCATTCGCCACTAAGACACAAAGACGCGAAGATAAATAATAATGAAAGTTCCCTTGGTGTCTTGGTGCCTTTGTGGCAATCTCTTCCAGCTTCTCCGAGTTCGGTCATTCGAGAAAACGCAAATCATTCGCCACTAAGACACGAAGACGCGAAGATAAATAATAATGAAAGTTCCCTTGGTGCCTTGGTGCCTTTGTGGCAATCTCTTCCAGCTTCTCCGAGTTCGGTCATTCGAGAAATGGCAAATCATTCGCCACTAAGACACGAAGACGCGAAGATAAATAATAATGAAAGTTCCCTTGGTGCCTTGGTGCCTTTGTGGCTATCTCTTCCAGCTGGTCCGGGTTCGGTCATTCGTTAAACAATTTTTTCATCAATCCGGCCATGTTGTGGGCAAAATTGATAACGGTCTGAAGTCCCTCAGTATCATCGGCTGCGTCTCTGGCGCCGCCGGCACCGGCCAAACCAACGTTCCAATAAGTGGAGCCGGGTACGATCAGACCGTTAAAGAAAAACCACAATAAAAGCTGTGAAAATGCCACATTGTGGCCGGCCCTGCGGGCAACGGTGATCGGTCCCCCCACCTTGCCGGCGAAAAACTTATCGCTCCAGTAAGCCACGAATGTGGCCCGGGCCAGCAGGGCCATCATCTGGGGCACGACCGAGCTGAGATAAACCGGAGAGCCCAAAATCAACCCTTCAGATTGCCGCATTTTGGCAATTATGTCGTTGAAATCGTCTCCTTTGATCGTGCAAACGCCTTTTTTCTTCTTAACGCAGTCATAACAACCGGTACAAGGTTTAATTTCCTTTCCGCGCAGGGAAATCAGCTCGGTCTGAATTCCTTCTTTCTTGAGCACCTTGAGGCCGGCTTTGACATAGTGCAAGGTGTTACTTCTGGCTCGCAGACTTCCGGCGATTCCAATGACCTTCATAATGTCTATTCCTCCAGATCCCGGACGAGCAATAGAGATTGTGCCTGGCAAACCCATTCACCGCTTGCGTTTGTGCACCTGCCGATTAAATTCACGAGGTCTTTCTGCGGCCTTAACCGAACAATTTCCACCCGAGCAGTAATTTCATCACCGATGTAAGCCGGCGCCGGAAAGTGCAATTTGTGCTTCAACCAGTTGGTTCCCCTGCCGGGTAATTTTGTTCCAAATAGGTCGGAAAACATGCCGCTTAGCAACGGCCCGGGGATAATGCAGTCCTTAAATCCCTGCTGACGAGCAAATACAGTATCGTTAAACGTCGGATTCGTGTCTTTGGTTAAATCGGCATACTCAGCCAAATCCCCGTCGGTAAAGATCCTTTTAGCAGCAACGCTTTGGCCGATCTGTAGCCCCTTTAGTGATTGCGCTTCTGAGTCACCGGCTGCAGCCATACTTCCATCAATTCCTGGAAACCCGCCCTGCCATCCCTGCAAATGAATCGTTGTGCTGCCATTGCAGGCCGGTTTGCCGTCCGGAAGACTGATGATGGTACTCATTTTAGCCAGCTGTCGTGAGAGGTCCAAATCAACGACTTCCATTTTAATCGTGATTTCCGTATCAGTATAGGTTGGATTCTGAAACATCATATCCTGCTTTATTTGCACGAATCCGGGGCCTGGATATTGGGTACTTAAGACCCTGCAGATGGTGCTGTACAGCAGCATCCCGTGCGCAACAGTCTTGCCGAAGCGCGTGCGAGCAGAGAATTCAGGGTCTATGTGGATGGGGTTGTTATCACCGCTAAGATCGGCAAAGCGGTTAAAATCTTCCTGCGTAAAGCTGCATTTAAATGCTTCTACATGTCCCGCTTTAACCTTCATAGTGTTTCCGATGTTCCCAGAAGGACAGTTGGCAATTACTTATAGTTGTCGCGCATGACGCGTTTGAGAGTTTTACCGGCCACATTGCGGGGAAATTCTTCCATGATGACAACATCATGAACCCGCTGGAACTTGGCGGCCACCCGCGCGTTGATCCAATCCCGCAGCGCTTCGGCTGTGACGCTGCCGGGTTTGTGCAAAATAACTGCGGCCACCGGTGTTTCACCCCACTTTTCATGCGGAATGCCCAAAACGGCCACTTCCTGGACTTCCGGGTGCTGGGCTACGATTTCTTCAATGTCGCGCGGATAGACATTTACCCCACCGGAAATGATCATATCCTTCATGCGGTCCACCAGATAGAGGAAGCCATCTTCATCGACGTAGCCCAGGTCTCCGGAATGCAGCCAACCGTCGACGATGGCGGCTTCTGTCAGATCCGGGCGCTTGTAATAACCCGGCATGAGAATCGGGCCTTTGCCGCAGATTTCGCCGACTTCACCGACCGGCACTTCGTTTCCGTTTTCATCCAAAATTTTCATTTCAAAAAAAGGCGGCGGTACGCCAACCGATTCCGGTTTGGCTAGATAGTCTTCTTTATCTAGGACGGTCACGAATCCCTCGGTTAAGCCATACAGCTCATAAAATCTGCCGGGCAGTCGTTTGTTGAGCTCATCTTTGTGCTCTTTTAGCAGCGGCGCACCCAGAGAAAGAATCATCTCCAGGGATTCCAGGGCTTTTGATGAAAAATTGGGGGCATTCAGGATGGCAATTATCTGAGCGGGCACCAGCATGACGTGGGTGACCTTTTCGCGTTCGATGGTATCGATATAACTGACGGGATCAAACTGGCCCAGCAGAATATAGGTGGCACCAACATACATGGTGGGCATCAAATCAACAAAGGCGCCGTTGAAAACAATTGCGCCGGCATGCATTGTGACGCTTTCCGGTGTCATGCGATAGGATGCTGCAAATGTCGCTCCGTACCAGCTCCTGACATAGTGGCTGTGCACAATACCTTTGGGCAAACCGGTTGTTCCGCTGCTGTACATGATATTGAAGGGATCATCATCGTTGATGCCAGTGTCTTCCGGTTCATCCTCTTTGGCAGCGGCTTTTAGACCGTGATAGTCACGATAGCCTTTTTGACCGGCATAATCCGTAAGAATATAGCGGTCTGCCGCTATGGCCGGCAGATCAGTCTTGATCGAATCAATTTTATCGACGAACTCGGAGTTGGTCACCAGCAGGACGCTATCCGAATCATTCAGCAGGGTTTTCATGGCTGGTTCAAGCAGCAGCGTGCTGGATGGCACCACCACCGCGCCAATTTTGCCAACAGCCCAATATACCTCCAGCAATTCCAGGCAATTGGGTAAAATTGTAGCAATCTTATCTCCTTTTTGTATCCCCAGATTGATAATGGCATTGGCCAGGCGATTAATCTGCCGGTTAAATTCAAGCCAGGTCAGTCGCTGGTCTTCAAAAACGACGGCAAGATGGTTGGGGCGATATCTGGCATGGCGTGAAAATAGGGACCCGATATTCATGGCGGCCTCGCTTCAGAGTGGATGGGTTTTTATTGAAAATCAGGAGATCGGATTATCTTTCTTAGGAATTTTCTAAGCGAAATCTATGCCAGAATATTGGGGCTGAAGTGTCGTTCCAACGGAACCATCAAATGACCTATTTGTTTGATATTTATAATATTTTCAGCTTAGTATGATTTTTCATAAAACAGTTGTAGCAAAAAAAGAGGGTCTTGAATGTGTAGCAAAAAGAAGACATGTAGCCAGTTTGAAACGAAGAATTAAAAGGAATGACACGAGGGACGGCATTTACAGCCTTTGAATTCGTTGGTTTTCATCAAGCATAAGCAATAAAACATATCTTAATAATAAAAGTCGAAACCATTTCCTGAAGCCGTCTGACGAGATGCCCTTATAAAGGACTTGCGCTAAGCTCCCGATTATCAATGCTTGACTCTCGTCAGAAAGGACAACAACCATTACATGCGCCAACAGCCTTTGTACCAATTTTGATACAATCCGCTTCTTGGTGGCGTGTATTACTCAGTCTCGGGCAAGCGCACCAGCATGACCGGTATGCTGCCTCGCCGCAAGATCCGGCGTGTCGTACTGCCCAAAACAGCCTCACCTAATTTGCCGCGATCGTGATAGCCCATCACAATCAAATCGCATTTTTTATCGCGGCCGACCGCCAGTATTTCATCCACGACGGTACCCCGGGTCACAATCGTTTCATCGGTCATAAAATCACACTCATCATGCTCTTTCTGGACCGACGCACAAAACTCTTCCAGCGCTGCTTTGATCATCGCGCCTTCCCGGCGTTTACCGACCAGAATCTGTTTGGCTTCTTGCGCGTGGGATTCCTGCAGTTGCTGCCATTGTTCTTCGCCCAAAAACGATTTGATATGAACATCTGAATAATGCGACACCTCTTCCATAACGTGAAGAACCGTAATTACCGCGCTGTAGCGGTTCGCCAGACTAACCGCATAATCAAATGCCTTGCGGGCGTTCGGGGAAAGATTGGTGGTAAATAAAATTCTTTTGATCTCGGGTACCATTGTTATCCTCCTTTTCATTGGGCGAGGGCTCATTCATGAAGGTTAGGTTTGCAACTCTCATACCAATGGTGAATCGATGGCTGAATCAAATGTTTCTGGATAGCTCGCTGTTGCTGAAAAAACGTCTGAATAAACTTTGAGTTGATTCTGATCGCACACTCCTGTAAGGAAATCGATACACCGTGACTTTACGACAAATCCGGAATCATACGGTTCTTAATGGGTTTTGGCAATTTAATATTTGCCGAATCCCAAAATCGGAAATAAATTATAACCTGCTATAGTTTCTAATCGTTAAAACAACAATGTCAACAGGGGAACGCCGATGTCACAGGAATCTCAAAAACCGGAAAAGGTCTATTACTTCGGTACCTGCCTGATGGACTCAATTTATCCCCAGGCTGGATTGGCCGGGCTCAAACTCATCCAGCGCGAAGGCGTCCAGGTCATCTTCCCGCGCGAACAGAGCTGTTGCGGACAGCCCGCCTATAATTCCGGTTTTCCGAAAGAGGCGAAAAAGGTCGCTCTGAAACAAATTCGATTGTTTACTGAAAATTATCCAATCGTGGTGCCTTCCGGATCCTGTGCCGGCATGATGAAACATCACTACCCGTTGTTATTCGAAGGCGATAAAAATCTGCACCGGGTTCGACAATTCTCAAAGCGGGTGGTCGAGCTTTCGGAATTTTTGGTACAAACGCTGAACATACAATTGGCGGACCGCGGGCAACCGATCAAAGTCACCTGGCATTCATCCTGCCATGCATTAAGAGAAATGCATGTTATCGGATATTCAAAAGCGCTCATCCGTCAGCTGCAAAACGTTGAGCTGGTCGAGCTGCAAAATGAGTATGAGTGCTGCGGATTCGGCGGCACCTTTGCCATCAAGCAGCCGAAAATCTCCGGCACCATGGTTACTGACAAAGTTACCGATATCCGACAGACCGGTGCCGAGCGTTTGCTGGCCGGTGATTGCGGTTGCCTGATGAATATCAGTGGGGCCATGGATTATCAAAACGTCTCGATTCGAAGTCAACACCTGGCCGAATTTATCTGGGAGAGAACCCATGCCAAATGATACCGGACCCAATTTTCAGCAAAATGTTTCCCGGGCTTTAGACGATCAACAGTTGCGCAAAAATTTCAAGTTTGCCATGGGAAATTTTATTCTCAAACGCAAGCAGATTTTTTCAGATGAAAGTGAAACCGAACAGTTGCGGCAGATTGGCAACACCATCAAGCAGCGGGCCCTGGGCCAATTACCGCAATTACTCGAACGGCTTGAGCAAAATTGCACCCGCAACGGTATCCGGGTGCATTGGGCTGAAACCACCGCAGAAGCCAATCAACAGGTTTTGGGCATTATGAATGCGAACGAGGCCACCCGCCTGGTAAAAGGCAAGTCCATGGTTTCCGAAGAAATGGGGCTGAACGAATTTTTACAGGAACATAAGATTGAAGTGGTCGAAACCGATCTGGGTGAGTTTATCATCCAGTTAAACGATGAGAAGCCCTCACACATCATTGTGCCTGCCATCCATAAAAACAAGCAACAGATTGCCGACATATTTCACCAAAAATTACCGGATACGCCATATACCGAGGATGTCGAAGCGCTCAATGCCATCGCACGCCGCACGCTGCGCCAGAAATTTTATAAAGCCCAGGTGGGTTTGAGCGGCGTTAATTTTGCCGTGGCGGAAACCGGCACCCTCTGCCTGGTTGAAAACGAGGGTAACGGCCGCATGAGCACAACAGTGCCGCCGATTCATATTGCGGTAATGGGATTGGAGAAAGTGCTTGAACGTTTGGCCGATATTCCACCGATGCTGCGACTGCTGACCGGCTCGGCCACAGGACAGTTGATCACCACCTATGTAAACATGATCACCTCACCCCGCAAGCCGGGAGAAAAAGACGGGCCCACAGAAGTCCACCTTATTATTCTCGACAATGGTCGCTCTGCAATCTTATCCGACCCGCAACTGCGCCAAACGCTGCAATGCATTCGCTGCGGCACCTGTTTGAATCACTGTCCGGTATACACGCGTATCGGGGGGCATGCATACGGGTTTGTTTATCCCGGACCGATCGGCAAAATTTTAAATCCTCAAATCGAAGGTTTAAAAAAAGCCGGTGAACTGGCGACGGCGTCCAGCCTGTGTGAGGCCTGTGCTGAAGTCTGCCCGGTCAAAATACCCATTCCGCAACTGCTGCGCCGATTGCGCAATGAAAGCTACACAAGTGAACACCTGGCAACGGTTAAGGATGGCGGCTACAAAAAAAATCTGATGGAAACCCTTGCATGGAAAGGCTGGGAAATAATCAACACCCACCCGCAGATCAATGCCATCGGAAACAAAATCATGAGCCGTCTGGGTGCCAGATTACCCCGAATCGGTCCGCTTAAACAGTGGACGCGCTACCGCACCGCACCTAAATTGGCACCCAAAAGCCTGCATCAACTGGTTGATGAGGAAGGAATTCGGCATGAGTGATAGTTCGCGTGATCAAATCCTGAACCGATTGCATGCCGCCATTGGCGAGCAACGGCAGGTTATTCCTGAGCCGGCTGGTCTACCGCAGGAATCGCTCGATCGGTCTCAAAAAATTGAAAAGCTCAAAGCATTGATGGAAGCCGTGCGAACCGAGGTGCATGTCATTGAGAATCAGGATTGGACGACGGTTTTAAAAGACATCCTGAAGAAGCGGGACCTCAGAACTTTGCTCTACGCTCCGGGCACACCTGTCGGCGACCGGCTGCCAAAGGCATGGATGCAAGAATCCGATGAATTGCCTGAGCTGGTAACCTATGATGGTGATATCGAAGATTTTAAGGAACACCTTTTTGGCATCGATGCCGCCGTCACCTCGACTGTCGGTGGGATTGCCGAAACCGGTGTGGTGATTCTGTGGCCCGATGAAAAGGAACCGCGCTTGATGTCCTTAGTGCCGCCTGTTCACATTGCCGTTTTGCAGGCCGATAAAATTTACAGCACATTTTCCGAAGCATTACAAACTGAAGAATGGGCTCAAAATATGCCGACCAATGTGCTGTTGATATCCGGCCCTTCCAAAACAGCCGACATAGAATTAACGCTGGCTTTTGGCGTGCATGGCCCCAAGGAACTAATCGTTCTTATTTTGAATGAAAATAGATGAGAATTTTTTTAATAGTAACCAGCACTCACACACATTACCAATACCAGCTCATGTAAAATTCAGATAAATATATGTTTCAAATATTCTGCTAACAACCATTTGACCGTTAAACACCCAAACGGAACGACTACATGTTATCTGAAAAATACCGCCAATTTTACACCGATCTGCACGCATTCATTCCCGAACAAAGGCTGTTCACCGATCCGCTGCGAACGCTGACCTACGGTACAGATGCCAGCTTTTATCGCCTGATCCCCAAAATCGTTATCAAAGCCGATTCGGAAACAGAGGTATCCTGGATTTTAAAGAAAGCCGATCAACACAACATCCCCCTCACCTTTCGGGCGGGCGGCACCAGTCTTTCGGGCCAGGCCGTAACCGATTCGGTCCTGGTCGTCTGCGGCGGCAGCTGGAACAACTACGAAATTCTGGACAACGGCAATCGTATCCGCTTGCAGCCGGGTGTTATCGGCGGACAGGCCAACAAATATCTGGCACCATTTGGCAAGAAAATAGGCCCGGACCCGGCATCCATTAATGCCGCCATGATCGGCGGCATTGCCGCCAACAATGCCAGCGGGATGTGTTGCGGTGTGGCCCAGAATAGCTACCAGACCATTGACAGCATGCGGATTTTGTTTCATGATGGCACGCTGCTCGATACGGCGCACGAAGAAAGCCGCGCGCATTTCAAACGAAAGCATCCGGCGCTGGTAGACAGCATTCAGCAACTGGCCGAAACGGCACAGGCCAACTCCCCGCTGGCAGAACGCATCCGCCAGAAATTTAAAATTAAAAACACCACCGGCTACAGCCTCAACGCCCTGGTTGATTTTCAGGATCCGTTTGAGATTATGCTGCATCTGATGATCGGATCGGAGGGCAGTCTGGGATTTATTTCCGAGGTAACCTACGATACCGTAGTCGAGCACCCCCACAAGGCCAGTGCCCTGATGATTTTTCCGGATATCGCCAGTGCCTGCAGCGCCGCCGCTGTATTAAAGGAAGGTCCGGTGGATGCCGCCGAGATCATGGATCGGGCGGCATTACGATCCGTCCAGGACAAAGCGGGAATGCCGGATTATATCAAGTCCTTTTCACAGAAAACGACCGCGTTGCTGGTGGAAACCCGGGCACATGCAAGCGAAGAGTTGCAACACAATATCGAATCGGTCAAGCAATCGTTGGCCCACCTTCCCACCGAGCGTCCGATCGCATTTACCGATAAGGAGGCTGAATACACCGGGCTGTGGAATATTCGCAAAGGCCTGTTCCCGGCTGTGGGGGCGGTGCGGCAAATCGGGACCAGTGTCATCATAGAAGATGTCGCCTTTCCAATTCACCACCTGGCCGATGCCACAGTCGAGCTGCAGGACCTGATGGGCGCTTACCAATACCATGAGGCCATCATTTTTGGCCATGCCCGCGAGGGCAACCTGCATTTTGTATTCACCCAGGATTTTGCAACCCAAAAAGAAGTGGATCGCTACCACCGCTTTATGGATGATGTCTGCCGGATGGTGGTTGAAAAATATGATGGCTCCCTGAAGGCCGAGCATGGTACCGGGCGCAATATGGCCCCTTATGTCGAGATGGAATGGGGTGCCGATGCATACGGGCTGATGCGCCAAATCAAAAACATCTTTGACCCCAAAAACCTCTTGAATCCCGGTGTGGTTATCAATTCCAATCCCAATGTACATGTGGAAAACCTCAAACCGCTGCCGCCCACCAACCCGATTGTCGACCGCTGCACGGAATGTGGTTTCTGTGAAGCGTATTGCCCTTCGCGGGATCTGACACTCTCCCCGCGACAACGAATTGCGGCCCAGCGTGAAATCTCGCGCCTGAAAGCTACGCGGGACAACCCGCAGAGGTTGGCTGAGTTTACAAAAAATTATGCCTATCTGGGCGAGCAAACCTGTGCGGCGGATGGCATGTGTGCGGTGGGCTGCCCCATCGATATTAATACCGGCGAACACACCAAAGCGCTTCGCTCTTTACAACAGGGACCGCTTGCCCAACGCGCCGCAGCATTTGTGGCAAATCATTTTGCGCCAGTTTCAACCGCAGCCCGCCTGGGATTAAAAATGGTTGCTCACATCCATCATTTGCTGGGCACCCGCAACCTGCAACGGATATCTACGGGGATCAGGCGACTGAGCAATGGACGGGTGCCCTGCTGGAATCCTTATATGCCCGGCGCTGCCGGACAGGTCCCGCTGCCCAACCCGCATGCCAACGGATCAGATAAAGTCGTCTACTTTCCAAGCTGTGTCAGTCGCACAATGGGGTCTGCCCGGGGAGACCCGCAAACAGAGTCGCTGCCAGCGGTGACGATGCGGTTGCTTGGAAAGGCCGGTTACGCGGTGATTTATCCGGATAATATGCACCAGTTTTGCTGCGGCACGCCGTTTGAAAGCAAAGGTTTTATCGAACAGGCCGACGCCAAACTCAAAGAACTGGAAACCGCCTTGCTGCAGGCATCCGATGAGGGCCGTATCCCGGTGCTGTGTGACACCAGCCCCTGTTTGTATCGCATGCGCCAGTATATGGACGCGCGTATCAAACTTTATGAACCGGCCGAGTTTATTTATGATTATCTGATGGAGCGGTTACAGTTTGTGCCCCGGGACACGACCGTTGCCCTGCATCATACCTGTAGCAACATGAAAATGGCGTTGGAGCATAAACTGCTCGCGGTTGCCCAGGCCTGTGTAAAAAATGTCATTGTGCCGGATCTGGTCGGCTGCTGCGGCTTTGCCGGTGATCGCGGATTTACCCATCCTGAGTTAAATCAATCTGCCCTCAAGGAATTGAAGCCGGCGGTCGGCGAACAGTGTACCGCCGGGTATTCAACCAGCCGCACCTGTGAAATTGGTTTATCCCAGCATAGCGGTCTGTATTATAAATCCATTGTGTATCTGGTTGATCAGTGCACCCGGGCCATCTAAACCCTGAATCTACCATTAAAACGACTAGAAGCCATTTCAAAACCTCTTTGGAGGCAATTTTGCGGACTTTTGTTAAAAGTCGCTTAGCGAAGCGGAGCGTAAAATCTTGAACTGTTTGACTCGACAGGCGCATTAGCCCGAGTTTTCAAAATTTAGCGCAGCGAGCTTAGCGCTTTTCAAAAGCCGTAAACCAGCGAAAAAAGGGTTTTGAAATGGCTTCTAAGAGCCGGTTAAGGTTGTGACCGCATCAAGACAAGCTTTTCCTCAAGATAACCAAAACGCTGCTTTACATAATAATTTCGGATGTCATCATCAACAATCGATCCAAGCGTGACCTTGAAATCCCTTTCCTTAAATTGTCCAAGTTTCTTCTGAAACGCTTTGTTTTGCCTGTCAGTCAGGGTCGGCAGCTCAATTCCTCTGCGGAGCAAAAACTCGATGTCGAAGCAATCTCTGATCTCTCCCCGATCAAGAAACGCTTCTATTTTATTGTCCATGGTTTGATTCAGGGTATGCGCCTTAAGAAGGACCTGCTTTGTGCTGAACCTGGAAAAGGCGATCTTTTCCTGAAAATCGCAGTCTTTTTTCTCTCTTCGTATTTCAATCTTTAGCCGCTTTGGATATTCAGCAGACCGCAATTCGAACAGGAGTGTGTGGAATTTCATCTGAGAATCAGTAATCTCATAGTCTTTCCCAAGAGCCATTCGAATTCTTTCGAAATATTTGGACTGCGGTATCTTTTTGATAAACCAAAAATCGAGGTCGACCGAATAGCGATCGTTCTCATGGCACAGCCGCAACATAGTGCCACCGCCGAAAACAAGCGGTTCAAGCACTTTGGCGCTGTTCATTTTGTCTAATAATTCGATTTCGAATATTTCATGCTGTCTTAAGATATCCATACGTGTTCAGCATTTCCTGTGTTTTTAATGGAAATTTTTTACTCTGGAGTCTGATCTCGTCTCTGTCAAGTTTATCTGCGTCCAGTGCTGATATATCAAGAGCATACCGGCCGTATGACATCAGGTAAAATGCGTCCAGAAGAGCCTTCTCAGGGGTCGCTATAAAGAAATCTTTTTCCTTTTTAAATCCAAAGTATAGTGCGCTGGTAATCTTTGAATACCTGAAAAAGCTGTCGTCCACCTTGATTTCCTTGGTTCTTTTTAGCGCTATTGACTCGAAAAAATCTCTTTGGACCTGGGTCGTTATCTCATAATAATCCAGGGCCGTCATCAAAGATATGTAGGACGGTGTCTGTCCGAGATTCGCAAAGACGAATTTTTCCTCCCTTCCAGCTGCATTCCAGGTCTCACGCAGCACGTATATATTTTTCTTGATACGCACCAATGCGCCCAGCTTGACATACCGGCTGGCAGAGACCTTAGCCGACGCCGGGCTGACGCTAAGCGCCCTGGCGATGTCGGTGGTGCCAAAATACAATTTTGATATTTTATTTAATTCTCGAAGTTTCATCAAATATACTAAATAAACATTTTTGTTAATTTTGTATACTTGATCCTAGCGGATGTCAATAAAAAATATTTCAGCCTTTTTTATTGATACTCGCCTTAATTCTGAATATACATTTTGAAGTCTTTTTATTTATAGATCAGCAAATAACGAATTTATACCGGAGCGCAAACAATGAAGGAATTCAATGTAGACCAGATTGCATCTTTATCCAATTTTGTGGATTCAGAGCGGTTTTCAACCGGCCAATCCAATCGCGAGCTGCATCTGCATGATATATCCGCTCATCACGGACTGCTGCCGGCCGGTATTATCTGGCCGGTGACCGCTGCAGAGGTTTCCAATATTCTTGCTTGGGCCTATGATCAGGATGTGCCCGTCACACCCTGGGGAGCAGGAACCAGTACGGAGGGCAACCCCGTGCCCACCCGCGGCGGCCTTGTCATGGACCTGACCCGCATGGATAAAATTATTGAAATCCGTCCCCAGGACTTACAGGCCGATGTCCAGCCCGGTGTTTTGCGCAAAGAACTCAACCGCCAGGCCGGCAAACAGGGGCTTTTTTTTCCCCCCGACCCCGGGGCTGACGCCACCATCGGTGGCATGATCGCCAATAATGCTTCTGGGGTTCAAACCGTCAAATACGGAGCCACCAAAGATTATGTCATGAAACTTACGGTGGTGCTGCCCGGCGGCAACATTATTCACACCGGTTGCAAAGCGCATAAATCCTCTTCGGGATATGATCTATCCCGCTTATTTGTTGGATCCGAGGGCACCCTGGGAATTGTGACCGAAGCCACCCTGCGGTTGACCGGCATCCCCGGCCACCACCTGGCGGTTACGGTTACCTTCAGTCAGTTGGATGAGGCCTCACAGGCCGTGGCGATCATGATCGGCTCCGGATTGGAGCCGGCCGCCCTGGAATTGCTGACACCGCAACTGATCCATCTGATGAACCGTGAAAATAATCTGGGGCTTCCGGAGGCGCCATCCCTTTTTTGCGAATTTCACGGCATCAGTGCGGCCACCCTGCAGGAAACCGCCGACCTGACCCGGGAATTATGTGAAGATTGCGGGGCCACCGGATTCAAGTCCGGCGTTGAGACCAATGAACGCGCCCGGCTCTGGCGTGCGCGTCATGAAGCCTGGGAAACCATTCACCGTGCTCACCCGGGCAAGGAGACCCTGATCGTGGATGCCGCAGTTCCAATCTCGCGTTATCCGGAGATGATCATCTTTTCGCAGAAACTGGTGGATGACAAAGGGGCTGCCGGTTATGTCTTTGGCCATGCCGGCGATGGCAATTTGCATGTTGTTCTGGTGGGTGATCCGGACAACGAAAAAGAGTGGTCTCTGCTGGAAGATATTAACACCCAGGTTGTCACCCGGGCGGTTCAACTTGGCGGCACCTGCACCGGCGAGCACGGCATCGGTATCGGCAAGCGCAAATTTATGCAACTCGAGCACGGTGACAGTTATCAGTTGATGCGCCGGATCAAGGATCTAATCGATCCCAAGGGGTTACTGAATCCGGGCAAGATTTTTCTGTAGGTGTCAGGTTCAAAAGTTCCGCCATAGGCGGTTCAGGTGTCAGGTGTCAGGCCTTCGATGACCAATTTCAAGCCCTGGCAACTCAGTAGCAATAACTATCATATGTAAGCGTTGTTATCTGATTTAAGTCTTATGTTCCCTGAAACCTGAACACTGCTTGGCGCGGCGTAGCTCGTTAGAGCGAAGACGGGACACCTGAAACCTTGATAATTATTTTTAAATCATTACGAAACTTGCTCCATAATTGAGATAAAATACTGAAAAAGGGAGGACCAAATGAGGATAGGATTTATTGGACTGGGAACCATGGGTGTGGGCATGTCGCTCAATATTCTTAAAGCCGGCCACGAGGTCAGCGTACACAACCGCACCCGTGAAAAAGAAGAAGCCGTCGCCGAAGAAGGGGCCCGGCGAGCCGCATCACCGCGCGAGGCCGCTGAAGGTGCCGAAATTATTGTGACGATGGTCAGCGATACGCCCGATGTTGAAGAAGTGATTCTGGGCGCCGCCGGGGTCATCCAAGGTGCGCCCCAGGATGCGATCGTGATCGACATGTCCACCATCAGCCCGGCAGCCACACGCAAAATGGCTGAAGCGCTGGATAAAAAAGGTATCAAAATGCTGGATGCGCCGGTTTCCGGAGGACCGGAAGGCGCAAACAATGGAACCCTGGCCATTATGGTGGGCGGAGATCCAGATGACTTCGCCAAAGCATTGCCGATTCTGGAAATCATGGGCAAAACCGTTACCCACGTGGGGCCCATTGGCGCCGGGCAGATTACCAAGGCGATCAATCAAATCATTATCTCCGGCACCTATCTGACGGTGGCCGAAGGCTTAACGCTGGGCATGAAAGCCGGGCTGGATATGGAAAAAGTGATCGCGGCCATCAGTGGCGGTGCAGCCAGCTCATGGGTTTTACACAACCGCGGCATAAATGTGGTCAACAATGACTACCCGCTGGGTTTCCGCGTCAAGCTGCACCACAAGGACCTGGGAATTGCGCTGCAAACGGCACGGGAATTGGAAGTGACACTTCCGGCCACTGCCCTGGTAGAACAAATCGAAAATGGTCTTATTGCCAGCGGCTACGGGGACGACGATGTATCTGCTATCGGTCGAGCAATTCGAAAGCAATCCGGACTAGAATAGGAGCTACGGGTTATCCGTCAGCAGTTCATTGTATTTGAAAGGGCTATTATTCGAACTTATAACAAAAATTGGCATTTTTTTTGACACACTCATGATCACAGGGCCCTATGGGAGAAGCGATGATACCAGAAATAAAAAAAATCTTATACACAACCGATCTTTCAGAAAATGCGCACTATGCCTTCAGCTATGCCGCCAGTCTGGCCAATCGCTATGATGCCGGCATCACCATCATGCATGTGTTGGAAGATATATCGCCCACCACCGACACCCTGGTGGTTGGCATCATCGGCCGGGAAAAATGGGATGAGCTCAGGGGCAACAATGAAAAAGAGGTTCTGGCCACCCTTAAATCAAGGCTCACGGAGTTTTGTGAAGATGTGCAGGCAGAGCTGCCGTCGTGCCCGTTTATCACAGACGACATTAGGGTCACCATCGGTAAGCCGGTGGATGAAATTTTGCAGGAAGTTGAAAATAACGACTACGATATGGTTATAATGGGTGCCTACGGTCACGGCGTTCTGGCAGATGCGGTGATAGGCAGCGTTTCGCGGCGGGTGGTCCGGCGCTGCAAGAAGCCGGTGCTTGTTGTACGATTGCCAGAAAATGGCAAAGACTCATTTTTGAAGTGATTTCTCTTTTGTGTTGGGACACAGATTTACACAGATTTTCACAGGTTAAAGAAATAATACACGAATATACATCTAAATTGAGAAGC
>Ga0209567_10000961_pt1 | contig 15463 bp, 10 predicted proteins | sample COG_12_FD_184756 | JGI IMG/M metagenome (GOLD analysis project Ga0209567, IMG submission 184756) | Pelagic marine sediment microbial communities from the LTER site Helgoland, North Sea, for post-phytoplankton bloom and carbon turnover... | ecosystem: Environmental > Aquatic > Marine > Neritic...
CATGCCGCCGTTGCCGCCGTTGCCGCCGTTACCGCCCATGCCGGGGCTACCATGACAGTCGCCGCAGGTGGGCAATCCTGTCCAGGAGTCATCGGCAGGGTTGTGACAACCCTGGCAAGTATCCGGGTAGTCGACGTTGACCAGCCCTTGTAAGCCGCCATTGGTATCGCGATACCAGAACTCTTGGCCGGCGCGCGTGTTGTGAAGGCTCGTCTCGAACTTGTCTGCAATGGAGAGGCCGCCCTCGCCGCCACCGCCACCGGTTCCGCCCGTTCCGCCGGTTCCGCCGGTTCCGCCGGTTCCGCCGGTGCCTCCGGTGCCTCCGGTGCCGCCGGTGCCGCCATCGCCGGTCGTCTCATCACTTCCGCAACCGAATGTAAATGCCGCCATGGCGACGCTGAGTAAGAGGACCGTTGTTCCGCGTGCTCCAAACATGACGCCATCCCTCCTTGTGCCGCTGATGAGATTCTCGCGAATACTAGCGTCGCGACCGCGGCTTGGTCCATTGAAAAACACATGCAATAGGTCGGGAACTCGCGCAAAATCTGCGCAGGTGGAGAGGCCGTTCGCGTGTTGGTGGCTAGTTGAAAACGTTGTTCAACAGGGGCACAACGCTGCCGCTACGCGAACACTTCGTCGATCAGCATCTGCTGCTCGAGCTTGTGCGAAGCGCCCGACCCGGTCGCGGGGCTCGCACTTTCGGGTCGCGCAATACACCGCAGGGGTTGTTCGGCGCCGAGAATCTCGGGAAGCCTCGCGCGCATGAAGTACCAGGCGCCCATGTTCCAAGGCTCTTCTTGCACCCAGACCAGGTCGACATCGTTGGGGTAGGGGGCCAGGCGTGCCTGGAGCTCGCTCGCGCGAAGTGGGTAGAGTTGCTCGACACGCAGAATCCCGATGTCGTCGACCTCGTCGCGCTCTCGGCGCTCGAGGAGGTCGTAGTAGATCTTCCCACTGCAGAGCACGAGACGCCGGGCCTTGGCGGGATCAATGGCCGGGTCATCAGGGATGATTCGCTGAAACGATCCTTCGGCGAGCTCGTCCATGGTGCTGATCGCGCGTCGGTGCCGGAGCAGGCTCTTCGGGCTCATGACGATCAATGGCTTGCGCCACGGACGCAGCACCTGCCTCCGGAGGCAATGGAACAGCTGTGCGGGGGTCGTGAGGTTGACGACCTGCATGTTGTCTTCCGCGCAGAGCAGCAGGAACCGCTCGAGCCTTGCGCTCGAGTGCTCCGGGCCTTGGCCCTCCATGCCGTGAGGAAGCAGCATCACCAAGCCGCTCAAGCGGTGCCACTTGTCCTCGGAGGACGAGATGAACTGGTCGACGATCACCTGCGCGACGTTCACGAAGTCGCCGAACTGCGCTTCCCAGCAAACCAACGCGTCCGGCGTATCGAGCGAATAGCCCCACTCGAAACCGACGACACCCACCTCGGAAAGCGGGCTGTCGTAGATCTCCAAGTGCGCTTGGTCAGGGCTCAGGTGCCCGAGTCGGGTATAGCGGCGACCGGTTTTCGAATCGAAGATCACCGCGTGACGGTGGCTGAACGTCCCGCGCCGCACGTCCTGGCCGGTTAGCCGGCACCGGAAGCCTTCCATGAGAAGGCTGGCAAACGCGAGGTTTTCGGCGGTGCCCCAATCGACGCCTTCGCCGGTTTCCAAGACCTTGCGCTGCTTGTCGAGGACGAAGCGCTTGATGCGAGGGTGCGGAGTGAACCAGTCGGGGTAGCTAGTCAGATGATCGAGCGCGTCGTCGAGCTTTTCCCTGCCGAAACGGGTGTCCGCGTCGGGTACGTCCAGATCGCTGCCGCCCTTGTATTCGGTCCAGAGCCCCAACATCGAAGCTGGAATGAGGTTGTAGTTGCCGTTCTTGCGAGTGTCTTCGAGGGCGTTTTCCAAATCTTGTTGGCGCCGAACCTTGATCTCTTCGGCCTGCTCGACGGTGAGCTTCCCTGTTTTGACGAGGTGCTGGATGTACACTTCGCGCACCGTCTGCTTCCGGTCGACGGCTGCGTACATCTCCGGTTGGGTAAATCGAGGCTCGTCTCCCTCGTTGTGGCCGTACTTCCGGTAGCAGAAGAGATCCAGGACCACGTCTCCGTGGAAGCGCTGCCGGTACTCGGCGGCTAGCGTCACCGCCTGCGCTACCGCCTCCGGGTCCTCGCCATTCACGTGGAACACCGGACACCGAAGCATTCGGGTGATGTCCGTACAATACGCGGTCGAGCGCGAGTCCTCCGGGTTGGTGGTGAAGCCGATCTGATTGTTGACGACGACGTGGACCGTGCCGCCGGTTTCATACGCTTGCAAGCGACTCAGATTCAACGTCTCCGCGACCACCCCTTGGCCGACGAACGCAGCGTCACCGTGAATCAGAAGCGCCAACACGGTGGTCCGGTCGTCATCGCCCTTGCGATCCTGCTTTGCTCGCACGCGACCCTCGACCACGGGATTGACGAACTCCAGATGGCTCGGGTTGAACGCCAGCGTCATGTGGATGTCGTTGCCGCTCGCGGTTTTGCGATCCAGCGAGTACCCGAGGTGGTACTTGACGTCGCCACGTCCGACGTACGCCTCCGGATCGTCATCCTCGAAGCCGGCGAAGATCTGCCGGACGTTCATCTCCATGATGTTGACCATCACATTGAGCCGACCGCGGTGCGCCATCCCGATGACGACCTCCTCGACGCCGAGCTCCGAAGCGCGCTCCACCAGAATGTCCAGCATCGGGATCACGCTCTCTCCGCCTTCCAGCGAGAACCGCTTTGCCCCGGTGTACTTCGTGTGCAGGAACTGCTCGAAGATCTCGGCGTCCGTCAGCTTGGTGAGTATACGGATCCGCTGCTCGCGGCTGAGGTCGATGTGGTTGCCGGTGAGCTCCATTCGCTCCCGGAGCCAGTCGCGCGCCTCTTGGTTCTCGAGAAACGTGAACTCGACGCCAATCGTTCGCGCGTAGGTGTCCTTCAGTCGCTCCAACACGGATCGGAGCGGTTCGGTTGCCGGTCCCGCGAAATTGCCGGTCGCAAAGATCGTTTCCGGATCGACGTGGGCGAGGCCATAACGCTTCAGCACGAACTCGTCTTTGGGCGGCGCCCGATACAACCCGAGCGGATCGAGGTTTGCAAACAGATGCCCGCGCACGCGATACGCGTTGATCAACGCAGTGAGACGCGCCTGAAGCTCGTTGGCAGCGAGGACTTCGGAAGAGGGAGGAAACGAGGTCCGTTCCTCTGGGATGACCGGCGCCAAGGTCGTCTCCGCCGTGGGCGGCAAGAACACCGAGTCGCGCACACCCCCGTCGCGATCAAACTCCTCGGGCGACGGCGCTGCCGAGCCATTTCCGTCCGATGGCTGCGGCTCGGTGCCCGATGGCAACGGGGATGGGCTCAACAAGCCCGTGGCAGTGACCGGCGAGATGATCGTCCCTGCGCTCGAGATCTGCGGCCAGTCGGTTGGCGCGAGGCTCTCGAAGTACACTCGCCAAGCTTCGTCTACCGCGAGCGGGTTATCCACCCACTTGAGAAACTGCTCCTCGACCAGCCCTTGGTTTACGCCGAAATCTGCGGTCATCTCAGAGTCGTGGCTCCCAACACCCCGGTCGCCGGTAAAGCCTAACCCGTCCGGTTGCGAGGTGCTAGCAACTGGGCTGGTCGTCGCGCACGAGTTGGCCCATCATAGGCCGCGATGCCTAGGATCTTCGTCGTTCTCTCCGGCTTGCTTGGTTTCAGCGCAGTGGCCCTGGGGGCGTTTGGCGCGCACGGGTTGCGTTCGCGGTTGGAGTCGCTTCCGGACGGGATGAAGCGCTTCGAGTGGTGGAACACCGCCGCCCACTACCACCTCACGCACGCCCTGGCTCTTGGGCTTGCCGCATGGCTCGTTCATCGCGGTGCGGGCACTTCGGCCGTGGTGGCTGGTTGGTCTTTCGTCGCGGGCGTCGCGCTCTTCAGTGGCAGTCTCTATCTCATGACGATCACCGGCCAAACCAAGCTCGGCGCGGTCACACCCTTCGGAGGGTTGCTCTTCTTGGTGGGATGGGGCGCGGTCGTGGTGGCCGGCTGGCGGCTCAGCGCTGCCGGTTAGCGCTGTTGCTGCTGTTGCTGCTGTTGTTGTTGAGCCCGAATCTGTTCCTGCAGCTGTCGCATGACCTCGGGAGGAAGCTGGGGTTGCTGCTGGCCTCCGGGCGGTGCGGTCGGCATCGAGGGCGGCGGGCTTGGGCGCTCTGCGGGCGTCTCGAACGCCTTGGCATCGGGCTGCAACCGATCCGCCAGGTACTTCGAGATCACGTAGATCGTCGGATTGTCCTGGCGCCGTAGGTAGAGCTCGTGTTCCTCATCCGTGTTGGCACCGAGCTCGAGGACGATAGGGTTTGGATCTTCGGCCAACGTCATGGTCACCGTCGCTTTGGGCTCGGTCAATCCGGCCCTTGCCGCGGAGGTGTCTTCCGGAGCGAAGTCGGATGCTGTCAGCCGCGCCGCGGTGGATAGCCGGCCCGCAACCTGCTTCGGGTCGAAGTCGCCCAAGGCTTTTTGACCTTCCACGGCAGTCCACCCTTCTCCTTCACGTTGGAAATGAAAGATCCCATTGGCGTTCTCGTAGCGGATCGACTGCACGTCCGCCGCATCCACGCTGACGACCTTCCGGTCTCGCCAGGCCTTGAGCTCCCGATCGAACGCATAGCGTAGTGAGCCCGCCGTACCGAAGACCTCGATGCGGTCGTCGATCCGAACCATGGTCATGCCGTCGCCGTACTTGCCGACCATGAGCTCGACGAGCGTGGTATCGCCCGCCTTCGCAATGACCCGGACCGCACTCGCGTCGTCGACCTGTAGCCGCGCATAGTTTTCGGGTCTGGTTGCGGTGACGCGGGTGATTCTGAGATCGGTCAGCCGATTGAGCGCAGACTCCACATTGGTCTGATCGGCTGCTGCATCGACCGGGTCCGTCACGCGCCAGGCTCCATCGACATTGGACAGCACGACTCGCTCGCTCTCAGGCCGGGTGACCTCGAGCGTCGTAATAGCGGCCTTGTCGATCTCGATCGCCGGGATCTCGCCCGAGCTGGTCGGTTGTTGATCCCTGCCGCGCACCGCCCAGATCGTCAGGCCCAGCAGCACGAAAAACACCACCGCTCCAATCGCAATACGGTTCTTTCGCCATTCCATTGCGAGTCTTCCCCTTGCCTAGAGTTTGAGGGTCTTTTTCTTGTTCGAGCGCTGTCGCCACCGGAACAGCCCGAACAGCGCGACGATGAAAGGAATCCCGAGCGTGTTGATCCAGCGATATGCGCGCTTCTTGGTATCCCAAGATGCGATCGCATCCGTGCGCTCGGACAGCGCCGACTCGACGCCCTCCTCGTCACCGGCCTCAGCCGCGGCAAGGGCGGTGTCTTCCGCCGCAAGCACGGAATCCGGGATGTCCAGCGCCGGCTCTTCGATCGTTTTGGCGCGAATCGCGATCAAGTCCGAGTCGGCAGCCAACCAGTCGATCCCATTGAGCGCGAGGGCTAGAGCCGCGTTCATCTGAACGTCACCCTGCTGTGGCCGCGGTGGCATAAAGCTGTCTTCGAGGAATGTGCTCGTTCCCGCGACCAGCACACGCACGGAGCCTTCGGAGGCAGGTGGAGCCTGAATGGCACTGGGGCTCGCTTCGTTGATCGGCGCGCTGTAGGCGGAGGGCAACTTCCCTTCGATGGCGACCATCAAGTCGAATGGTCCGGCCTCGGAGGTCATCTGCCAATCCCGGGGGTTGCGTGGCTCGAGGGAGATCGTCGGTCCCGACATCGTCCACGAGTCTTGTGACGACCTCCCAAGCACCGTGATCTGCGCGTTGGGCGGCGAGTCCCCCACCTCGAGTGGTGCCACGAAAGGAAGCATCGGGGACGCCAAGCGGAACATGACGGGATGCTGCAGCTGGTCCTCGTCGAGTTGGAGCACCGGGATCGGCGGATAGGGCACGAGCACCTGTAGGCCCATCGGCCCTCGCATCGGCGCCCGGCTGCACTGCGCATCGGCGACGACCTTCGACGTCAGCCGAACACCCCACGCCCCGAGAAGCCCGTCCAAGCGCGAGCTCACCGGCCTAGCGGAAGGCCCAGCTCCACCGGCGAGGTCCACCACGAGCGCTCCCCCGAACACACCGAGTGAGCCGCCACGCATCACATATTGGTCGATGCGCCGTAGCTCCTCGTCGCTGAAGGGCTCTTGCGGGCCGACGATCAGGAGGGTCGCGAGCGCTGGGTCGAGCTCCTGCGAAGCGTCGACCTCCTGGATGTCATAGAGCTTCAATACGGACTTCAAGCTAGCGAGTCCTTGCTCGAGGGAGGGGCCGCCATGGCCACCGACCACGCCGATCGGCTTGCGCTCGCCGACTAGCTCCTTGATGGCGGACGTGACCAGGTACTCGAGGCCCGTCGTGTCCTGAATGACCGGCATCGTTCGGCTCTGGTCGAGGTAGCGAAGGACCATGCCACGGTAGCCTTCGACGACGGCAACTTGGTCTTCCTCGATCTTCTGGTGGGCGACCGGCTGTACGCCGTCAGCGCGAGCTGCCTGCTGCTTCTCTTCGTCATCCGGATTGACGAAGCGGACGATGATTTGGCCGTTCGACGCCGCGGAGTACTCGGAGAGCAGATCCCGCACGTGGCGTTCGGTGGCGTTGAATGGAGGAGGGAGGTTTTCCGTGAAGTACGCCGTGATCTCGAGGCGGTCATCGAGACTCCCCGCAAGCCGTTCGGAGCCCTCCGCCAAAGAGAATAACCCGTTCTGGGTCAGGTCGACACGCGGCGACGGGAAGTAGGCCGCGAGCACGTTGAGGAGAATCAGGATGCCGCCCGCAAACACGAGGAACAGCAACGATTCGCTAGCGGCGCGTTTTTGCACTTGGGATGACATCGATCAGCTCCACCGCCGCGATTCCAGTGCCCGAAACGCGACTGCTAGCGCGAATGCGGTCACCGAGAAGAAGAAGAGCACGTCGCGTAGGTCAACGACACCCCGCGCCATGCTTTGAAAGTGATAGTCGAACGACAACCATTCGAGTGCCGAGGCCGCGTTCGTCGGAAGCAGCGCCAAGAACTTGTCGAGCACCCAGAAGAACACGCTCAGCGCCAGTGCGACAAACAGCGCGATCAGCTGATTGCTGGTCCAACTCGAGGCCATCAGGCCGATTGCAAGGATGGCCGAGCCCTGCAGGAACAAGCCGAGATACCCGCTCCATACCGGCCCCCAATCGAGGTTGCCAAGGGTGGAGACGCTGATTGGGTAGGGCAGGGTGAGTACGAGGAGGACCGCGTAGAGCCCGAGGACGCCGAGGAACTTGCCGAGGATGACCTGCGCCTCGGTTACCGGCATGGTGATCAGCAGCTCGATCGTGCCGGTGCGCTTCTCCTCGGCGAGAAGGCCCATGGTCAAGGCGGGGAGCGCAAATACCAGGATGAGGCCGAGCCAGCGAAACATCTCGCGCGCACTTGCGCGCCCGTAGAGGAAAAACGTGTTCCAGAAGAAGAAGCCCAACGTCAGCATGACGATGCAAATGACGATGTACGCGACCGGCCCGTTGAAGTAGCTCCGGAACTGGCGGCCGCTGATGGTGAGGATGTGTTTCATACTGACGCCCCCGCGCTGCCGGTGGTGAGCTGTCGAAAGATGTCTTCGAGGTTCTCGCCGCGCTGCTCGAGGCCGAGCAGCACGAGGTTGGCTGACACGGCCGCTCGGAAGATGTCGGCGCGCAGGTCTTGATTACCTTTCGGCACGACTTCGACGACCACCTCGCCCGGGACGGAGCCGGCATGCTCGTGCACGCTTTGGGCATCACCGATGCCGGAAAACGCTTGGCGGATGTCCGATGCGCTATGGCCGTTTTGCTGGAGCGTGGCTACGAAGCGTGGCTTACCCCCCCTTGCGGCGAGCTCTTCCGGTGTGTCGTCCGCAACGAGCTGACCCTCCGAAATGATCAGGACACGCCCGCAGGTGACCCGTACCTCGGCCAGATTGTGGGTCGACAAGATGATGGTGCGCTCGCGACCGATCTCGCGAATGAGCTCCCGGATCTCGGCGGCCTGGTTCGGATCGAGACCACTCATCGGCTCGTCGAGGATCAAAACCGGCGGCTCGTGAATCAGCGCTTGCGCCAGGCCGACGCGCTGGCGGAAGCCTTTTGAAAGCTCGCCGATGCTCTTGCCGATGACGTCTCCCAGACTCGTCTCCTCGACGACCTTTCGAAGCCTCGACTGAAGCGCCGACCCGCTGAGCCCGCGCATTTTTCCAACGAACTCGAGGTACTCGAGTACCAGCATCTCGGTGTAGAGCGGCGTGTTCTCCGGCAGGTAGCCGATCGCTTCGCGGACCGCGAGTGGGTTTTCGAAGATGTCGGCGCCGCCGACGAGAGCCGTCCCTTCGGAGGGGGCGATGAAGCACGTGAGTATCTTCATCGTCGTGGTTTTCCCGGCGCCATTGGGACCGAGAAAACCGACGACCTCTCCGCGATTGACTTGAAAAGTTGCGTTCCTCAGCGCGGTGACGGGACCGTAGTGTTTGGTCAAGTCCCGCGCGTCAATCATCACATCGCTCATATCGTCCCTCGCGCGTGATCCGTGGCCTTTGCCAGGGCTGGCGGAGGGTAGCCCCGGCCATAAGCCTGTCAAGACACTCCCGACCGTCTCAACCAGCACGCGCCCTGGTCTATTCCGTCTCCCGTGGCACGATCGCGAATATGAAACCCCCCAAGGCACTTTCTGATCCCCTCGAAAGGGCGCTTGGAAGGGTTCGGCCGATGGCTCGGCGCGTCGCCGACGTGTGGCCACTGACGGGGCTTGGCATGGCGCTCGGAGTGGTCGCGTCCGTGGCGTTGGTCAGCTTTGGCTTCGAGAAGCTCGATCTGGTCTTGTTGGTGCTCGGCTATGGGGGCGCCGGTCTTCTCGTGATCTCGATTCTGGTGGTCGCGTCGAGCACATTCGGGCTTTGGTTGCGGCTGAGACGAGCTTCGTTTCGCTGGTCGACTTCGACGTTCGAGACAGGGGCACCGCTTCCTACGGGTTTCTCGCTTCCGTCTCTGTGGTGGCTTCCATTGGTGCAGGTGCGATGGACCTGGGTGTCACCCGGCGCCGAGGTTGCCGAGTCCGTTTCGCGGAGCGGGCGGGTTGCGGAGCGGGTGGCCTTCGCCGAGCGGGGGATCTTCCAGTCTATCGTGCGGCGCATCGTCGTTCAGGATGCATTCGGCTTATCGCGAATCGCGTTTCAGCATCGCCAGCCCGGGCCCATCGAGGTGCTGCCTCACCTCGGCGGCATTCGGCGATTGCCGGTGCTCACTTCTCTGACCGGTGGGGAGGAGTTTCCGCATCCAATGGGGCTCGAGGACGGCGATCGGGTCGAGCTGAGGAGATATGTGCCGGGCGATTCCGCACGCTTCATTCATTGGAAGGTCTTCGGCCGCACCCGGAAGCTGATGGTGCGCGTTCCAGAGCGCGCTTTGAGTCGGGCCCGCAGGACGGTCGCCTACCTGGTCGCGGGCGCGCACGACGAGGCGGCGGCCGCGGCGGCACGGGCCGCCATCGAGGAAGAGGCGCTTGGTACGGACTGGCAGTTTGCAGCCGACGGCTCTCCGGAGGCGACTTCGGATCGTTCCGAGGCGCTACACAAGGTGCTGACGTCTTCGGGTTTTTCCGGCCCGAGCGGGAGCGGGATGACCCGCTTCCTGGCCGAGGTAGATCCACGAGGGCCCGCCGCGCTGGTGGTGTTCGCGCCTCCGACGGCGGGCAGGTGGCTCGATGAGATGCGCTCGCTCACGATGCGCCGCTATGGCCGCGTTCGCGTCGTGCTTGCGGTCGACGCCGTTCACGAAGGGGTCATGCAATCGCGATGGAGGCGCTGGCTACTGACGCCGAGCGGTTCAGGCGGCATCGAGCGTGGCGATCTCGAGCGCGTCGGGCGCGCGTTGAGTCGGCTTCGGTGTGAGGTCGTCATCATCGACCGCGTGAGCGGCAGGGTGCTCGGTGACGGGATGCATCTTCGGCCGGCCCGCAGGAGAGCGGCATGAAGGCCATTGTGCGGCCGGCGTCGTTGGGGTTCGCCGGCGCTCTCGCCGAGCTCGGAAGGGCCACGATCCACGGCCTCGGTTGGAGCATCCTGGTTGCGGCGCTGGCTCCCTCCGGCCCCGTCCTCGCTGCTTTTCTAGGAGGCTTCGTCGGGTGCCTCGTCGGGGCCAAGCTCGGGCGCACGCGCCTGCGCACCTCGGCGGTTCTCGTGGGAGCGGTCCTGCTGATCGCGACGATTGCTTGGTTTCGCTCCACACTGACGCAGGGTTCCGCCCTGGCGGCTGCGTTGGGTCCAGTGGGCGCGCTGCGGTTCGCGAGCATGTTGACCGCGCTGTCGGTAGCGGCGGTTTCGAGCGCGGCGATGCGAGCTTGTTCCACGCGTAGACCGATTTTTGCGGTCCTAGAGCTTCTTCTCGTGGCTGTGGCGTTTGCGCAGCTTTTCATTCCGCATCGTCACGGTGCGATCAACCGGCCATTCTATTTGGCAGACTGGATCATCGCCCTCGGTTGGGATCCTACGTGGCTCTTCCTCTTCATGGGTGGCACCGCAACGGTATTCGGACTGGTGCTGCTGTTGCAGGAGCAACGCTTTGGTCGAGCGGTTCTCAACCTCGGCGTGATTGCGCTTCTGTTGGGGTTGATCGTCGTTGCGACGCCGATGGTCGGCATGCCGCCCCCTCCGGATGGAGGTGGAGGGCTCGGTCTTCGTCCCGAGCGGTCCGAGGGCAAGGACGGGAAGAACGAGAAACAAGAACGAGGCGGGCCTTCGGCGAGCGAGCTCGAGTTCCGGAACAAGTACAACACCGGAGGGTCGCGCGTTCCGGTTGCAGTCGTGCTTTTTCACGACGACTACTCACCGCCGAGTGGCGTCTACTATTTCCGGCAGGGCGCGTTCAGTCAGTACAACGGCCGAAAGTTGGTGGTCTCGGGGCGCCAGGACATCGACAACGATCTGATCCCGCATTTCCCGACACGCCTCATCGAGATCGAGGATGCGCCGCCTGCAAACGAGAACCGGGGGCCGCTCGAAACCACCATCGCGCTGATGGCGGACCACATGCAGCCCTTTGCGCTCGAGGCTCCGGTCGAGGTCGAGCCCATGCAAAACCCATCGCCGAATCGATTCCGGCGGGTCTACCGAGCGACGTCCGGTGTGCTCACTGCGGACTATGCTTCGATGCTCGATGCTCAGCTGGGCTCGCCCGATTGGTCCAAAGAACAATGGGCGCACTACACCGAGGCGCCGCCCGACCCGCGGTATGGTGAGCTCGCCTCGGAGATCGCTGCCGGGTTGCCGGATCACTTGGCGGACAATCCGATAGCCAAGGCCTTTGCAGTCACGGGATGGCTCGGTGACGAGGGAATCTACAGCCTCAAGAACGAGCACAGCGGCGCGGAGGACCCCACCGCGAGCTTCCTGTTCGGTGATCGAACCGGATATTGCGTACACTTCTCCCACGCGGCGACCTACCTGATGCGAAACCTCGGCGTGCCCACGCGAGTAGCCACTGGCTATGCGGTTAGCGAGTCCGCGCGTCAGGGTGGCTCATCGCTTCTCTTGTCCGGCGGGGCGTCGCACGCATGGCCTGAGATCTACGTAGACGGTTTCGGTTGGGTGGTGCTCGATGTCTATCCCGAGCGCGCACTCGACCCGCCCGAGCAGCCGATGGACGCGGACCTGCAGCGGCTCCTCGGAGAGCTCGCCCGGGGGGCGTCTCCGATTCCGCTCTCCGCCACCGACCTGCCCCGAATCAAGGAGCTTGCGCGGCGCATGACATTGACGGCCGGAGCGTGGTTCTTGGCACTGCTCGCCTGCGTTCTCGCTTTTCTATACTCCGTGAAGTTGTGGCGCAGGCTGGCCCCGAGTTGGGCCGGAGCCGCTGCACTGCCGAGGGTGGTCTACCGGGCCGAGCTCGATCGGATCGGCGAGGTTGCGATTCGGAGAGAGCCCGGCGAGTCGCGGGAGTCCTTCGCAGACCGCATCCGCGATCGGTTGCCTTCGTTTGCGTCTCTGACCGCCGCCCACATCGCTCATGTGTTCGGCGGGCACGCCGCTGATCCACACCGGCTGCGCGACGAGGCGGCAAACGTGCGGCGGGACATCCGTGGTGGATTTCCGCCTTGGAAGCGGTTTTTGGGGTTAATCACCCCCTGGTCTTGGTTACGTTCGAAATGATGCCATCCTTCCACTGCGGAGCCCGAAGCAAACATGCAGCAAGCGATTCAATCACCCATTGAGGACACCTTGGCCGGTGCGCGCGAGGTCGCAGAGCGGCTCGGTGCGCGCTTGAGGGCGGCTATTCGAGGTCGAGACGAGGTGGTCGAGTTGGTGCTGATCGCGCTGCTCGGCGACGGGCATGTGCTTCTCGAGGATTACCCGGGCTCGGGAAAGACAACCCTCGCGCGCGCGCTCGGCAATGCGCTCAAAGAGGGGGCCGGGGCGAGCGGGGTCGCCGCGTTTCGCCGGATCCAGTTCACCCCTGACCTGCTTCCAAGCGACATCACCGGCACGAACATCTTCGACATCGAGACGAGCCGCTTTGCGTTTCGGCGCGGCCCGGTCTTCGCGCACATCGTGTTGGCCGACGAGATCAACCGCACGTCACCCAAGGTTCAGGCGGCAATGCTCGAAGCCATGGCTGAAAAGCAGGTGACGGTCGACAACCAGTCACACCTGCTCGACGACCTCTTCTTCGTCATTGCGACACAGAATCCGCTCGACTTGGCGGGCACGTATCCGCTTCCGACGCCGCAGCTCGACCGATTTCTCTTCAAGATCGAGATGAAGCACATCGACCGCACATCCGAGCTCGAAGTGCTGGATCAGTATCCGCGGGCCAGCCTCGAGGTGGCTCGCGACCATCCGGGCGTGACTCGCACGGAGATTCTCGCGGCGCGACGTCAGACCCGAGGCTCGGTTCATGTGGCGCCTGTGGTCAAAGAATCGCTGGTCGACTTGGCGCGCCAGCTGCGTACGGACTCGCGTGTCCTCCAAGGCGCATCGACTCGTGCGCTGGTTTTGATGTTGCCCGCCCTTCAGGCCCGCGCGGTGATCCACGGCCGGGACTTCGTGTCGCCTGAGGACGTCGAGGTCTTGGCTCCGTACGTGTTCAAGCACCGACTCGAGTGCGCCCCCGGCGTCGAAGATGTCGACGCGCTGATCGCCGAGGCCACCTCGGTCGAGATCGAAAAGCTCGCGCGGGCAAGCCTGCGTCGCGGGTGAGGATGCGCCGGTCGTCATCAGCTGGTTTTGCGGCCGTCATGATGGCTGCGGCACTGTGTGCGTCGTTGGCGGCGGCCGACGAGATGGTGGCACCCCTTCTACTCGAAGGAGAGGAAGCCGAAGTCGAGGAGCTCGGCTTGTGGGAGCTCATCGAACGTCAGCGTTACGTGAAGGCAAGGGAAGAGGCGGAGAAGTACATGAAGGAGCACCCGAGCTCCTACGTCGCTCATCTCGTGTTGGGCATGGCACAACACTACGGCGAGGCCAACTTCCCCAAGGCGCTGTTCCACGAAACGCGTGCGTTGGAGCTGTTCGAGGCCCGCGAGGGTGTGCAGCCTTTGCCGAGTCAACCCTGGCGCTGGCATGCACGCATCTTGGTCGGGCTGACGCGCGCACACGGGGATCTCGAGCACTACGACGAGCAGCTTGGGTTCATGTACCGGTACAACGAGCTCTATACTCCTCAGCTCAAGGCCGAGCTGGCCTGGCCGCTCATGAAGAAGCGTGAGTTCGACAAGGCGCGCCTGGCCGCAGAGGAGGGTTTGGCCACCGGAGACCCCTACCAAATCGAGCGTGCCAAGAATGCGTTGTGCGCGATCGAGTTCGAAGCCGGCGATGATGTGAAGAGTTACGAGGTGTGCGCGGATGCCGTCGAGTACGGGAGCGCCCATTTTGGAAGCGCGACCGCCGTCGACCTCGGCAACTACGCGGAGGCCGCCCGATCGGTCTTCCGGTTCGACGAGGCGGAGCGCTTGCTGATGGAGGCCTCGAAGAGTGGGCTCTCGTGGTACGGGAACCCCTGGCTCGAGCTCGCCGATCTCTACATGAGGGCAGGGCGCTTTGCCGAAGCGTTGTCTGCGCTCAGGGAGGTGCCTCGTCATCGGGCGGCTCGGCCGGCGCACGTCCGCGATTCGGACCGCAACGAGGCGCGTCGATCACTGGCTGCATTCCTGTTGTTGATGGGAAGGCCGGACGAAGCGCTGCACATCACCGACAAGGCCTCCGTCCTGCCCGATCGGAGGGCCCACAACAGTAGGGATCCCGAGCAGGATCGGAGCATAGTCGCGCTTCTCGACAGGCAAGCGCGGTTGATGTTGGCGGAGATGACGGTGGAGCGAGCGGTGAGCAAGCCGTTCTATTCGCGCTGGTGGGCGCGTGCTACGGCGCAGTGGTTGCGCTTTGAAGCGTGGATGAGCGCCCGGCAGGCGGCCCGTTTTCTGGACGATGAAGCGCGATTGGTCGGGACGTTTGCAATTGGCACCGCACGCAGCGCCGTGATGCCGCCATGGCTCTTGGGGGAGCTCATCGATGCGCTCGGGCCCGGTGTGGTACGGGCAGCGATCGCTCGAGTCGCCAAGGAGGATCCGAGGCAAGGCGCCACTGCCTATTATGGGGCGGTTCTCGCAGAGGTTTCGCTGGCGCAGCGTGACTACGAGGAAGCGATCGCGCACGCCGAGCAGGCGCTCAAAGGGCTTCAGCCGGGAGACGCGCTTCTTCGAGAACGCGTGCGCGCGGTCCTCGCGAAGTCATTTACCGATCCGCGCGAAACTACTGCACTCTATGAAGAGGTTCTGGCCGTCGATCCGGGCCTCTTCCGCCGGTTGAGGTGGGCGCTTCCAGTGGAAGTGCAGTCGAGCGACGCCGAGATCGACCGCAGCGTAGCAAAGGCTGTCATGCGTTCGCCGCGTTTCGAGAGATCAGACGACGGGCTTCGTATCCAAGTCGACGGCGCGCGGATTTGTCTGTTCGGTCGTACCGGAGCCGCCTGGGGTTGCAGCGAAGCGGAGCTCGAAGAGGATGACACCGACGAGAGCTATGAGCAGCGCATCGTCGATTCGTTTCACGAAGCGATCTTCTCGCCGCGCGTCGATCTCAGCCGCATCGACATCAATTCTCTGGACGGCTCGAACCGGGTCACGCGGAATCCACTCGATATGCTGCTGGGGCCGTGAAGGGGTTTAGTTGCGCCGGGCTTCGCCCTGCGGGCTCGCACTGCCGTGCATGTCTTGGGGGGCGGTGGGGAGAGTTGGTTGGGTGGTTTGGTTTAATTACACCGCCCGCCCACCCCCACCCGTAGTCCTCCCTGCCGCGGCATTCGCTTTGCTCTGCCTTGGCGGCGCTTTGCGCCGGGCTTCGCCCTTCGGGCTTGCGCTGCCGCCTGCTGGCTTGGGGGGGTGGTGAGAGTCAGGAAGTGATCAGTGGCGGCGT
>Ga0209567_10000962_pt1 | contig 15455 bp, 16 predicted proteins | sample COG_12_FD_184756 | JGI IMG/M metagenome (GOLD analysis project Ga0209567, IMG submission 184756) | Pelagic marine sediment microbial communities from the LTER site Helgoland, North Sea, for post-phytoplankton bloom and carbon turnover... | ecosystem: Environmental > Aquatic > Marine > Neritic...
GATACCCTCCGTGACCTATGCGAAGGAAAAACAGAGAGGATTTGGCTTGTTAATATGAATGAAGAAGGTACCCTATTTCTGAATCTAGGGAGGAAAATGGGTGCAAAGGTAGCTAATGAGTCTTTGGAAGAAAATCATGTGACATGGAAACACGATATATTTTCATATTCTAGTTTTTATGAAATCTGAAATGATCCCGCCTCGAAGATCTGTATTTAGTTAAGAATTTGAGTACTCCGAGGATATTAGAATAATCTTCCGTCCACACGCGTGCCCCTAGGGTTAGGAACAAGTCGTTGCCAAACTCAATCTTCATCAAGGGTGCCGAAGTCTGAGAAAGACCGGGCCATTGCAACCCAAACTGTGGAAGGCAGGAAATTTCTCTTACAATAATGAAGAGAGTATATGTCATTGTTTTCATTCGAAAACCAAATCTAAGGACAACATATGTTCCAGTGAAGTAAGCGGGTTTCTCTACCATGAAAACCATTGGAAGCTCAAAATGATATACAACATACGATAGAGAGATAGAAAAGACAGACGAAGGTACTAGGCAAAATTTGCCGAGTTGTTTAGAAGAATGTAAGCCACACTTAAGCGTTCTGTGGCCTTGGATGGGCTCTTATGTTCAATTTCCTTGATGCCGAGGAATTTTCTAGGAACATACGGGAATAATTAAAGAAACTGCCTTTCTTCTTTTGTTGAAAAAATCCAGGACAGGATTGTTGCTTGAAAGTAAATGCACAGCATCTGAGGAATTTGTTTGAGGTTGGAACAAAGCTAGCAGGAGACCAGTAGGTAACGTCCTAACTTTGAGATAAAACAGGATGATGGCAATTTTGGAAAATTCATTAGAAGTGAAGGAAGCCCAGAGCGTAACTCCCAGGCTTCTCCTGATAGGAATATTCTGTGTGGTCCACCTGGTATCAGCGTTACTTGGGCCGATTAATTTATTGAATGGAGAACTTTTGGACACAGATAGTTATACCCGATTAAATCGAGTGCTTTTTGTGTACGAGCAGGGTGATTGGAATAATTCAATTTATCCTCGAAGCAATGCTCCCTTTGGAGAAAGTATTCATTGGACAAAACCGATGGACTTCATATTGTTGGCTGGGGCAGGGGTTTTTTCTATGTTCGTGCCTTTTTCGAAAGGCCTACATGCGTGGGGGGTGCTCATTAGTCCTTTATTACACATTGTTGCTTTTGCTGGACTCTTTTGTTTGATGCGTAAACGAGAAGATCGACTAAGCGTAATACTTTTGGTCATTCTTTTCCTTTTACAACCTATCCTGACGTCATATTTTATGATAGGCCGCCCAGATCATCACAGCTTAATCCTTGCGATTTTTTCTTGGTTTTTAGTCGGATTGCACTGGGGTCTTCAAAACCCTCGTAACTTGCGTCATCTCATTTTTATCGGGTGTACGGGGGCTTTGGGTTTATGGGTGAGCGTAGAATTTTTGGTTCCAATAGGCTTCTTCCTTTCTGCCTACACCCTAGTGTGGATTTGGCAGGGCAAGGCAAAGATTTACCCGATTCTAGTAACTATAACGAGCATGCTCATTTTTTCTTCCCTCTTCTTATGTTTGGAAAGACTTGGGGAAGATCTGTTGCTCATTGAGTATGACAGGATTTCTCTCCCCCATGAAACGGTGCTTGGTTTAGTTCTCGTTGTGTGGTTTGGAATTTCTCTCCTAAGTCGGAAAACAACGTGGCTTTCAACAATAGGGGGAAGGATTGTCACCATTGGAATAGGGAGTATCCTTGCTTGCGTAGTTCAATGGCACCTGTTCCCTGGATTTTTTCAAGGACCTCTTGCTGAGATGGATCCAGCCATTCGAGAATTGTTATGGGGTAAGGCTTCGGAGACTCAACCCCTGCAACTCAGTGAAGCGATCATGAGCCTAGGGATAGTTATCTTGGCTCTTCCCTACCTCGCTCATTGCATGAGACAGGGAATCCGGATATCGAGTAAATATCAAGGGCTTATTTTATTTGTAGGTGCTTGTATTTTTATTCCTTTGTCCTTATATGAATCACGCTGGACACCCTATGCAAGCATCATTTTGCTTATTCCTTATGTTGAAGGTGTCCGGAGAGCATTGGGATGGATTGAAAAGCGATGGCCACAAAGGCGCGGAGAAGCAGCGTCTCTAATGTTTGGATTGTTATTGTTGTTTTGGCCAATCACGGTTGGAACCGTAGTAGCACTCGAGCAACCAAAGCGAGAGTCGTCGATAATTGGAGGGAATTGCCCTCTGTTGCCCCTAGGAAGATATTTAACGGCCTTAACTCAAAACGACCCGGCCCCGAAAACTATTTTGGCTTTTAAAGATTTTGGACCAGAATTATTATACCGTACCCCTCATCGGATAGTAGGTACTCCGATGCATCGAAACCCAGAAGGTCTTGGAGATAGCCTTGCCATTATGAAAGCCGAAAATCCTTGGAACGCTCAATTTATTATACAACGTCGCCAAATTGATCTTATCCTCATTTGTCTGCATTCTAAAGTGGAAGCAGAATTTTATCTGGATTCTTCTTCGAACAGTACTGATAATTTCTATACAATGTTGGTTGAGGGGATGTATCCACCTTGGTTGAATGAAGTGGTGTTGCCAGAGAACCTTCAAGAATCTTTCAGATTGTTCGAAGTTGTGAAATCAAGAATGTCCCAAGATTCATGAAATTTTTAACGCCTGTCAGGAAATTGCAGAACACCTCCCGATTTGGGGCAGAATGCATGCCACCACTTTGGGAGGTGAAGCATCGAGAAAAGCCCGGTGTTGGCTACTGTTGAGGAGATAGCAGAGATCAATTATTTTTTTACACTTTCGATTGAAGAGTCTAAAGGGTGAACATTTAATTTTTAAGTTATAAAATGAAGGTGGCCCTCATGGAATTTGTGAAACCTCCACTAGATTTTCTACGAGGTATTATCGACAAGAAAACAGAATCCAAGGACATTGCTCTTGATGTCTATTGCTCTGAAAAATACCTTTTCCGAGAATTCTTTTGGATGCGTCTGTGGATGCTCACCCTTGCCATCCGGCGGTTCTCGAAAACTCGAGGTATCTGCCTGGATTTTGGTGGGGGGAGCGGCATTTTTACGCCCTCGCTGGCGAGCGGGTTTGATGTCGTACATTTAATTGATCTGAACACCGACCAAGCTAATCAGGTAAAAAGCAGGCTCGGTCTGAAAAACATCTCCGCTGTCTCGGCTAATGTCTACGAGTATGACTATGGCGAGGGAAAATTTGATGCGATAGTTGCCGCAGATGTTTTGGAACACTTTGAAGATTTAAAAGGTCCTATTGAGAAAATATATAAGTGGATTGGCAAGACTGGGTACCTCTACACCTCGCTGCCAACAGAGAATATCTACTATAGATTTCTAAGAAAGGTATTTAATAAACAGAAGCCTAAGGACCATTATCATTCTGCTGGTGAGGTCGAAGATTTTCTACAATCTGAGGGCTTCAAAAAAATATTTGGTTATTACCATCCATTGTTCATTCCAATATTTCCATTGTTTCGCATAAGTGTGTGGCAAAAAATTTGAGTCCTACTGTGTGTTTCACGTATCTAGTATCTGGGAGAATACGCGAATGATTTTGGAAGCGTTCCAGTGCCATTCTCCGAAACATATCTTCTTCAAACACACGACGAAATTTCCTCAATAGTCTCTACAGCGCTGTTCTAATTTCTGAAGAATCCCAGGAGTCGAGAGATAGGCGAGGCGTTTAGTTTCGTGCCTTCCCCTGGTTACGGTATCTAGGGTTAGACCACATGCTATGCTCAAAAATGCTCCCAACATTAAGCCGGTGGAGAGAATAGCTGTAGGGAGGCGAGGTACAAGGCCAATCTCAATGTAGGTCTCAATTATTGGATAGGCAAGAATGAGAGAAAGCAAAGAAAGGATGAAACCTACGCCGGCGAAAAGTGCCAAGGGTTTTTCCTGCCTCACAAGGTTCGCAATGGTTTTTAAAATCCGAAACCCATCAGAAAAAGTCTTGAGTTTGCTCTCTGATCCCTCTATTCGATTTTGGAAGTGACAGGGGATTTCCATTGCAGGCATTTCTAACTGAAGGGCATGAATGGTCAGTTCAGTTTCAATTTCAAATCCTGTCGTCATGGCGGGAAAGGATTTGACGAAACGACGTGAAAAGACCCGATAGCCTGAGAGCATATCCTTGAAATTGTCTCCGAAAATCATCCTAACAATACCAGAAAGCAAATTGTTGCCAAATTTATGTCCTGGCCGATAGGCCGTCGCTGTGGTGGGCACACGGGCACAATTGATCATGTCTAGACCATTGTGTAGTAAGAGCTCCACGAGGGTGGGGGCTATTTTGGCATCATACGTGTTGTCCCCGTCTACCAAAATATAGATGTCAGCATCGATATCTGCGAACATTCGTCTTACCACATAGCCTTTCCCTTGCCGAGGTTCTTGTCGAACAATGGCACCAAGCTGGTGGGCTACTTCAGCTGTGCTGTCTATGGAATTATTGTCGTAAACATATATCTCGGCCGTTGGTAAGGCTTGCCGAAATCTTGCGATGACGTTCCCGATTCCCATTTCTTCGTTGTAAGCGGGAATTAATAGGGAAATAGAAAGTTCTTCCAGCATTGGCAAAGAGCTTTCCTGGAGACTCTGTGCGACTGATGCCTGAGGGATTGAGGCGTGTGTCATGGAATTCCTGGCAATCTGAAAGCCACGGCGTTCCTCATGAAAACCCTAATTAATTGAGAAACCCATAGAGTGATGCTGGAGGTATTTTTCATCGACGTCTCGTTCTTGATCCAAAGACAGTAAAAGGTATCGTGCGAGCCCAACACCTGGTAAAGAATCGCTCGAATATCAATTCCTCTCCTAATCTTCAATCCTGTGTTCACTTCCTCCTCCTCACTGCCACAACTCTTTTCTCAAACTAAACCGGAATTCGTATTTCAAAGACACTCTTGCCTGGACTGGAAGGACCAGTAAGTCTTAGGCAGGCTTCTTCCCTCAATTCTATCTTTCAGGGATAAGAATTGGGTTTGAAACGTCCTATTGGCTTGTATCGGAGAATATGAGCGTGAATGTAGCTTTGCGCGCAGAAACTGCTTTCAGGCACACGGAATTCCCTCTGCATTTCTGGGGAATCTATCAAGACACGGGTCTCAATTCTTGACAAGCAAGGTTGAAAATCTCAACGCGAATTCCAAGAAGGGGCATCACGGGGTTTATCTTCTGGCAAAGGAAGGTCTTTCAATATTTTCTCTTTTCTACCTGTTGGATGAAACAAGGGAATTTTTCATGAGAATTTTGGATGAATCTGAGTTGTTCATTGAATGGGAGTTCAATTGAAGGAGTTAGAAGAAAATTTAGTGGCTGAACGGTCTAAAAATCTCTGGAAAGGGAATTGATGCAATGTTGCCGGAATTTCCAATTCTTTCTTAACAATTATTCACCGTTTTTTGAGATAAAGAAGAAATGAAATTCTTTGTCAAGGTTTTTGAATGCTTGTCGATAATGGATCAATTCAATTCATTGGCAAGATGGAAAATATGATAGTGATGAACAACGAAGATAAAGAAAATCAGAGAAATCCTAGGCCATCTACTTCTCGTAGGGATTATCGAAAAACGAGGGGACGTTTGAGCTGGGTGCATGAACATTTGCAAATAACCAATTTATACAGCTTCAGTCGGGTGTCTCTTCCCGATAAAGGCGAACACGTTGGAAGGCGTGGGCGCAAAGCTACGGGTCAAGGCTGGGCCTTGATTGCCGGGCTGCCGAAGGAACAAACCTTTAAGAGACAGCGTATGTGTCAGGACGTTCGGGCATATTGACCTTACGCGATTTTACTTTTTCGCCCGACAAGGAGATACTTTATGGTGAATCAAGTCATGAATTTTCTGAATGACGAAGAGGGAGCGACCGCAATTGAGTATGGTTTGTTGGCCGCCTTAATCGCGGCAGTGATCATTGTTGTGGTTGGTCAGATTGGTGTGAAGTTGAACACTGCGTTTACCACAGTGAACACGAATCTTCCCTAATCGTTTGAGACCTCACCGTAGAGACTTTCGGGAGTCCTTTCTGATTCTAATGGTCAGTGAGGGCTCCCGAGAACTTTTTAGAATTAATCGTATTGCGTGGGAGGAGATGTCACCATATGAAGAATGCCATACAATATATTGGAGCCTTTGTCGCTGATGAAGAAGGCGCCACGGCCATTGAATATGGATTAATGGCCGCCTTAATCGCGGCAGTGATCATTGTTGTGGTTGGTCAGATTGGTGTGAAGTTAAACACTGCGTTTACGACAGTGAACACCAATCTTCCCTAAACGCTCGAGACCTCACCGTAGAGACTTTCGGGAGTCCTTCCTGATTCTAATGGTCAGTGAGGGCTCCCGGGATCTTTTGCAGGCCAAAGAGGGAAAAATGGATCTTAATTCCGTGTTGTTCGGGTAGGAGACGTCACAATATGAAGAAAACCATACGACATATTAGAGCCTGGATCGCTGATGAAGAAGGCGCCACGGCCATTGAATATGGATTAATGGCGGCTCTCATTGCCGGAGTAATTATTACAACGGTGACTACATTAGGGACAAAGGTCGCAGGACTCTATACCAGCGTTAGTAGCAAATTGCCTTAGAAGAGGCTCCGATTGAATAAGAAAACCAGCATGGTGCCACTATGCATCAAGTCTCATTAACGCATTGAAGCGACCTTTCTGAAAATCATAAGCAAGGAGTTTTTGTGAGAAGGCAATCTGCAAGAAGGAGAATATTATCAATGAAACCTATTCGCCAAATTCTAGCTGATCAGAAGGGGGCATACTTTCTGATGTCCGCTATTGTTCTAGGTGCCATGGTGGGATTTGCGGCATTGGGGGTCGAAATTGGACGATGGTATGGTATTCAAGCGGAAATCAGTAAATCCATTGATGGCGCTGCCTTTGCGGGGGCTAAAAACGTATCTAATCCAAAATTTCCAACCGACGCTGACTTAGAGGGGTTTGTCCTTGAAGTGGCTCAAGCGAATTTCCCTCCTGGCCTCCTAGATACTGATACGCCAATATTTGTTGCCCAAAAAGCTGCTGATGGCAAAGTGACTGTCAATGGGAATGTACATTCCTTGAACCATATGACGACTGTATTCGATACCGGAACAACCATGACCAACTTGGGGGCTGTGGGAGCGGCGAAACTTCGAAAAGCTGAAGTCGCGTTAGTCCTGGATGTGTCTGGATCGATGAATGTCGGTGGGGCCATAGATGATCTCAAAACCGGGGCCGACACCTTTGTCAACAATTTTCAAAGTTTTCAAAAAGACCATAAGTTTGCCCTGATCAGTTATGCTACTGGAGTTCAAACCCCCGTTCCTTTATCCCAAGATTTTGTGTTTGACATGACCACTGAAATTGGCAATTTAAATGCTACTGGGGGAACCAACACCGAAGACGCCCTAGGCCAAGCGGTGAACCTCCCCTGGGAACCAGGACAATTAGCGCTTCCGGCCAATGAACGGACCCGGCAAGTCGTGATTTTGTTCTCCGATGGAAACCCTAGCGGGTATCGGGCCCAATTCAAATACAACGGCGCGGATCTGGATGCCGTGGCCCTGCTCACCGGAAGTCCACCTAATAACGTATACGGTCAGCTCGGCAAACATGACGAGCAAGTGAATTACTTTACGAACAATGCGGACGACCATGGTGACGGAAAAACGTCCGGGAGCTCCGCTTGTGGTGCCTCGACAACCAAATGGTATATTTTTCAAGATCCAACCTATGGAATAGCCACGTATGGCGGAGCTATGGGTGGGTATTCTTTTGAAGATTGCAACGTCCAGGAGTCTCCTGCTTTGGTCGACTATACCGTATGGCTTACTCGACAAATGGCGATAGACCATGCGGCAGAACTTAAAGCCATGGGAATTACCGTGTATACCATTGGCCTGGGAAGTGTTGATCAATCCTTCCTGGAGACTCTTGCTACCGATACAGCCCATGCTTATTTTGCGAACGATCCTGCAGATCTGGAGGGAATTTTCCAAACAATTGCCAATAAGCTCAAACTCATTCTGGTGAGCTAAAGGGGCCGTGTCTTTTTTTGATGATGATGCACGGGGAAAACTGGAATTTTCCACACCGTCACGAATTAGGAGGGAAGTATCATGAGTGGTTGGCAAACATTCCGAAAGAGGATCAGTGCACTCTGCCGAAATGATTCGGGGGTTTCTGCGGTGGAAATGGGGATCACGCTGCTTCCCTTTTTGTTGGTGGTGTTTGGCACGGCAGAATTCGGCTGGTACTTTCTGCATAACCATACCATGAATACCGCCGTCAGTGAAGGCATCCGAGTGGGTGCGACCGGGACTGTTCTAAACGACGGTGGTGGAAATCCCCTGTCTCGGGAGGATTCCATTAAACAAGCCATTTTAGATAAAGTTGATGGAGTGATGGTTATCGACCCGGCGAATATTCTAATTTTTCCGGTTGATGCCGATTGGACCGATCCTGATGACCCTGCTGTGGTGGGTACGGCCGCTGCCGGTGGGGCAGGGGCCTTCATGCGTGTGCGTGTGACTTATACTCACCCATGGTTTACAGATTTGGTTGGGGGGTTTTTTGGTGGGTCCTCGAAGGAAATTACCTCGGAAGGGACCTATAGGAATGAAAACTTTATTTTATAGAGAATGGTAGGACAACGAGTACCTTATTGTTTTGTGGGGGGGCTGAATCATGAATTGGTCTTCAAAGAATCAACTATGGTCTGAGCGGGGGAGCGCGACGATTGAATTCGCAGTCTCGTCTATCTTGTTTATGTTTTTAGCCTTTGCGACTGTGGAATATGGCGTGTTGTATAGTCAACGACTTGCTGTCACCCAGTTGGCTCGAGAAGGGGCCAGTCTTGCCTCTCGAAACCTCACGACCAATGGCAACATGATGGCCATGTTGGAATCCACTGAAGGGGCCCTAGGGCTTAATGGGAATCCGGGAAAGTATTCCATTCATTTGGCACAAATCAATGGATCGGTGGGTCTGGGACTGAACCCAGTCTGTACGGTGACGTCATCGGGTACCTTATCGCACGCGGATATTTCTGTTCCCGCACCGGCCAGCAATTGTGATTTACCTCAGAATTTATACGATTATCTTGAATGGGATGCGGCATTAGGGGCCGCGGCAGTTAATCAATTCACGGTTCTAAAAGTCTATTACGAGCATACGCCTCTGACGCCAGTTGGGGGGATGACTCCGTTTTTAGGTGGCCCCGGTCATCAGGATACGACCCTCCTTTTAGCCAGCCGGGCGATTTTTTAGAGAACGAATAGACAGGTCACTTTGGAAGGAAACGTCTTGTTGCTTGTTTGGCAATCAATTCTATCAGGGAAGGTGACCTTATTCGCGAATAGTTAATTGCATTTGTTTTAGGGTTTCGCCTTTTCATGATTGGTTCGTAATCTGAGAAGGCCCATGTATTCTCCTCCCTCTCCCCATCAGCGTACCTTTTTTATTTTCCAGTTGGGGGCTTTCCCCCCAATTTCCCTATAGTTCCTCCAAAAAAATAGGCACCCTATTAGTGAGAGCCTTCAACGATCATCAATTCTCAATCGATTTTGTGTTTCACTTGGTTTTGTCGTAACCATTCTTCACCCTTCATTGCTACAGATTAGTAAAAATTTGCCGATCAATATACTTGTTAAACGATTATGATTGCGAAGGGCAATCAGGGGTTCCGGCAAAGCTTGGAATGAAACTCGTGCTTAATATCACGTGATGATGACCACACAACTCGTTATACATGGTGTTTTGCTCATAGGGTTAATTTCTGCGGGTATATCGGATGTTCGATCCAGCCGTGTTCCCAATTTCATCACATTTTCCTTGGCCCTGGTAGGACTTGGGTTTCATACAATTTCAGACTCCGGAAATGGGGTCCTATTTAGTGTGGAAGGGTTGGGCTTAGGGTTTACCCTCCTCATTGTTTTTTATGTGTATGGGGGAATGGGTGCCGGCGATGTGAAGTTACTGGCCGCCGTCGGTGCCGTGGTTGGCCCCCTTAACGTTTTTGTGGGCTTTCTTTTTGCTTCCTTGCTAGGTGGATTATATGCCGTGGCGATGATGCTTTGGCATTTAGGCTTAGCCCAAACGGCTGAAAGAATAAAGATCATCTTGGTCAGTATGGTGTTTATGAGGGTCAATGTGGCCTCTTCTTTGGAACAAACCTCTCTACCAAAACTGCGGTATGCTCTTGTCATTGGTCTTGGGACTCTCATCGGCCAAGGGTATCAATGGTTTCAGGTTATTTAATGTTGTGAATTGAGCAGAGAGAAAAAGACTAAAGAATGTGTCGGTGGAATCCGATATTTGGCTGTAAGGCACAAAAAATCCATAGGTTCAGACAGTTTCGTAGATAAGCTCAAGGAAAGCTAAAGAATGTATGTTAAGTGCATGAATAAAGAGGAGGAACGGTGATGGGGCAAAAACGTCCACTGCTATTTTTAGGTGCTGCGATCGGAATCGCCTTAGTGACAACGGTATTGATTTATCAATGGCTCGTAGGACAGCAGGGAAGCGAACCCGAGGCTCAGCCAGTCGTGGAAGTTGTGGGATCAGAAATTGCTGTGGCGAGTTCCGATGTACCTTGGGGGACGCCATTAACAGACGAATTTGTTCGTTTGGTGTCGTATCCGGAGGACATACTGCCCGTTGGACATTTTAAAAAAGTCGAAGAACTCAAAGGCAGAGTTATCCTGGCTAACTTAAAAAAGAACGAACCAATCATGGAATCGAAGCTAGCTCCAATTGATGTCACGACTGGAGGAGTCAGTGCGGTGATGGATCCCCAAAAACGTGCGATGGCAGTCAAAGTCAATGAAGTTGTGGGTCTTCCTGGATTTGTTAAGCCTGGAGATCGTGTGGATGTGATGGTGACGTTTGAACGCCCAGGGAATAAAACCAATGCTAAAATCACCAAAGTCGTGTTGGAAAATTCGCTGGTCTTAGCCACCGGCACGCAAATGGAACGAGTCGATGAAGAAGAACCTAAGCCTGTCAAAGTTATTACCCTCGAGGTTTCATTAGAAGATGCAGAGAAGCTGGCGATGGCTACAAACGAAGGGAAAATACGGCTTGCACTTCGGAGTCCACTTAATCCTGAAATTAAAAAGACCAGAGGCGCGAAATTGTCGGATCTGATGACCTCGTATCAACTTGCTCCGAAAAGAAGTAAGCGTGTCAGGGTAGAAGTCATTAAAGGGAAAGACAAATCGGTTCGAAGTTTTTAGAAATGGATGTTATCCACTACGAATGAATAGCAGGGCATTGTTAGGTGTTCACCCACGTTAACCACAAGTAGGTAAATTATGTCACGTTTGTTAAAACTAAAATTGATCATGATTGGGTTGAGTGTGTTGTTTAGTAGTCCGGTCTGGGGAGAAGGCCTGACTTACCAGACTTCTCAAATCGATTCTCCTCAATCTTTGGACTTGACGGTGGGAACATCCAAAATTATTGAAACCCCAAATAAATTTAAGCGGGCTTCTCTCGCCGAACCTGAGATAGCCGACACGATCGTTCTCTCGACGCAACAAGTCTATGTCACTGCCAAAAAACTTGGGACAACCACTCTTACATTATGGGCGCAGGATGGCAAGGTTTCTAATGTGCTTCAAGTTCGAGTCACTCCTGATGTGACTCGATTAAAAGAACAGATTCATATGCTATTGCCCAATGAACCAGATATACAAATCATGGCTAGCAACGAACACATTACTGTGGCAGGCCATGTTACCAATGTCGAAGCGTTGAACAGCGCGTTAGTCTTAGCCGAACCCTTTGCCCCAAAGAAAATTATCAATATGATGCGGGTTGGGGGTGTTCAACAGGTGATGATGGAAGTCAAATTTTCGGAGATGCAACGCGGGTTGTTGAAAAGACTCGGTGTGAATTTTACCAGGCGGCAACTAGGCCATCGTGATTTTTCCATCGGAAGGTTGAATGAATTAAGTACAACTGAAGCAGACCCCCTAGGCGCAGGTGGTTTATCAGTTATTGCTTCTACTGCCGCGACTGCGATTTTGGGATTTAATGTCGGCAACGATGCCTGGACCCTTGTCCTGGATATGTTGAAAGAACATGGGTTGTCAAAATCTTTAGCCGAACCGACGTTGATTACCGAGAGCGGCCAGCCAGCCTCATTCCTCGTTGGAGGGGAGTTTCCCGTTCCGATACCTCAAACGTTTAACACGCTCAGTATTAAGTTTAAGGAGTTTGGTGTTGGCTTGAAATTTACCCCGACTGTTCTTTCGAACGAACGGATTTCTCTCGTGGTCAATCCAGAAGTTTCAGAATTGAATTTTGCCGATGGAATTCAACTGGGTGGATTTCAAATCCCATCTTTGATAACCCGTCGGGTGAAGACCGTGGTGGAGCTAGGGGATGGACAAAGTTTTGCCATTGCAGGAATACTCCAAGAAAATATTCGGGAAACGATTGCAAAATATCCTGTCCTAGGGGATATCCCAATCCTGGGTGCCTTATTCCGGAGTACCTCATTTGAAAAGAATGAAACTGAGCTTATTGTGATTGTGACGCCACATCTGGTGAAACCAGTCGATATGGTGAAACAGACGTTGCCGACTGATCATTATTTGGAACCGAATGATTTTGAATTAATGTTAATGGGGTATCTGGAAGGCGTGTATCCCGAAAGCCACGTTCCTCGACCTTCCCAAGCTTATCAAGTGGGAGAACCCCGGATGGCAACCCGCATGCCTTATCGTAACGGCGGGATAGAAGGTGTGTTCGGTCATCTTGCACCCTGAGGAGTCATTAAGAGGAAAAAGGAGAATATCATGCGACGCCAATTGTTTATGAATTCTGTTGGGTTGATCGGCATTATTTTATTAGGAATGACTGGGTGTTCTGTCTGGCCTATCATGACTGAAGACAATGGTCGGCGCCCTTTTGCCATGGGGAAAAGTGATCAGGTGCTTTACCCTTGGGCCCCGCAACCTATCCATTTAAATGAAGAATACGGAAATTCCTATCGTTATGCGGTGGAAAACCAAATTCTCAATCCTCAAGCAGGTAATTCTTTAGTGCCTCTTGAAGGGCTTGGTGGCCAGGCTTCTCAATATAGTGTAGACCGTTATCAAAAATTGTTTGAAAAGCCGCCGTTTGCTGAGAAAAAAGGCGGGGGCGGTGGCAACATCATATTTAGTGGAGGGAAATAGAATGGCCGATACAAGCTGGAAACCCAAACGTGTATCTAGTGGAACTGCCGATTCCACTGCGTCGGCCTACAAGGTTGAATTGTCCATTCAATGTGCCGAAACCAAGAAAGCGCTAGAAGAGATTGTTGCAGAAAATGAAGTATTTCAAGTCAAGGACAATAAGGATACCACTCCTCCCTCCCTTCTCATTCTAGAGTTACACGAAAATCCTGAGGAGACTTTTTCAGTTATTCGAGATTTAGTCAAAGTGGCAAGAGGAACCGAAATCTTTCTGACAGCCTCCAAGTTGGATTCAGCAATTTTGCTGGAGGCGATGCGAGCTGGAGCCAAAGAGTTTCTTGCTCAACCCATACAGAAAAAGGAAGTCGAAGATGCCTTTACCCGGTTTCAGGAACGTGCCATTGCGAATCCTGAGAATAACAATGGAGCAACCCAAAAAGAAGGAAAGGTCTTGGCATTTTTTGGAGGAAAAGGTGGAGTGGGGACGACATGTGTGGCGGTGAATACCGCCGCAGCCTTGATGAATTTGCCCAAGAAACCAAGAGTCGTGTTAGTTGATGTGAATCAACATGGAGGGGATCTCCCACTCTATCTTGATTTGCAACCTTCTCATAGTTTTCGAGATATCGCCGCCGATCCATCCAGGGTGGATCAGGCGTTCTTATTTCGAATCTTGACGAAGTGTGAGTCGGGATTACAGATTCTGGCATCGGGGTATGATGACTTGAGTACCGGTCGCTTAAGTCCGGATTGTGTCGAAAGCACGTTGCGCATGCTCCAAGCCAATTTTGACTATGTTGTACTGGATTGTGGGCATGTTTTGGATTTGACCACAAAGAAGGCCTTGGAATTGGCCTCCTTGATTATGGTGACTTCGACTTTGATGGTTCCTGTTGTCCATCGGACTAAGCGAATTTTGGAGTTACTTCGTGGATCTGGGTTTTCTCAAAATAAAATACAGTTGGTCATGAATCGTTATTTATCAGCCGAAAAAGATGTGTTAGTGGAGACCGAAGAAATTCTCAAACAAAAAGCCCACTGGTTGGTTCCCAACGATTATCCATCGGTCAGTCAGTCAGTCAATAGCGGGAAACCGTTGATTGAAGTGGCCCCCAAATCATCCGTAGGAAAGTCGTATATGGATTTTGCCCATTCTTTTGATGATCAACCGAAAAAATCCCAAGGGAAATCCTCCGTTCTTGGTTGGTTGCGCCCTTTTAAGTCTGGGAAAACCCAGACTGCCTAATATCATACATGATTGAACAATAAAGTTTGGTAGGGGAAAAGAGACATTATGCAAAAATCGGAATGGAGTGAGGTAGGGGAAGGTTCCGGAACAGGAACATTGGATCTTGGTCCCCTTAAAGAGCGCCTTCATCGACATGTTATTGATGCGTTAGATCTGGCAATTGTTGCGACGTTGGATGATAACCTGCTGAAAGCGGAGTTGACCACACTCGTTACCGAACTGCTGGAAAAAGAATCTGTTCCTCTCAGTATGAAGGAGCGAGAAGCGCTCATCTCTGACATTCAACATGAAGTGATGGGGCTTGGACCGTTGGAATCTTTGGTTCAGGATCAAACGGTGAATGATATCTTGGTGAATCGGTGTGATCAAGTTTATGTGGAACGGGCTGGAAAACTTGAATTAACTGATGTGACGTTTCGCGATGAAAGCCATCTTCGGAAGATCATTGAAAAGATTGTTTCTGCGGTTGGTCGAAGGATTGATGAGTCCTCTCCGATGTGTGATGCGAGGTTGCTCGATGGATCACGCGTGAATGCCATTATTCCTCCCTTGGCCTTGGATGGCTCGTCTGTTTCTATCAGGAAATTTTCCAAAGATAAATTGCAAATTTCAGATTTGATAGAAAAACGGTCCCTTACCCCAGAAGTTGCTGAATTGCTTCGGGGTATTGTGGAGGCCCGGCTCAATATATTGATTTCCGGGGGGACAGGTACTGGTAAAACCACCATTCTCAATATTTTGTCCTCATTTATTCCCGAAGATGAACGTATTGTGACGATTGAAGACTCCGCCGAGTTGCAATTACGACAGGAGCATGTGGTTCGACTGGAAACGCGTCCCCCCAATGTGGAAGGACGAGGTGAAGTCACTCAACGGGAGCTTGTTAAAAATTGTTTGCGGATGAGGCCTGATCGTATTGTGATGGGTGAGGTACGAAGCGGGGAATGTTTAGACATGCTTCAGG
>Ga0209567_10000963_pt1 | contig 15449 bp, 17 predicted proteins | sample COG_12_FD_184756 | JGI IMG/M metagenome (GOLD analysis project Ga0209567, IMG submission 184756) | Pelagic marine sediment microbial communities from the LTER site Helgoland, North Sea, for post-phytoplankton bloom and carbon turnover... | ecosystem: Environmental > Aquatic > Marine > Neritic...
TCCAAGGATGGCAAGTCGCTGGAGCCCCTGGTCAGCTATCACATCCAGACCATGTCCATCGGTTTCCTGGTGGATGAAGAGACCCCCATGATCTGGCGCGGTCCCATGGTGACCCAGGCCCTGCAGCAGTTGTTGGGTGACACCAACTGGTCTGACCTGGATTACCTGGTCATCGACCTGCCGCCGGGCACCGGTGATATACAGCTGACGCTGGCCCAGCAGGTGCCGGTCAGTGGTGCGGTGATTGTCACCACGCCGCAGGACATCGCCCTGCTGGACGCTCGTAAGGGGCTCAAGATGTTCGAGAAAGTCGAGGTGCCGGTACTAGGCATCATCGAGAACATGAGTATTCACATCTGCAGCCAGTGCGGTCACGAAGAGCATATCTTCGGCGAAGGCGGTGGTCAGCGCATGTCTGATGACTACAACGTCGATTTTCTCGGCGCGCTGCCGCTGGACAAGAAGATCCGCGAAGAAGTCGACAGCGGCAGGCCTTCGGTGGTTGCCGAGCCGGACGGCCGTATCGCCCAGATTTACCGCGATATTGCCCGTCGCACGGCGGCAAAGCTGGCCTTGAGGTCCAGGGACGTCGCCGCCAAGTTTCCGCAGATCGTCATCCAGAATAACTAACGCCGTTGTTGCCGCTTGCATCGTGTTATTGTTGAGTACGCAGGCCGGCCGGGGTCCCTTTACGGGACAGGCTGTGCCCCAGGGGGGCTGCTCGCTCTAGCTGAAACAACAGGTAAAATAGAGACAATGTCGATTAAATCCGATCGCTGGATCCGCCGGATGGTGGAACAGCAAGCCATGATAGAGCCTTTCATACCGGGGCAGATCCGTCACCACGACGGTGTCGGGCGGGTGATTTCCTACGGGACGTCTAGTTACGGTTACGATATCCGCTGCGCCGACGAATTCAAGATTTTTACCAATATCAATTCGGCGATTGTTGACCCTAAGAATTTCGACGACAACAGTTTTGTCAACGTCAAGTCGGACGTGTGCATCATTCCACCCAATTCCTTCGCCCTGGCGCGCACGGTGGAATATTTCCGTATCCCGCGCAACGTGCTCACCGTCTGCCTGGGCAAGTCTACCTATGCCCGCTGCGGCATTATTGTCAACGTCACACCGCTGGAGCCCGAGTGGGAAGGGCACGTCACCCTGGAATTCTCCAATACCACGCCCCTGCCCGCCAAGATCTACGCCAATGAAGGCGTTGCACAGGTACTGTTCCTGGAGTCTGATGAAGTGTGTGAGACGTCTTACAGGGATCGCGGCGGCAAGTACCAGGGCCAGATCGGTGTAACCCTGCCGAAGGCGTGAAATCCGATACCCGGGACAGCTTTTGACCGGTACAGCAGGATGCCTGTCCAAATAAGTTTACCGCGAAGGGCGCTAAGGACGCGAAGGAAACCGTTATTGAAAACCAGAAGATATTATTAACAAACAGCCTGTTATCAAACAGGCAATGAATTGGCAGCTGTAGGAGCGCCGCCCGTCGCCGCGATATCGCGGCCAAGCACCCAGAGGGCATAAAAGTCCGCTCCCGCGTCGTCTGTTTAATTGTCAGTAAACAGTATTATCTGTCATAACGGCAAACAGATCTTTCCTTCGCGTCCTTAGCGCCCTTCGCGGTTAGGCTGTTTAGGGATCATCCCACCCACTTGCTCAGGGGCCGGACGTTCTGCCGATGCCCGACGTAGGTCCGGTAAATTCCAGTTTCTTGAGAACAAGTTCTAACTTTATGCCGTTTTTTTTGTGTTTGAGAAATCGTACCGGAAAATAATCGAGGTGCGGGGCACTCCAGACCCAGTTCCTGTCGCGGTCATCGTTGGTTCGTTCCACCTTGAGCGTGCGGTAGATCCCGGAGTCAAGCTCAATGGATTCCTCCCCGACCAGCTCAAAGTCGTAGATCTTGATGCGGCCCTGGCGCGGTATCCGGTATTTGAAAACGCTATCGCCGTTACGCAGGTCAAATAACATGGCCAGTTGCATCACCAGTCTATCGATGGCGCCCTCCGGCATGGCTATTTCCCAGTGCTCTCCCGCTCCGATATTTTTAACGCGCCGGTTTTCCCGGTCGAAGACAAGATGTGCGTTGTCATCGTCATCGCCCTTTTTACGCCGCGATCGATATTCAATGACCTGGATGGCATTGTTGTGGAAGCGCCAGCGGCTGCTCTCGGTGGCCTTGTCGGATCCAAAAAGAGCGGCAATGCCGCGGGTCACGGATTTCTGTTCATAAAGGTACTCATTGCTGCCGACGCGGGTCAGGCTGACTTGCACCGTACCGATGCCCAGTCCATTGGCGCTGGCATCGTAGCTGGCGACGAATGAGGGGTAGGGGGCATCCTCGTCCGCCTGGCCGGACGTTGCGAAAAGCACAGACAGCAGAATAAAAGCGGCCAGACTCGAGGCCTGCATCAGAGTGTATTTTTGACAATGCATGATGATTATTCCATGGACTCCAGTACTCAGGGCGCAATGCGCGTGTAACTTAACCGATATCAGCTTACGGGACACGCTGTAAATACATCCGTGTACGCTCGACGGCCGCGTCCATGCGGCCGACGGTCCCACAAGCTGATATCGGCTAAGTTACGCGCGCCTCAGTATTTCCGTCTATTCGTCAGCGTCGATCTGCAGTGGTTGCCGTAAGGGTTGTTGATCAAACAGTAGCTGCTCCCCGTCCAGGCTGACACGGCCTTCCGCCAGCCAGCGTATGGCCTGCGCATACAGCCGATGTTCCTGTTTCAGTACGCGTGCCTCCAGCCGCTCGGCGTCGTCATCGGGCAGTACCGGCACCCTTACCTGTACGATCACGGGGCCGCCATCGAGTTCCTCGGTGACAAAGTGGATACTGGCGCCATGTTCCCGGATGCCTTTGTCAATCGCCCGCTGATGGGTGTTAAGGCCACGTAATTCAGGCAGCAGGGAGGGGTGAATATTGATCAGCCGGCCCTGGTAGTGGTGCACAAACCCAGGTGTCAGAATTCGCATGAAACCGGCCAGTACGACCAACCCCGGTTCAAACCTGTCGATCAGTCCCTGCAATGCGAGATCGTAGTCGCCCCTGTCGGGGTAGTCGGCCGCATCCAGCGCCAGTGTATCGATGTTTTCCTGGTGCGCGTATTCAAGGCCGGGAGCCCGCGCCTGGTCGCTGACAACAGCCCTCACCACGGCGGACAATTCGCCGCGCCTGATGGCATCCAGAATCGCTTTCAGGTTGGAGCCGCGTCCCGATATCAGTACCACCAGAGAGAGTGGCTGTTTGTGCTCAGGCATTCAGTTCAACACGCGCCTGGCCTTCCGCTTTCTCGACGCTGCCCAGAACCCAGCCATTTATGCCGTGTTCTGCAAGGATGCTCAGACATTGCGTGATCCCGGAAGCCGGCAGGCAAATCACCATGCCGACACCGCAGTTGAAGGTACGGTACATTTCGAAGGTATCGACCTGCCCCTGTTCCTGTAACCAGGAGAAGATGACCGGCCATTGCCAGCTGGACTCTTCGATGCGGGCCAGCGTGTTATCGGGCAGCATTCTCGGCAGGTTCTCCGGCAGACCGCCACCGGTAATATGACACAGGCTGTGGATTTCAACCTGCTCCAGCAGCGCCAGCAAGGGTTTTACATAGATGCGGGTAGGTTCGAGCAGCCAGTCGAGCAGGGCCTTGTCCTCCAGCCGGGTGTCGGTGCCGGTAGCGGTGACTTCGAGGATTTTGCGGATCAGTGAATAGCCGTTGGAATGCGGGCCGGAGGCCGGCAGCCCGATCAGGATGTCACCCGCTTGCACCGACTGGCCGTCGATCAGCTTGTCCTTTTCAACAATACCGACACAGAAACCGGCCAGGTCATAGTCTTCCTGCTTATACATGCCCGGCATTTCAGCGGTTTCACCACCGATCAGTGCGGCGCCAGCCAGCTCGCAGCCGCGCCCAATGCCCTGGATGACATCGGTGGCAATGTCGACATCCAGTTTTCCGGTGGCGTAGTAATCCAGAAAAAACAAGGGCTCGGCGCCCTGAACGACAATGTCGTTGGCGCACATGGCGACCAGGTCGATGCCGATCGTGTGGTGGCGTCCGCTGTCGATAGCCAGTTTCAGCTTGGTGCCTACGCCATCGGTCCCGGACACCAGCAGAGGTTGGCGGTAACGATCGAGCGGGAGCTCGAACAGGGCGCCAAAGCCGCCGAGACCGCTAACAACGCCCGCACGGCGGGTTTTGGCGACGACAGGTTTAATGCGTTCAATCAGGGAATTACCGGCATCTATATCGACGCCGGCATCCCGATAACTGATCGGTGAACCGGAAGAGGTTGAATGCTGCCCCGACACATCAGACTCCAGATTGTGGAAAACGTCATGGTACAGGTAATTGCCAATGCGATGCCATATCACCACCCATCCCATAGCTATGGTATGGTAGCGCCAGATTGTCAAATGTGTGATGCAATAATTGACTGTACGCAACTATATTGCCTGCCTGTTTGCTCTGCTGCTGGTATCGGTGACAACTCATGCTGCACGTGTGGACGACCTGTTCCAGGTCGAGGTGACGGCCGGCGGCCGTGATGCCCGTTCACGTGACGCCGCGCTGGGGGAGGCGCTGGGGCAAGTGCTGGTGCGTATTACCGGCAGTACTGAGTCGCTGGGCAAGTCGACGCTTAAGCCGTTGTTTAAGAATCCCAGTCGTTTCGCGCAACAGTACAGGTTTCGGGAAATTCCCGCGGAGACGCCGGGCCAGGCGGAACACTTGAGGCTGTGGGTGCAATTCGACGGGGTGGCACTGGCCAGGGAGGTACGTGAGGCCGGCTTGCCGTACTGGGGAAGTGAGCGGCCTGACGTTCTGCTGTGGCTGGCGATAGATGACCGTGGCCGGCGATACCTGGTTTCCGATAACTCGGGAGGCAGCGTGGCCCGTAGCCTGTCGCAGTCGGCTTACCGCCGGGGTTTGCCGCTTACCCTGCCGCTGATGGATCTTGAGGATCAGCGTGCGGTGCAGTTTACCGACGTCTGGGGTGGTTTTGTCGGTGCCCTGGAATCGGCTTCACAGCGTTACCGGCCGCAAGTCGTTCTGGTCGGCAAACTGGGCCGCTCAGGAGCCGGCGGCGGCTGGAGAGGCAGCTGGGATCTGCTCGGTGCCGGCGGTCAGCAAAGCTGGACCTCGCACGCCGCAAACCTGGAAGCCGCGGTCGAACAGGGTATTGGCGAGGCAAGCGAGTGGCTGGCGCTTCAATACGCGGTTGTTGCTACGGGTGAAGTTGTGCGTTCACTGCTGGTTGAGGGTGTGCAGGGCCTGGAGGATTATGCTCGGGTCTCGAAATACCTGGCCTCATTGACCCCGGTCGAACAGGTGCAGGTGGCTCGTGTAAACGGCCGGGAAGTGGAATTTTCCCTGAATCTCAACAGCGAAGAACGCAATCTGTTACAGGTCATCACACTTGGAAGAGTGCTGCAGGCCATTGAGGACCCATCTGCCTGGCGATTTCGCTTAAATCCTTGAGACATCTATGCGGGCTAGCGACATACCCAATCTGATCACTGTGGGCCGGATTTTGCTGGTGCCACCGATCGCCTGGGTCCTGATACAGCAGCATTTCCTGCTTGCCCTGACGCTGTTTTTTGTCGCCGGTGTATCCGATGCCGCGGACGGTTTCCTCGCCAAGTACTACGGCTGGACCAGCCGCCTGGGCGCTTTGCTCGATCCGCTGGCGGACAAGTTTCTGCTGGTGACTTCTTACCTGGCGCTGACGTGGATCGGCCTGTTGCCGTTATGGCTGCTGGTGCTGGTGGTGGTGCGCGACGTGGTGATCGTAAGCGGAGCCGTGGTGTACAATTTTCACATCGAACGTCTTGAAGCCGAACCTACGCTCATCAGCAAATTAAATACCCTGCTACAGATTCTGCTGGTCTTGCTGGTGATTATTCATCAGGCCACGGGCTGGGGGGACAGTGGCTGGATAGAAATGCTGATATACGCCGTTGCCATCACCGTTGTATGGAGTGGCATAGACTACGTCATCACCTGGAGCCGGCGAGCACGGAATGCCGGTACTTCACCGGAATGATTCAACAGCTCCCGCTGGGTATACAGATCAAGGCAGCGGCGCGCTTTTCGAATTTCGTTGCCGGACCCAATGACGAATTGCTCGACCAGTTGCAATTATCGGCCACTGGCGGGGGAGAGCCGTTTTTTCTGATCTGGGGCAACAGCGGGTCGGGTAAATCCCATCTGTTACAGGCCAGTTGTCACCAGGCAGCCAGTCAGGGGCGCACAGCGGCTTACCTTTCTCTGCAGGAATATTCGAACCTCCAGCCGGAACTGCTGGATGGCTGGGACGCTTACGACCTGGTGTGTCTGGATGACATGGACGCCATTGCCGGGCAATGGCAGTGGGAAGAAGCCATATTTCACCTGTATAACCGGATTCGCGAACGGGGTAGTGGCCTGGTTGTGAGCTCGAACTCAGCGCCTGCCCACTTACAGCTTTGTTTGTCCGATCTGCGATCCCGCCTGGGCTGGGGGCTGACGTATCAATTGAAGTCCCTGGACGATCACCAGCGCTTGCAGGCATTGCAGTTGCGTGCGCAGCAGCGTGGTTGCAAAATGCCCGATGAAACCGGGCGTTATCTCATGCGTCGATTGCCGCGCGATATGCCGGCCCTGTTTGATTTGCTCGATCAACTGGATGAAGCATCATTAGTGGCGCAGAGAAAGTTGACGGTGCCGTTCGTGAAATCGGTGTTGGGGCTTTAGGAGCGCAGTGGCACCTACTTAACGCCAAGCTGCCGCATCCCGGTCGATCAGTATTGAATTTAGCCACAGAAAACACGGAAATAAACTAGAAAAAATTTCTGTGCCTTCCGTGTGTTCCGTGGCTATTTACATGGCATTAGCTTAAGTAAGCACCGATCCTGCAGGGTTGTGTGATTAAGCTGCGTTGGATTTCGATGCCCGGATAAAACCAATTCCACCCACCAGCCAGCACAGTGACAGAGCGACTTCCGTCAGCGCAAGCCAGCGGGCTTCAGCGTCGCTGTAGGCTTCCATAATGCCGTGTGTGAAATAAAGCAGGCAGAGAAACAGGCTCCAGGCCACGGTATAGCGGCGTGCGTGCAGCAGGCCACGCAGCGGCGCGAATAGCGGCAGCCCAAGGGAGAGCAGGGCAAGCTGGGCCGGCACCGTGCGGGGCGGGGCAAGCCATCCATACCAGGCGGGTAGCAGTGCCATGATGCCGAAATAGCCTGACAGGGTCAGTATGTAGAACAGGCGGGCTTTAATTAGCACGGTAGTGCCGATTAGCGGGACAGCTTGACGGTGGTTTCGGCCAGTCGTTTGCCAAGCGCCCGGCACAGGCGCTGTTCGGCCTCGGTCAGGGGGTTCTTGCTGTCGGTACCTGCCAGGTGGCTGGCGCCATACGGCGTGCCTCCGGCGTCGGTATGCAGCAGGTCCGTTTCACTGTAGGGGATACCCAGAATCAGCATGCCATGATGCATCAGTGGCAACATCATGGATAACAGTGTGGTCTCCTGGCCGCCGTGCATGGATGAGGTCGAAGTGAACAGGGCGGCCGGCTTGCCGGCCAGTTCGGCTCCCAGCCACAGACTGCTGGTGCTATCGATGAAATACTTGAGCGGAGCGGCCATGTTGCCAAAGCGGGTTGGACTGCCCAGCGCAAGGCCGTCGCAGACGCGCAGGTCATCTTCCGTTGCGTACGGTGCGCCTTGAGATGGAATGCTGTTTTCGGTGGCCTCACACACGCTTGAAACCGGCGGCACGGTACGCAGGCGCGCCTGCATGCCGTTCACCCCCTCAATACCGCGTGCGATATGCTGCGCCATTTTTTCGGTGGCGCCATAGTGGCTGTAGTAGAGGACCAGTATCTCACCCTGCTGACTCACTCCACTATCTCCAGTACATCTTCGGGCGGCCTGCCCAGTGCCGCTTTGCCATTGCTTATGACAACCGGGCGCTGGATGAGCCTGGGATGTTCGACCATGGCCCGGATGAGTTCATCCCGCTCCAGGCTGGTATCCGCCAGGTTGTTTTCCTTGTATTCCGCCTCGCTGGTTCGCATCAGCTGGCGTGGCTCCAGGCCCAGCATGTCCAGAATCTGTCCGAGTTGTTGTGCATCGGGCGGCGTTTTCAGATATTCGACAATTTCCGGCTCAATGCCGCGTGCTCTCAACAATTCCAGGGTTTGGCGGCTCTTGCTGCAGCGTGGATTGTGGTACATGGTTGGTTTGGACATGGTTGTTACCTCCATCGGGCTATTTTGCGGTATCCCCGTTGATCAGTCCATGCTGCGTCAGTGATGATTTCTTGACCCCTTCCTGCCTCAGTGCTAGCGTGTCATGGAAATTTTTCAGCCGCGCCACCCATGACTAAATACAGTTTGAGTTTGTTCAGATCCTGTTGCTCCTGCTCCATGGGGGCGGCCTGGGCTTCCGCTTTGTTATTGTCTGTACTGGTGGCGGCCTGTGGTACGGCGCCCGTGCAGGAAATGAGCGAAGCACGTCAGGCCATCGCGGCGGCGCGCGACGTGGGCGCCCGGGACTATGCGACCGACCAGTATAACAAGGCCGAGTCACTGCTTAAGACCGCTGAGCACATGCTTAACAATCGCCATTACGGTAAAGCCAGGCAGAGTGCCAACCAGGCACGTGATGAGGCGATTCGGGCGCGTGAAACAGCCCAGCAAATGAAACCACAATCCACACCCTTGAATTAAATCCAACGATGAAGGAATTTTTTCGGTTTTATTGCGTCTTTTCCATTTAGTGCCGGTAATACCGGGTCATTGATGGCCTGGTTCGTTGCTTGACATGCGGCTGACTCGGGTGTTAGCTTCAGGCGATTAAGTAAGAGACGTGAAAAGTCTCGATGTATCAACCACTAGCGGAGTGAATTTCAATGAAGATAAATGTTTTTGGTGGGCAGCTTGTTGCTGTGGTTCTGGTGCTGGGCATGTTGGCCGGTTGCGCCAGTACTCCGAAGGAACCGGCTGTCGATCAGGGGAGCGCGCAAGCTGACCAGGCGATTGCGGCGGCTGAGGCTGCCATTGCCAAAGCCAAGGCGAACGACTGGATCTGGCGGGATACCGAGAAGTTTCTGAAACAGGCACAGGATGCCGCTGCCAAGGGTGACAGTGACGCAGCTGTCAGCCTGGCCAACAAGGCACGTAGTCAGGCTGAGTTGGCGGAAAACCAGTATTACCTGGAACAAGCCAAGATTATGTTCAGTGAGGTGAGTGCGGTACAGGGCTTGAACGCCAGCCAGCAAAATGCTCTGAGTGAAGCCGATAAGGCCATAAAAAATGCCGAAGGCCGTAAGGCTTACGATCTGTTGACACCGCTGCTCACTGAAATTCGGGTAGCCTCCATGCAGTACGAAGTGGTACGCGGAGATAGCCTCTGGGCTATCTCCGGCAAACCGGAGACCTATAATAACCCGTACCAGTGGCCGCTGATCTTCAAAGCCAATCGCGACCAGATCCAGGATGCCGATCTGATTTATCCTGGGCAGACATTCGATGTGGATCGCAATCCGTCGGCATCAGATGTTGAGTCGGCGGTCAACCATGCCAAAAATCGGGGTGCTTGGTCGATTGGAGTGCGCGAAGAAAGCGACCGCCGTTACCTCGGTGGTTCACTGCAGTTGCAATAAGTTTAAGTTATAGTTCGGCGCGAGGATCGTCGGATGATGGAGGGCCCCGTTGGGGTCTTTTGCTTTTTGGGCGGCCCGGTTTTTCCTCTGTTACTCGAGTTCGTAAATCAGGCGTTCGAATCCCTGAGCGCTTTCCAGTAACTCGGTGCAGTGTGTGTTGTGGAGGCCACCGCTCTGCTCGTAGATCGTCACCTTATCCCCGATCTTTATTTTTCCGCTGTGCGCGATCAGGGTATACACGCGCTGCTCCCCCCGTTTTTGATTGGCTGATATCGCCGGCTGGTAGTCGTCGCCCAGGCCTGATGCGTCTTTGACGCATGTGACGACAGCTTTGGGTTCACGGGCGAGGTACTGAAGCCCCAGATCAAAACCTGATCCGGATTCCGCCTCCATCAGCCACCGGACTACCGAGATAACCCATCCAGCGCTGTGTTTTTCACCGATTCTGCGCAACGCGACCAGTTGACCGACACGCGGGTGGACTGTCGGCGTGCCACGGTAGCTGACTGCCAGGCCGCCGCCGCTGCGGTTGATGCTGGTACAAGTTAGTAATGCCGGTGTCTTGTGGCCGGCAGCATCGGGCGAAGCTTGCGTTCCCGGATCGATAGTGTCTTTATGTCCCGCTGCCAGAAACAGGCTAGGATTAAACCAGCGGCCCTTGTTGAGCGCACAGTAGGCCGCATCCAGGCCGCTTACCAGTTCAATTCTGGCGTGTGCCGCTTGTCTTTCGGCGGCACGCGCCCGCTGACTCTGCCAGCGATCCTGTACTTGCTGCAGTGTACGCAGCAGCGTCGGAGCCGGAACTTTGGCAGGCAGGCCGAGGACGTGAGGCTGCATGTGCTTCTGCAGCTGCTCGATATCCTTTTCCATTTGTTTCATCAGGGCAGTAAGATTCAGGTATAAGGGGTCGTCTGTTATTGCTTCTCCGCCACGCTCAAGACCTGCTAACGCAAAACACGTGTCGCGGGAATCCACATCGTTTTCAATGGTAACCAGCCCATTGTGTAACTCGATGTACTTTCTCAGAACCGGGATCATGCCCGCCGGCAGGCCGTAGGGATCGGCCAGGCGCAGTAAGGCAATCAGGCGGAATGACGTCTCGATCTGAATCTTGCCGCTACCCGGTAATGCCGACGAGTAACTCTCGCGCCCGGTTTGCCAGGCGTAGTTGTACAGGGCCAGGCATTCGCTCCACAAAGCGCGTGGCGTGCGTTGATAGCCGGCATAGTAGTAGCTGAGTTGAAGTCCCAGTGTGTAGATCGAGCCAAGCAGTGCCAATGGAAGACTGCGTGTCTCTATAAAACCGCCGCGTTTATTGATCATCTCGTGGGCGACGATTTTGTAGCCAAAGCCGATATCCTGGCACAGGCGTTTCAGCAATGGCTGGATAGCATCGGCATCGGCCGGTTTGGCTGGCAGCGATTCATTCAGCCGCTGGTAGGTTCCCAGAAAGTGACCCAGGATCTCCAAACGGGCTGCCGGTGCAAGCGTTTGCCGGTTCATCAGGCGCAACTGCTGGCTGGCCGCCTGCGCCGCCCGCGGCAGATCCAGGTAGGGCAGGTTGTCCAGCCACTCGTAAACCTCGCGAGGCTTGATCTTGACGCCGGGACGACTGCTGTTCTGGGCCGGAATTGTGAGTTGCAGGGCGGTCAAGGGAATCAATAATCCGTTTGGGTGACCTCCCCTTTAGCGGTCAATTTGCCAGAATCTGGATTATTCCGTTGTAACGGCGATCCCGGCGATACGCTGTTTCCAGATCGCCGGCCCTGTCTGGTGTACCGATCCGCCGCGTGAATCGACAGCGACGGTAACCGGCATATCCCTGACTTCGAATTCGTACACCGCTTCCATGCCCAGTTCAGGGTAGGCAACCACCCGTGCCGAGTGAACCGCTTTCGAGATCAGATACGCCGCACCCCCCGTGGCAATCAGGTAAGCAGCCTGATGTTTTTTAATGGAATCAATCGCTTTTGCGCCACGCTCCGCTTTGCCGATCATGCCGATCATGCCGGTCTTTTCCAGCAGAATATCGGTAAACTTATCCATGCGGGTGGCGGTGGTGGGTCCGGCCGGGCCAACTGCTTCATCATTCACCGGGTCGACCGGGCCCACGTAGTAGATCATGCGGTTGTGGAAGTCCAGGCCATCGGGTAAGGCCTCGCCTCTGGTGAGGCTGTCAACGATACGTTTATGCGCCGCGTCCCGCCCGGTCAGCAGACGCCCGCTCAACAGCAACGATTCGCCGGGTTGCCAGTCCCGCACCGTGGCAGCGTCGAGTCCATCCAGGTTGACCTTGCGCGACCGGCCCGCCGCTTCCCAGTGCACCTCGGGCCAGGCGCTGAGGGCAGGGGGTTCCGGAAAGACCGGCCCGCTGCCGTCGAGATCCAGATGCACATGACGGGTGGCCGCACAGTTGGGCACGATGGCTACCGGTAGGGACGCGGCGTGGGTCGGGTAGTCCAGAACCTTGACGTCGAGCACTGTGGTCAGCCCGCCAAGCCCCTGGGCGCCAATACCCAGCGCGTTAACGCGGTCGTGGATCTCCAGGCGCAGTTGTTCGGCGCGGCTGGCCGGGCCACGCTGCCGCAGTGCCTGGATATCGATGGGTGCCATGAGTGACTGCTTGGCGAGCAACATGGCTTTCTCCGCGGTACCACCGATCCCGATCCCGAGGATACCGGGCGGACACCAGCCGGCGCCCATGGTCGGTACCTGGTCGACGGCCCATTCCACCAGGTCATCGCTGGGGTTGAGGGTGGTAAACCTGGCTTTGTTCTCCGATCCGGCGCCCTTGGCGGCCACGGTGACTGAAACCCGGTCACCGGCAACCATTTTCATGTGAATCACGGCCGGCGTGTTGTCTCCGGTATTGCTGCGCTTGCCGGCCGGGTCTGCCACGATGGAGGCGCGCAACGGGTTATCCGGGTCCCGATAGGCGCGGCTGACAGCCTCGTTGACCATATCCTCAACACTTTGTTGGCTGTCCCAGCGGACATCCATGCCGATTTCCAGAAATACCGTCACAATACCGGTATCCTGGCAGATCGGTCGATGCCCCTCAGCGCACAGGCGGGAATTGATCAGGATTTGCGCGATCGCGTCGCGTGCGGCGGGAGATTGTTCCTTCTGGTAAGCCTGGTGCATGGCGTGTACAAAGTCTATCGGGTGGTAATAGGATATGTACTGCAAGGCATTGCGGATGGACTCAATGAAATCTTCCTGAACGATTGTGGTCATACTGGTATCCTGCTAAGTGTTGATATCAGTGTAGTCATTCGAGCGATAAAGCACCATTTCCCAAGCCATGAAGGATATATGAATGCGATTGTTAGTTGTTGTTTTTATGATTTTATTCGCAGGTACCGGCGTTGCCGAGCCGGTTGATTACAGTCTTCCCGATGTGAACGGAAAAAAACATTCGCTGGCGGATTACAGAGGCAAATGGGTGATTGTGAATTACTGGGCTACCTGGTGTCCGCCGTGTCAGGAGGAAATCCCCGACCTGGTCGAGTTTCATGACCGGCACAAAGACGACGATGCGGTGGTGATAGGCATCAATTTTGAAGACATCGGTGAGGAGCAACTGTCGGCATTTGTCGATTCCTTTTTGATCAGCTATCCCATCTTGCGTTCGGAGCCGTTAGCGGAAACACCGCTGGGTTCTATTCCCGGCTTGCCCACGACCTTTATCATCGCCCCGGATGGATCACCGGTTGCACGCCAGGTGGGACCGGTGACCGGTAAGCAGCTCGACGATTACATTGCCCGTAAAAAGAAAGCAGCTGGTTCCAGTTAGTGCACTAACGCTCCGGTCTGTGGCCGGTGACGGCTGTAATACGAAAGACTTGCCCGTCTCTGATGCCCTCGAGTTTCAATTTCGTTCCTGGGCCTGACTGGGCAATCTGGCTCATGGCGGAGCGGGCATTCCTGACAACCTTGCCCTCGATGCGCACCAGCACATCACCGGGGAGTATGCCGGCCTCGTCGGCCGGGCCTTCGCGCAATACACCGGCGACCAGCATGCCGCGGATGTCATCGAGCTTAAAGCTCTCGGCGAGTTCCGGGGTCAGATCCTGTGCCTCGATGCCGAGCCAGCCACGTTGCACATGACCCTGCTCGATAATCTGTTTCATGACGTTGGAGATCACGTTGGCAGGGATGGCGAAACCGATACCCTGCGAACCGCCGGAGCGGCTGTAGATGGCCGTGTTGATGCCGATCAGTTCTCCATAGGCGTTGACCAGTGCACCACCCGAGTTGCCCGGATTGATGGCAGCGTCAGTTTGAATGAAATCCTCGTAACGATTGATACCCAGCTGATTACGCCCGGTTGCACTGATAATGCCCAGCGTAACCGTCTGTCCGACGCCGTATGGGTTGCCGATCGCCAGTGCCACATCACCCACTCTGAGATTGGATGTCGATCCAATCGAAATGGAAGGCAGATCATCCAGCTCAATACGCAGTACCGCGAGGTCGGTATCCTTGTCCACACCGACCACCGAAGCGCGTGAGCTGCGCCCGTCCTGAAGTAATATCCTGATGATATCGGCACCGGTAATGACATGGTTGTTGGTCAGGACGTAACCCTGCGGGGAGACAATAACACCGGAACCCAGGCTGGTCTGGGTCTGTTTGCGCGGGGTGCTCAGCTGGTCGCCGAAAAAATGGCGGAATAAAGGGTCATCGAGCAGGGGGTGACTTTTGCGTGTGATCACCTTGGTGGTATACACGTTGACGACAGCTTTGGCCGCCGGTTCGACGGCATCGGCATAGGAAACACGCTCGAACGCCGGGGCTTCACTGACCACCGGCGCGCTGCGGGTGGGTGCCTGCCGGACCTCGATGATTGACTTGCCGGGTTCGAACCATTCGGGTTTGAACAGCAGCATGAGAAAGGCCGCCACAATGCCGACCGTGGCGGCCTGCAGGAAAAAGGAAACGGTATCACGTATAGTCATAGCGCTTAATTATACACAGGTAGGGACGGTTTCCTGACAGCGATAACTGATACTAAGGCGTACGGAAGCTGGCCGACATAGGTTTGCAAGACACGCTGCACCCCAGGGCACCCTCTCTCGCCTTGACGGCGATTCACCTTGTAAATACAGCCCTGTACGCTCGACGGCCGCGTCCATGCAGCCGACGGTCTCGCAAAGCTATGTCGGCCAACTTCCGTACTCACCTTGGTAAGGGGGCTATCGTGGTCAGGGAGATCCTGTTCCTGCGCGGTAATTAGACGCAGGTCTTAATGGAGAAAAGCGGAATTGCTTGGTTTGACTGAACTCGTTGATTACTGTGATCGATTGCTGGATGCAGCCAGCTTTCAGGATTATTGCCCGAACGGTTTGCAGGTTGAGGGACGCGCAGAGGTGAGCAACATCGTCAGCGGTGTCACCGCCAGTCAGGCGTTGATCGACGCGGCGCTGCAGCAGCGTGCCGACCTGATCCTGGTTCATCATGGTTTTTTCTGGAAGGGAGAAGATCCCTGTCTCACCGGTATGAAGCAACGGCGTTTAAGTGCACTGCTTGCTAACGAAATCAGCCTGCTGGCCTACCATTTGCCGCTGGATGCCCACCCCCGGCTGGGCAACAACGCTCAACTCGCGCAGCGACTGGGGCTGGTGGAAGAAGGGCGTTTCGGCGACGGTCGGGGACCTGAGCTGGCCTGTTACGGCAGGCTGCAGGAACCACTCTCCAGCGCTGAGTTAAGCGAGCGGATTCAGCGTGTGCTGGGACGTAAGCCCCAGTGCATCGCGGGCAGGGTCGGGCCACTGC
>Ga0209567_10000966_pt1 | contig 15400 bp, 12 predicted proteins | sample COG_12_FD_184756 | JGI IMG/M metagenome (GOLD analysis project Ga0209567, IMG submission 184756) | Pelagic marine sediment microbial communities from the LTER site Helgoland, North Sea, for post-phytoplankton bloom and carbon turnover... | ecosystem: Environmental > Aquatic > Marine > Neritic...
ATCTCCTGTCGGACAGTATCTGTAAGCGTATTTTGGGCTTTCCCGGAAATGGTTATTCCCAATCGCCGGGAGGCGTTGTGGGTGATCCAGGTGACTGCCAGCAGTGGAACCAGACTGGCAGCTAAAAGAACCAGGAAGTGTTTCCAGCGCAGTTTCATGATTCCTCCCGTTTTTCGTCTCGATGGCTCCCATTCATCGGAAATCTATTCATCGCCATAGAGCAGATCGATTAAAATCAAAGAAAATTCCAAAATGGCTTATAAACTTGAATATTCAAAAAGAGGTGATTTGGTCAACTAAAAATAATGGTTCTGGCAATTATCGCTTTATTGAGAAATCTTAGGGTATGGTTGAATTTGAAGTATTATGTTTTGTTCTTAACGGTGACACTCGCGCTTAGTGTCCACCGGGGAAAGGAAAAGGACCGAACAGTCCTACGGTCCGGCGGATCTGGTAGGACGCATTGTTCGGAGTTTTTATGACTACTGCTCGAAAAGAAGAGTTTTATGAATTGATTTTTAGGCCTTAGATCAGGCCCACAGACAAGGCTTCCCGGCTCGGCTGAGCTCGCCGCAGGCCCGGATTGTAAGTGGAGCGTACACCTTATTCCTGACTTTTGCACGGGTCGGAGGCTTCCATATGCAAGGCATTTAAGGGCGAAGCCATAGTGCTCTATGCTTTGCCCTTAATAACGCAGCAGATGGAAGCCTCCGACTTGCCGCGTTGTTTCCAGGGTGAAAATTGATGAGATATAATGATCTTCATTCTTCATACTTGAAAAATAATAAACTTTACGACACATGTTTGGATTACCTGCTATCTCAAAATAATTTTTTTCTCTTATCAATTTTCATGCAAGATTCAGGTAGTGCGTGAGCATTGCCATCCGCGGGTTAACGCAGTATTTGGGTCTGAGATGAGGCTTAAAAACCAATTTAGATTACGGATAGCTGCTTGCCAACCTTAGTAAAAGCCGCAATGGCGGTGTCGAGCTCAGCAGTGTTCAGGGCGGCGGAAATCTGTACCCGGATGCGGGCCTTGCCTTTGGGCACCACCGGATAGGAAAAAGCGATCACGTATACCCCTTCGGTGAGCATGGCATCAGCCATTTGAACCGCGACTTTGGCGTCCCCCAGCATAATTGGCACAATCGGATGATCTCCCGGGTTAATCTTGAACCCGGCCTGGGTCATCCCCTCCCGAAAATAGGTGGTATTGCGCTCCAGCCGATCCCGCAGTTCGGTTGAGGCGCTCAGGGTCTCCAGGGCTTTAAACACCGCAGCAGCCACGCCGGGTGCCAGGGTATTGGAAAAAAGATAGGGTCGCGAACGCTGGCGCAGCATATCAATAATTTCTTTGCGCCCGGAGGTAAATCCTCCCGAAGCCCCGCCCAAAGCCTTACCGAATGTCGATGTGATTATATCCACTCGCTCCATGACGCCGTGATATTCGGGGGTGCCGCGGCCGGTCTTTCCGATAAAACCGGTTGAGTGCGAATCGTCCACCATGACCAGCGCATCATAGCGCTCGGCCAGATCGCAGACACCTTTTAGATTCGCAACGATGCCATCCATTGAAAATGACCCATCGGTGGCAATTAGCCGGAAGCGGGCGTCCTGGGCTTCCTTGAGCTGGGTCTCCAGATCGGTCATGTCAATATTTTTATAACGGTAGCGGGCCGCTTTGCATAAGCGGATGCCGTCGATGATGCTGGCATGATTGAGCTCATCGGAAATAACGGCATCCTCGGGGCCCAGCAGCGTTTCAAAAAGACCGGCATTGGCATCAAAACAGGAAGAATAAAGAATCGTATCCTCGGTGCCCAGAAATTCGGATACTTTTTGCTCCAATTGTTTATGCAGCTCCTGGGTGCCGCAAATAAAGCGCACCGAGGATAACCCATAGCCCCACTGCTCCAGGCCTGCTTTGGAAGCATCCACCAGCTCCTGGGTGCCGGATAAGCCCAGATAATTATTGGCGCATAGATTGATGACCTGCCGGCCGTCCGTCAGCTGCACACGAGCACCCTGTCTACCGGCAATAACGCGTTCGTCTTTATACAGACCGCTGTCACGAATCTGGGCCAGCTCTTCGATCAGATGATCTTTCATTTTGCCGTACATCTTTCTCTCCTTGATAAATTGGGTCGGTTAACCGACTTTGTACCCTTTAAAAAATTGTGCAGCGTTAAAAACAGGTTGAACCCGTTGCCTGCCGGAGGTCCTCGTGAAACGGGATTGGCCCGTTGGCCCGTATGTCGGTTTTAATTTAAATTAGATAGTATACCTTTCTTAACCGGCTAAGCGGGTAAATGCCTAAAGTTATGGTGTCGCTGCGCTTTCGTCTTTTGTAAGTGATATTAATCGGCTTTAAAGCCTTAGATTATGTTCGAGAGCAAGACGTAAGGCGTTTTGAAAGCGGAGCGTACACGCTAGTACGCGAGCATTTTGAAACGACTTACAACACAGCTCTCGGGCATTAGATGAGGTTTTAAAGCCGGTTAATCAGTCCAATTGAGAATCACCTTGCCTGATTTACCCGATCTCATAACCTTAAAGGCCTTTTCATATTCGCTATAATCAAAGCGGTGGGTGATCACCGGGCTGATATCCAGACCGCTTTGAATCATGGCGGTCATTTTATACCAGGTCTCATACATCTCACGGCCGTAGATCCCTTTAAGGGTCAGCCCGTTAAAAATGACCAGATCCCAGTCAATGGCAGTATCGGCGGGCAATATCCCCAGAATGGCAATTTTAGCCCCGTGACACATATTGGCCAGCATCGATCGCAACGCATCCGGATGGCCTGACATCTCCAAACCGACATCAAAGCCTTCCTTCATGCCCAATTTCTTCTGAGCATCCTCGATCGTTTGGGTACGCACATCCAGCGCCAGGGTGGCCCCCATTTTCTTTGCCAGCTTTAAGCGGTAGGTAATCACATCGGTAACCACGACATAGCGGGCACCGGCCTGTTTGGCAATCGCGGCCGCCATGCAGCCGATGGGACCGGCACCGGTAATGAGCACATCTTCCCCGAGCACATCAAAAGAAAGGGCGGTGTGGGTGGCATTGCCCAGCGGATCAAAGCAGGTCAGGATATCCATTGGGATCGTGCTATCGCAATACCAGATGTTGGTGACCGGGATACTTAAATACTCGGCATAAGCGCCGGGGCGGTTGACCCCCACGCCGCTGGTGCGCATGCACAGGTGGCGCCGGCCGGCCAGGCAGTTACGGCATCGGCCGCAAACCAGATGCCCTTCACCGGAAACCAGGTCACCGGGTTTAAGATCATGCACATTGGCGCCGATCTCGGCCACCCGGCCCACAAACTCGTGGCCCACCGGCATCGGAACCGGAATCGTCTTTTGAGCCCACTCGTTCCAGTCATAAATGTGCACATCCGTTCCGCAGATGGCGGTTTTGTGGATTTTTACAAGCACATCATTGATGCCGATATCCGGAACGGGTACTTTTTCCAGCCAGAGCCCCGGTTCGGACTTTGACTTTACGAGTGCGTCCATTTTAGTGGCCATGTTCGCCTCCACCTAAATTGAGCGTTTCAAATTAAAAATATGGAAGGCTCTTCATTCAAAAGAATTCTATCATTTTAAATATTTTTATTTTGAAACCCCGTTGGGGCTTGCTGATCTTACCGCATCTACTGTGTTAGATGCCGTTCCGCATAGTACACTATAGCGAAACGACTTCTGCCGTGTAGCTGCGGCAACCTCAACAAGCGCTCAAATTAGGTCCCTAAATTGAGCGTTTCAAATTAAAAATATGGAAGGCTCTTCATTCATAAGAATACTATCATTTTAAATATTTTTATGGTGCCCTAAAATCCATATACTGTATCAACCATAGCACTCCTGCGACATAGAAAACAAGAGTCAAGCAGAGTTAGAAAAAGCCACACCGTGAACGACCAGCTGGCTTTTTATGTTTGCTTTTTTCGTTGATTTTTTCAATCAAACACATTAATTACATGCGGCCGCATTAATGTTGCCAATAACGTCTCATGGCAATCCTTCGGAAAGATAAACACCATGGTATCAACGCTTCTTGCCTTCGGGGGCAAAAACGCGGTGGCCGTCAGTTCAGCACTTTTACTCTGTTTCAGCATTGGCGCCGTCTTCGGCCCCATACTGGCATCTATCACAATGACCCTGCTGAACAGCCCTTATGGATTGTATGTATACTGGTCACTGGTCGCCGGGGTATTTACCTTGATTACGCTTTATTTAAAACATAAGGAAAGAGTCACGATTATTCAGCCGGCCGAGCAGGTTGATTTTGCGCCCATGAAAAACACGTCATCCGTTGCGATGGTGCTGGACCCCGGTCGGATGCCGGAACAGATGAAGGTGTATAACCTCGCATATGAGCTGCGGTTATATCCAATGTGATCCTGCTAAAACGGCAGTTCTTCAGCGCCAGCCTCGAAATACCCGAAGTCCCGTTCCTGCCTGATTTTTGGTAACCAGTCGATAAATATCTTCGCTGCCTGTTCGGCGGTCAGGTCGGCATCCGGGCTGCCCATCCGTGTTTGGATTCTTCCCGGGTGAGTGGCAAACACAGCGATACCGGTTTCTCTGAGTTCCCGATAGATTGACGCACTGAGCATATTCTGGGCCGCCTTCGCTATCCGAATACTATAAGAAAGCGGAATATGATCAAGATCGCCGGATGACACCTTGTAAATAGAACCCACCCGGCTGCTCACGTTGACGACCGTTGGAAACTCAACTTTTCGCAGAAAAGGAAGGGCGGCCTGCAGGCATCGGATCACACCACAGCAATGCACTTCAAATAATTCTTTAACCTCACTGCATGACGTTTCTTCGATGGAATGACCCGTCCCTCCAATGCCAGCGTTATTAATGAGAAGAGAGAGGTGGTCCGTTTGCTTCTCAAGGCTGAATCGGATCTTTTTAATGGCCGAATCATCGCGAAGATCGGCCAGGATGGGAACGAAAGCTTCCCCGAATTCTGATGATAGCCGTGCCCCATCCGCTTCACTACGAAAGACGCCAAAGACACGCCAACCCAATCGGCAATATTCTCGGGTCAGCTCTAAACCGAACCCTCTGCTCACACCGGTAATTAATGCAATGGAGGTTTTCATATCGACACTTTCGTTTTTCAGATTTGATATTAAAAGTTCACATTTTGTCTTTTCCAACAAAAACGGCGATATTGCCAACTAACTTCATATGCAAATCCTCAAAATTTATCAATAGTGCACCTTTGCCTGCGTGTTGCAGGTACATCGGGTGGGGATGAGGATAAATTTAAGGCGGGCTAACGGTGTTGAAATGCAAAAAAAGCGTTTTCATTCAGATGACCGAATCTCTTTATTGACAGGCAAATTTCCTCGGATATAATACATTCAGACTTCATTGTGATCGAAGATAAAACCTGCCGTTGCCCTGTTGCCGCCAATCTTCGCCCATGCAATGCACAGGACAACGCAGGCACAGATTGCGGACGCATCCTGCCCGGATAAAGAGCGCATATTTTTTTAAAGAATCATCCCTGCTGCATACGCGGCTGAGGCCTTAGCACCGGGAGAACAATCATATGGATAGCAACGAGCGCGCCATCGCCTTTCTGCTCGGCACAAAATGGAACAACCTGCCGCAAGCCATTCAGCATCAAAGCAAAAGGGCACTTTTGGATAACCTGGGCGTTCTCGTTGCCGGCGGCACAACGCCCGCATCGCAGATCACCCTTGCATTTGTCGAAGATCAATTTGGCGGTAATACCCCGCAAGAGGCCTGCACGGTGGTGTCCACCGGAAAGCAAGTGTCCGCCGTTGGTGCGGCCCTCGCCAACGGGATCGCCGCCAATGGCCTGGATATGGACGACGGCTATAACCTGGCCAAAGGGCATCCAGGCGCAGCGCTGCTTCCGGTGCTCCTGGCTGCATCGGAACTGGTGGCCGGGGTTGACGGTCGGGACTTTCTGGCCGCATGGGTAGTGGGCTATGAGCTGGCCATTCGGGCCGCCATGATCCGCCATACCACCTATACGACCTACCATTCAACCGGCAGCTGGGGTGCCATCGGTGCGGCGGCGGCCGGGGGGAAGCTGCTGGGCCTGGATTCCGGACAACTCAGGTGCGCGCTGGGGATTGCCGAATATTTTGCGCCCATCGCGCCCATGATGAAAGGCATCGAGGTGGTGGCCATGACCAAGGACAGCATCGGCTGGGGAGCCATGGTGGCCATGAGCTCCATTCTGCTGGCCCGCAAGGGGTTCTCCGGCGTTAACCCCATCTTTGCCGACGGACCGGGACCCGAACTGACTGATGGGCTTGGCAAAGAGTGGCTCATATTGGACCTGTATCACAAGCCCTACGCGTGTTGTTTTTGGGTGCAGCCACCGATTGCCGGCGCCCTGGCATTGATGAAAGATCATAATCTTGCACCGGAGCAGATTGACCGCATCAGAGTTTACGCTTTCCGGGAGGCCATCCAGCTTACCTGTGCCCCACCTCGCGACACTGAAGAGGCTCAGTACAATCTGGCATATGGCCTGGCTTGCGCGATACTCAAAGGAAAGCTCGGGCCTCAGGAAGTGACGCCACCGGCGATCTCTGATCCGCAAATCCTGGCTTTCATGGCCAGGATCGAACCGGTGCCAGATCCGGAGATCCAAAAGGGATACCCTGCCAAACGTCAGGCCCGGGTTGAGATCACAACCACTGACGGTCACGTTTTCGACTCCGGTGTGGTGGATGCCCGCTGGGGTATTCCGGCTGACCGGCCCAGCGATCAGGACCTTATTGAAAAATTCCAGCGGGTCACGCAACCGGTTCTGGGCCGCAGCCGGGCCCGGGCGCTACAGGAATTGATTTGGAATCTGGAGCGGGAGCCCAGGGCGGCCCGTTTGGTGGATCTGGCCACAGCGAGAAGCCGGTAACATCATACCGGCTGATTATGTGCTGCTGGTGCATTTTTCCTGGATGAAAATCGGAAATCGGACGGCATGCAAGCAAGGGGGGTCTGACTTTTTCGTGTTAACCCTTTAATTGATCTTGCCAGGATGCCAAAAGGAGGTCAAATGAAAAGTGGCGGCTTGACAGGCGGCATATATAAACCGCTCAGCTCAGAGCAGGTGGAACTGATTCACAGCGAGGCTTTGCGCCTTCTTCAAGAGGTCGGCATGGCATATGAAAGCGGTCAGGACGAAATGCTCGAGCTGGTAAAGCATGCCAGCTGCCGGGTAGATCCGGCGGCCATGCGGATTTTTTTCCCCCCTCAGCTGATCGAGGAAATGGTGGCTCAGGCCCCGGGAGAGATTACCTTATTCAGCCGGGACGGGAAAAACGATCTTCAGCTGGGCAAGGACCGCGTCTATGCCGGAACCGGGGGCACCACGGTTAAAGTCCTGGATCTTGATAGCGGCGAGGTGCGTCAGAGCGTGCTCAAGGACATCCACAATGTGGCCCGCATCGTTGAGGAAATGACGCATATCCATTTTTTCCAGAATTGCTGTGCGCCCAGTGATGTACCCCATGAGCATTTTGATTATAATATCGCTTTTGCCGCCATGATGGGCACCCGCAAGCATATTATGTTCGGCTGCAGTTGTGAGCAGGGTCTGCGGGATACACACCGCATGGCAACCAGAATCGCCGGCGGAAAAGATGCTCTTGATGCCAGACCGCTCTTTTCGATTGCGGCCTGTATGATCATCAGTCCGTTGAAGTTCTGCACCCAGTCCACCGCCAACGTGCGCACCGCTGCCGAGCTCAATGTGCTCACGACCGTGACCAGTGCGCCCATGAGCGGCTCCACCGCACCCATGACCATGGCCGGCACCTTATTACAAACTCATGCCGAGGTAATGGCCGGAATTACCGTGCACCAGCTGACCCGGCCGGGCGCTCCGGTACTTTATGGCGGACTGCCGGCCCTGGCGGACATGCACAGCATGGGGTACCAGGGGGGCGCGGTTGAATGCGGTATGATGCAAACGGCCATCCATCAACTCAGTCAAAGAATCGATGTGCCCAATTACGCCACCTCAGGCTGTTCTGACGCCAAGATCCCCGACGCCCAGGCCGGCTGGGAAAAAGGGCTCACCACCGGTTTGGCGGCGATGGGCGGAAACAACTATATCCACCACGCTGCCGGTATGCTGGAGTCGATGCAGTGTATCGCTTATGAACAGTACGTCATCGATGACGAAATCATTGGCCAGGCCTGTAAAATCCTGAAAGGTATTTCCACGGGCGAAGATCATCTGGCATTTGAAGCCATCCGCGAGGTTGGCCCGGGTGGCAACTACCTGCTGTCCGACCATACCTTTCAGTATTTGCGTTCTGAATATTTTCAGGGCAACGGGGTCAGCGACAAGGCCGGGCGTGAAGCCTGGATCGAGAACGGCCGCCTTTCAGCGCGCGACCGGGCGCGCGCTATGGCGCGCGCCATCCTCGATAAACCTCTGGAACCCAGGATCGATCCCGGCATCGAAAAGGATATTCGAAGCGATTTTAATATCTTCCTGTAGCCCTCCGCACTGCGATAGCGACGTGAATAATCATGTGGAGCAGGCACCCCATAATTAGCCTCCGGAGAATGAAAAGATGAACCGAGCCATCATTAACTTTGACCAGGCCCTGATACAGTCTATTCATGCAAATTCCCTGGAACTGTTGCGCGATACCGGTATTCGGTTTCCCTGTGAAAGCGCCCTGGAACTTTTTAAAAACCACGGATATAAGGTGGATGGATCGATGGTCCATTTTGAAGAACAAGATATCCGCAAAGCCCTCAAAACGGTACCGCCGGCTTTCACCATCGAAGCCCGCAACCCTGCTCGCAACATCCGCATCGGAGAGACCCACTATGTGATGGCGCCCGGCTATGGGCCCCCGTTTATCATCGAGCCCTCCGGTCAAAAACGCAATGCCACCCTGGCCGATGTCGCCATATTCTGCAAACTGGTTCAGACCTCAAAGTATCTCGACTTTAACAGTGCCATCGTGGTGCAACCCAATGATGTTCACGCTGAAACAGCCCACCTGGATCTATTGCTCGCGACGCTGACGCTCACAGACAAACCCATTATGGGCAGCTCTGCCTCTAAGCAGGCTGCAGAAGACTCTCTGCACCTGGCGCAAATGATCTGGGGAAGCCTGGACAAACCGGTCATGATTTCCCTAATCGATTCCCTGTCTCCACTGCAATATGCACCCGAAAGCGTTGAAGCGCTGATGGTATATGCCGCAGCGGGGCAGCCGTTGATCATTCACTCCGCCTGCACGCTGGGCGCCACCGGCCCCATCACGATTGCGGGCTCCCTGGTGGTCTCCAATGCCACCACCCTGGCGGGGATATGTCTGACACAGCTGATTCATCCCGGAACGCCCCTGGTGTATGGTTTGGGCGGCAGCCCCATAGATATGCGCACAGGCGGGTATGTCAATGCCACCCCCGAAAACGCCAAGCATGTCGCCATCGTCACAGCCCTGGGGCAATTCTACAACATCCCTTGCCGCAGCCACGGATCGCTGACCCACTCGTTTTGCCTCGACTACCAGGCGGGTATGGAATCGGCACTGATGATGGCTACGGCAGCCCTGAGCGGAGTTCATGTAAGCCTGCATGCCTGCGGTACCTTTGGCTCCATGCTGGCCATGAGTTTTGAAAAATTCATTGCGGACGAAGATCTTTGCGGGGCTGTAAAAGCGTTGATAAAACCGGTCGAGTCTACGCCCGATGCTTTTGCGATGGACCTGATCAAGAAAGTGGGGACATCCGGCAATTATCTGATCGAGGATCATACCGTGGATCGCTGCCGGGATGAATTCTTCATTCCGGATTTGAGTAACCGCAGCAGCCATGAACAATGGATTGCAATGGAGAAGCGGGATTTAACTGCAGGTGCGCAAGGTATTCTCACCAAAAGGTTGGCGGAATATGAAAAACCGGCGATGAACCCGATACTGGAGCAAAACCTGGAGCAATTCGTAGAAGATTGCAAGCACAACAGGTGATCGCCATATGGGCAACGAGGGAATTACTCATTCAGCTTTAACGCACAAAAAACACGATGCCCGGGACCTTTCCAATAGCCAACCAGCAGTAGGGTCTTCTTATCTTCAATGCTTTTTCGTACGAAATAATTGACATGATTCTGGCTTCCGGATTCAGGATTGAGCAAAATGCGTGCATGATCCTTGTTCCACAGTATTTCATGGTCATCCGCATAAAACCAGGGCATCATCATTTTTGCGGCCACGATATCTAAATTTTTATATGGGTTCTCTTTTGCAAAAAATGAAAACTCGCCACCAAAATGGCCTTTACCATTTACGCTGTCTATCAAAACGACACCGTGATGGGGGTAATACGGATCTCTGTTAGGTGCTTCGTGAAAACACGTTCCGCTATAAACTCCGGAAGCCGGCCAAGCGGCAAGGCCGGTACTTTTACAAAATTGGTGCCAGATACTAAGTGAAGGCGTTTGGCAATATTGGCCCTTGCCCCCGCAGGCATTGGGAAAACAGCTTTGCCGGTCAGGCGCATGCGAAGCGCCAAGACAACTCATTATTGCGGCAAACGTGAAAATTTTGGTTAGCACCGATTTTTTCATTATTACGATCTCATGATTTGGATGTGTTCGATATTCGGTATGTTTTGCCGGGATCAGAGGTTGCAGCAGCTCCACGCGATGCAGGATATCGATTATGGCCATGCTCAATATAATTCTAAATCTCCAAAACACAATTGACCGCCCGGGCGAATTCGCAATATCCGCCTCTGATGGTTCAAGAAATAGGCACCAGGTCTTATCCTCCAGCCTTCAATTTTGCGGTACGATGATCACAAACGCACCAGTTTATTTTCGCGCCTCTTGTCGCTTAGCCAACATAAACAATATAGCCTCAAGAATGCTTAAACCGGATTAGACCTTGACAGTAATAAAATGATTCTCTATTGTAGAATCGATTTATTTTTTGAATATAATTTATTTATTTTCAATTTTACATTCTCGCCAAATCTAAATCTTCCTCAAAAAATTGGAATTGTTATCAAGATTAAAAGCAAATAATAATTCACCATAATCTAAAACAAGAACAATCCGAATTTCTACAGCGTTATTTAAAGGCTCCTATTTTTTATCTATCTGATTTTGCAAGAAAAACGGTCGTATGGCCTGGATTTAAGTATACGGCTCACCCTTTACCAACCTGAGGATGACACGAAAGGAGGATGTAATGAAAGAGATCGAAACTATTCACCCTGCCATTCATGATTTTAAGACTGATATGGACAAGGGCAGAATCACCCGTCGTCAATTTCTGAGATATGCCACGTTGCTGGGGATGTCTGTGGGTGCAGCGAGTCAATTGGCCGGACTAACATGGCCGGGTAAAGTCTTTGCTGCCAAACAGAAAAAAGGCGGCGTACTCACATTTGGTATGCAGATCCAGGAAATGGCCGATCCGGCGACCTATTCATGGACCCAGAAATCCGTCGTTGCGCGCCATATCGTCGAGTACATGGTCTTGACCGGACCGGATAACATTACGCGACCCTATCTGGCAGAAAGTTGGAAAGCATCTGACGATCTGAAAACCTGGACCTTCAATTTGCGCAAAGGGATTAAGTGGTCGAACGGCGATGACTTCAATGCCGACGATGTCGTATTTAATTTCACCCGCTGGCTCGATCCCAAAACCGGATCATCCAATCTGGGCCTTTTCGATGCCATGCTCGAAGAAAGCGGGGACGTAGATGATAAAGGCAATCCGGTCAAACGCATGATCAAAAACGCGGTTCAGAAGGTTGACAAGCATACGGTCAAACTCAACCTGAAATCGCCGGTGCTGTCAATTCCGGAGAACCTATACAACTATCCCACCGCAATTGTTCATCGCAATTTTGAAAAAGAAGGCGGAGACCTCTCCAAAAAACCGGTGGGCACCGGACCTTACACCCTGACTGCGTTTAAGGTCGGTGAGCTGGCGGTTCTGAAAAAACGCAAAGAACCCTATTGGGGCGGTGAGGTCTTCCTGGATGAAATTCGAATTGTTGACCTGGGCGAAGATGCCGGTGCGTATCTGGCTGCTATCGCTTCAAGACAGGTTGACGGAATCTACAATATTGATCTGACAACCCTGGATGCAGCCAAAAATATTCCGGGAATCAAAGTGGTCTCGATCCCATCGACTCAGACCGGGGTCATTCGCATGAAGGTCACCGAGAAACCTTTTACCGATCCTCGCGTGCGCCGAGCGGTCCAGTTAACCTGCGATGCCCAGAGACAGCTCGACATCGCCCACCGTGGCTTAGGGATCATTGGCGAGCACCATCATGTTGCCAAGATACACCCCGAATACTTTGCCCTGCCCGCCTTCAAACAGGACATCGCCGGCGCCAAAAAACTGCTGGCCGAGGCCGGCTTCCCCAATGGCATCGATTTAGAATGCGCCGTGGGGAATACAGACGGCGTCTGGGAGCAGGATTCGGTGGCCGTGCTTAAGGAGGACGCCGCCAAAGCCGGGATCAACATTAAAATGAATGTGATGCCGTCGGCAAAATATTGGGATATTTGGACAAAGGCGCCCTTGAGCCTGACCTCATGGACCCACCGTCCGCTGGCTGTCATGGTTCTGGGTCTGGCCTACCGCTCCGGTGTGCCCTGGAATGAGTCCAGCTATGCCAACCCCAAGTGGGATGCCGCCCTGACCGAAGCGGAATCGACCCTGGATATTGAAAAGCGGCGAGCCAAAATGGAGAAGGTTGAGAAAATTTTGCAGGACGACGCCATCATGGTTCAGCCGTTCTTCCGTGCCGTATTCACAGCGGTCCGGGAGAATGTCGTCGGTTTTGAAATGCATCCGACCCGTTATTATCGCTTTCATAAGGTCTCTCTGGCCTAAAAAAGCGTGCGTTTGGGCGCGGGGAGTGCTGCGGCGCTCCCCGGCCTTTTTTAACAAAAAGTAACATTCTAATTGAGCCGAAATCGCTTAATTCGGCATGGGTCATATCAGGAGGGGTAAAAATGGTCACCTTGGTGTTGAAACGCTTTGGGTTCATGATTTTTACCATGATTGTTGTTTCGCTGATTCTTTTTATACTCCTGGAGACAGGACTGACGGGCGATCCCGCAGCCAGAGTGCTGGGCCAATTTTCAAACGAAGAACAGCGCGAGCTGTGGCGGGAACAACACGGGTACAATCAGCCCGCCATGCTGCGCTATGTGAAGTGGCTGGGTAACTTTGCGACCGGCAACCTGGGGGAGTCCATCCGCTTTAAAGGCCCGGTCGCCGATGTGATGCTGCCGCGTCTATGGAATACCGCCATATTGGGGTTTTGGACGTTCGCGATTATGATCCCGCTATCATTGACGTTAGGCGTTTTATCGGGAATGAGAGAGGGCTCAATGCTGGATAGAACGATTTCGGTGTTTGGGATTTTAACCACTTCCGTGCCGGAATTTGCCAGTGCGGTATTTTTTTCGGCCCTCTTCGTCTTCGGCCTGAAATGGCTGCCGGGCACCAGCAGCATGTCGGGCGGATTCGATTGGCAACAGCTGGTTTTGCCGGTTATGGTGCTGGTGGTCTATGATTTTGGCTATGTCGCCCGCATGACGCGGGCATCCATGGCGGAAGTCATGACCTCACAGTACATAAGAACAGCGGTGCTAAAAGGCCTGCCTTACAAATCGGTGATTATTAAGCATGCATTGCGTAACGCTCTGATTGCGCCTTTTACGGTTATCATGCTGCAAATCAACTGGCTGCTTTCCGGCGTTATTGTGGTTGAATTCTTCTTTGCCTACAAGGGATTTGGGGCGCTGATCCTGGAAGCTTCTCTGAATAACGATATCGCTCTTCTGGAAGCGTGCGCCATGGTGGCGGTTTTTGTTGCGGTTGCCACCCAAACCCTGGCCGATATTGGCTACACATTCCTCAACCCTCGCATCCGTTTTAGCTAAGGAGACCGACGATGAGTACAACTGCAACGACAACTGAAATGCCTTCTGCCGGATACGGTGCGGCTTTATGGCGCTCGCTGAAATCCTTTGGGCTCTTGCGGGAAAGCTGGATCGGAATGGTGGGCGCCTTCCTCGTTTTATTCTGGGTACTGGTTGCGATCCTGGCACCGATGATAGCACCCTTTGACCCCAATTCGTCTATTCAGCCGTTTGCCAAACCGGGGGTGGTGGCGGCCAAAGGCGGCACCTTCTGGCTTGGCACCGATCATATCGGACGCGATATTATGTCCCGTATCATTTGGGGCTCGCGCACGGTACTGATCTATTCACCCCTGGCGACCATTTCCGCCTACACGGTGGGTATTTTGATGGGGCTCTTGGCCGGGTATCGCCGCGGCTGGGTGGATGATGTTTTGTCTCGCCTCGCAGATATCATTCTCTCATTTCCGGTGCTGGTGTTGTATATTATCATCATCGCCGTCATCGGTGCATCCGGAATTAACATCATTATTGCCATCACTTTCGCATCTTCACCGGGGATCATGCGTATTGTGCGCGGCCTGGTGCTCGATCTGCGCAATCGTGACTATGTTGCAGCGGCTCAGACCCGAGGTGAATCAGACTGGAAGGTGATGCTGGTCGAAATTCTACCGAATGCACGCGGTCCGCTGATTGTCGATGCCTGTCTGCGACTGGGTTACGTCATTATCACCATCGGTGTGCTCGGCTTTCTGGGCCTGGGTCTGCCGCCACCGGATCCTGATTGGGGCGGCATGGTAAATGAAACCCGACAGATGGCCATGGCCTTTCCACACATGACGCTCTTTCCCTGTGTCGCGATATCTTCGTTGATCCTGGGGTTTAATCTCCTGGCCGATGGTCTGCGGGAAATCTCTTTGCGTGATTAGGAGGAAACTATTTATGAATGACGATCAAGCTCCGGTACTGATCTGCAAAGACCTTAGCATCTCTTACTATACCCGGGCGGGAGAAATTCCGGCGGTGGTGGATTTTTCGCTGACGGTACTGCCCGGTGAAACCATCGGCATTGTCGGTGAATCGGGCTGTGGCAAATCCACTGTCGCCATGGCGGTCATGCAGTACATGGGTGCCAACGGCGGTATCAAAAGCGGTAGCATTACCTTTAAAGGCCGCGATTTAAACCAGATGTCGGAATCTGAGTTGCGCCGTATTCGAGGATCAGAGATCGCTATGATTTATCAGGAGCCCTTTGCCTCGCTAAATCCAAGCCTCAAGATCAGCACCCAGCTGATGGAGGTGCCGCTGGCGCATGAAAATATTTCCAAGGATAAAGCGTGGCAAAGATCGGTGCAGATGCTGTCGGATGTCAAGCTGCCCGATCCGGAACGGATTATGGACTCATATCCGCATCAATTATCGGGCGGACAGCAGCAACGGGTGGTTATCGCGATGGG
>Ga0209567_10000967_pt1 | contig 15388 bp, 15 predicted proteins | sample COG_12_FD_184756 | JGI IMG/M metagenome (GOLD analysis project Ga0209567, IMG submission 184756) | Pelagic marine sediment microbial communities from the LTER site Helgoland, North Sea, for post-phytoplankton bloom and carbon turnover... | ecosystem: Environmental > Aquatic > Marine > Neritic...
CGGCGCGACAACTCAGGTGTGAAGTCCGATGGATTCCGAAATTCGCTCTCTGTAAGCAGGTAATCGGCCGTAATCGACATTGCCGCCTTCAAGGCACCGGCGTCGCGCACGAAAGCGATACCACTGTCATAGGGGACGTTAAGCCACTTGTGGGCATCCGTCGCCCATGAATCGGCGTCCTGGAATCCCGAACAAAGGTGTTGCAGAGCGGGTGACGCCGCTGCCCAGAGGCCAAAAGCCCCGTCGACATGCACCCAGGCACCCTGCGGTTTAACGGCGTCGCATACCTCGCCCACAGGATCGAAAGCGCCGGTATTGAGATTGCCGGCCTGCGTACAGACGATCGTCGGGCCCTCGATCGCCGGGATCCTGGCTGCCTTCATTCGACCCTGACTGTCCACCGGGACCTGGATAGCCCGATTGCGGCCAAAGCCCAGTATTCCCAGTGACTTGATAAGGGTCGGATGAGCTTCTTCGCCAACCAGGAGCGTCAATGGCGGTGCACCGATGAGACCGTCCGCCTCGATATCCCAGCCTATGTCGGAGTACACACGATTCCGCGCTGCAGCGAGCGACGTAAGATTGGCAACCGTCGCACCCGTCACAAAGGCGGCCGCCGAACTATCGGGTAGGCCAAACAGATCTATCAGCCAGCTCATCGCAACACGTTCCAGCGTCGCCACCGCGGGAGTGACCTCGTGCATAACCGTATTCTGGTCCCACGCCGTGCTGAGCCAGTTGCTCGCGACGCTTACGGGCAGCGAACCGCCTATCACGAAACCGAAAAACCGTGGCCCCGTCATCGCCATTGTCGCCGGAGAGCCGAGCTCATCGAGCAGTGCCAGAACCTCGCCGTCAGGCGTTCCGGAATCGGGTAACGGTTCGTCGAATTCCCCGACCTTTGCCAGGGCTTCGCTCGTCGGTGCCACTGAGCGCCCGACACTCTGTTCGCGATAGCGAATCGCGCGACGCGCAGCATCCTCGAGCAAGCTGCGGTCTTCGTCTTTGTCATTCATCGCGTGTCACCCTATTTCGCGAGCGCGGCGCGGTCGAGTAGCGGATCTTTCCTTACCATTACCAACGCCGCGCAGATTGCGATAAGAATCGGCATTGGCACCAGCATTAATATGCCCCAGCCAAAGAAATGCATCACTGTTCCGGCGAGCAAAGATGCAGTTGCCGAAGTTCCGAACACGAGAAACTCGTTAACCGCTTGCGCGCGAAACCGCTCCGCCATGGAATACGTATAGGTTAGCAACGTCGTGCCACCAACATAGAGAAAGTTCCAACCAACGCCAAGCAAGACAAGCGCCCACCAGTAGTGCAGAACCGAGTGCCCCTGCAAGCCGATAATCGACGCCACCAGCAAACCGAAAGCGCCGACAAACATCAATCGAGTCACGCCAACCTTCTCAATCAGGAACCCGGCCGCGAGGGAAGGAACATACATTCCAAGGACGTGAGCCTGAATAACGGAACTCACCTCCTCTATCGAAAAACCGTCGTTGATATGCATGCTCAAAGGTGTCGCCGTCATGATGAGCGTCATGAGTCCATAACCGACGGTACCGCCGAGCACCGCAACCATGAATAGAGGCTGTCTCACGATCTCCGCCAGCGGACGCTCTGACGGAAGCTGTTCGTGTTCGTCGTGGTCCCTCGCAGCATCGAGCATCAGGAACAGAGCGGACTGCAGCACGAACAGCGCGCAAAGGGCAAACATCGTTCCGGCATACGGAATCGACACGATCCAGTCCTGACCATTCGTTGCAAGCATGGGTCCTACGAATGCGCCGCCAATCGACCCTAGCAAAACGAAGGACACGGCGCGCGATACGTACCGGGGCGCCACACTTTCTGCAGCTGCGTAACGATATTGCTGAGTAAATGCCATGTTGATACCGAACATCATCGTCGCAAGAACAAACAATACGAAGCTGGAGTGCTTCAGAGCAGCAACCGTGACGAGTACGGCGATTGCGGCGCAAAGGGAAGACATTGCGAAGCCCTTCCGCCGTCCCACTCTTCGCATCAGCATTGTGGCAGGAATCGTCGTCGCGGCGACGGCTACGACCATCATCGACAGCGGCAAGGTTGCAAAGGCCTTGTTCGTCGCAAGTGCGGAACCAATGATCCCTCCGAGGGTAACCATCACGATCGAGCCGGTCGCCGAGATCAGCTGGCAGGTTACGAGAATTACGAGGTTTCGAACTTGCAATGGCGCCGCCGATCCGGAATATGAAGGCCGCATTCTCACATATTCAAAGGCGCTGCGCAGACGCGGACGAACGCGCAACCATGGAGACTTCGTGGACGTTCTCGAGATATCGGACCAGCTGAGTATTCCGTTGTCGGAAATCGACATGACTGCTGTTCGTTCGCAGGGCGCCGGCGGACAAAACGTCAACAAGGTCGCGACAGCGATTCACTTGCGTTTCGACATTCGCAACAGTATGGCGCTTCCCGAAGCTCTGAGATCCAGGCTGCTGAAAATGAGCGACAGCCGCATCAACGCGGACGGTGTACTGATTATCAAATCACAGCAATACCGTAGCCAGGAGCGCAACCGGCAGGCTGCGCTGCAACGCCTGGCAGAGCTACTGAAAAAAGCAATGCAACAGCCGAAGAAACGCGTGCCGACACGGCTGACTAAGAAAGCGAAGCAGAAGCGTCGCGACGAAAAAAGCCGCCGCAGCGCTGTCAAAAAGGCGCGCCGCAAGCCGGGCGAAGACTAATCGGCCGTACAGGAAGCCTTTTTTCCGTCGTAGGCACAACCCGACTCCCGCCAGTAACTGACAACGCCGAGCCGCTCAAGTAACGGCATAAATTCAGGATGATCGCGCAGCGGCTGTAGCTCTGGCGTGAACAAAACGTCCATCTGGAACACTTCACCTGGCTCCTCCAACTGTCGAGCGACGTCCATTGCGCCGTCGACATCACGAAGCATGGTCCTTGCCGTGACCTGGATCAGAAGGTCCGGAGTTCTGTCATGAGACGTCTGGTCCAGGACTTGCAGCGCAGGGCCCGCAAGCGACAGATCGGCGAAAGCGGCAAAAACCGGCTCCACCCAGTCGACGCTTATGCCCAACATCAGTGACGCCGTCGTCGCAATGCTCGCGGCTTCTTCGATGCGACCATCCCGGATGAGCAGCAGCGCGTAAGCTAGCTGATGTGTCACTCCTTTCTCGCCGAAGTCATTCGCGCGTCGAAAGAACTCGTGCGCTTGCTCCGAGTTTCCGAGCCAGGTATGCACCATCGCAACCCGGCTGTTGATGACGCCGTTATCGGGATCGATTGCCTCCGCGGCAAGGGCTTGCGTGAGTGCCTCGTCCAGGCGGCCAACACTCGCCAACATGCGCGAGTACCAGTTGAATGCGTTTGAATCAACGACCCTGGCCGAGATGGCGCGACGATAAGCGGCTTCCGATTCCGACCACTTCTTCTGCTTATGGTACACGCTGCCATAAATCATGGCGGCCGCATCCTCGATCTGACTATCGACCTCGACGCCCTTCTCGATGGTTTGAATCGCAGCTCGATCCGTTTCCGCAAACGGCATATCTCGGTAGTAAGGCTTCACCGCATACGCGTAATACGGCATCACCGCATACGCCGTCGCCAACGCCAGGTATGCTGGACCGAATTTCTCATCCAGCCTTATGGACTCCTGGAAAAGCTCAACAGCCCGTTCCAGATTGTCCGTTTCGCCGCGGTGCTCCAGTGCATAGATACCGCGAAGGTACCGATTGTACGCTTCCGAATCAGGCGTGTACGAAGTGATAGTGCCTGGCGTCGAGGATCCGGTAAGCTCATTCCGAACCGCGGTTGCCAGGCGTTCCTGCAGCGAGAAAATGCGATCCAGCTCACCGTCAACCTCACCGGCCCCGATCGTTACATTGTCTTCACCCCTGGTTACGAGGTAAGTCACCTTGAGTGTCGACCCCTGCAGCTGTACTGCGCCTGACAAAACACTCTCAACGTCGAGCAGTTCCGCGATGTGCGAAGGCTCCTCGTCGTAGGTGACACGCGTGTTCTTGATCACCAGGTCAGGAATTTCCGACAGCCGCCGCGCGAGCACATTCTTGATCCCGTCAACAATGTACTGATTCGAGGGATCACCGCTCAGATTGTCAATCGGCAACACAGCGATCGACCGAATTTCAGGATCCGGACCGAACGAACGCATGGTCAATGCGATCGTTACGAGGAAACCCAATGCCATAATTGTGGCCACGACTTTCCACATGCGCAAATTCGACCCCGATTCGGTCGTGGCCTCCGTTTCTGAAAGCGTGGACGGCTTATGCAGCTCCACCGGCTTCATCAGGCGGTAACCGCGACGTTGTAAGGTCTCTATGTACTCGTGCGGAAGCTTGCGATCGTCGAGGTGCCCGCGCAGTTGCGACAGGCAGCGATTGATCGGCTCATCCGTCGTCGGCCGGCCGTCCCAGACGTCATTCACCAGGTCATCCCGCGTAACCAGGTTGCCATCCTGGCTCGCCAGCGAAATCAGGACCTCGAAAACCTTGGGCTCCGGGCGCTCTTCCTGATCACCACGACGCAGGACCCCGCGGCCTGGAAGCACCTCCCATTCCCCGATAGTGAATCCCTCGAAGAGATCTTCGTTTGTATACATCGCATCAGGACTGTAGCCGGAATCAAGGCCTTGATCTGTAAAAGTTACCATGGTACTGTTGTACCTAGGTAACCTTCAGAGAGGATTCCTTATGGCGCAAAGGATCGTCAAACGCACGCAGACCGGCGTGCGAATTGAAGCATCATTGCTCAAGGTGCTTAAGGGCCTCGCCGAGTACACGGACCTGACACTCGGCGACCTGCTTGAAGGCATCGTCCTGCACGCGTTCGAGGGTAAGGCGCCATTTTCACCAGATACTCGCGCTGCGATCGAGCGGCTGAAAGAGGTCTATGGCTGTGAGCTCACGGCCAAGGATAGCCACCAGCTCGTCGAGGGCGACTCGTGAGCACGCTGCCGCAATTACGCCTGACGATTGAGCAATTCGAATCCGGAGAGTTCGATCCTGAGCGTTTTGACCACGAGGCCCACGTCTATGTGGCCTGGCTGTATGTGCAGGCATACGATCTGTCCGTGGCCATTCGTCGCTTCGACAGTGCCTTGAAGCGATTGACCGCACAGCTCGGCATTCCCGGCAAGTATCACGCAACGATAACCTGGACGTTCCTGCTGCTGATCAATGAACGATATCGTGACAACGAAGAATGGTACGCATTCTGTTCGCGAAACCCGGATCTGTTCGGCGACAGCAAGGCGATAGTCGGCCGCTACTACACGGACGCGTTGCTGTTCTCAGACCGCGCCCGAGAACATTTCGTGCTCCCGGACAAGCTGGCCGGCTAGAATAATCCTTCGATCCGTCCTTCGTCGTTGACGCGAATGTTGTTGGCCGCCGGCACTCTTGGTAATCCCGGCATCGTCATGATCGCGCCACAGACAACCACGACGAATTCCGCGCCGGCGGCAAGCCGGATCTCCCGAATCTGCACATGATGACCGGACGGTGCGCCCAGGAGATTCGGGTCCGTCGAAAAACTGTACTGCGTCTTGGCCATGCAGATTGGGTACTTGCCGAATCCTTCGCGCTCGAGTTTCTCGAACTGCTCGCGAACCTTCTTGTCCGCAATGATGTCGTCGGCACCGTAGATTTCACGTGCGATCGTGGCGGTCTTCTCCCACAGGGAAAGGTCATCGTCGTAGAGGGTGCGAAACTGTGCCGCTCCGCTATCGCAGAGTTCAACGACATGCTTCGCCAGTTCAACCGCGCCGGCGCCGCCATCCGCCCAGTGCGTACAGTTGACGGCGCGTACGCCATATTTGTTACAAAAGTCCCTGACGACCTCTACTTCAGCGTCGGTATCCGCCGTGTAGCGGTTAATCGCGACGACCACCGGAACGCCGAATTTTCCGAGATTCCGAATGTGTCGCTCGAGATTTCTGCAACCAATTTGCAACGCTTCGACGTTCTCCGCACCGAGATCGGTCTTCGCGACGCCACCTTGCATCTTGAGCGCCTTGATAGTGGCAACCAGCACGACAGCATCCGGCGAGAGCCCCGCTTTGCGGCACTTGATATTGAAAAACTTCTCGGCGCCCAGGTCGGCGCCGAAACCAGCCTCCGTGACCACGTAATCCGCGAGCTTTAGCCCGGTTTTTGTCGCAATGACCGAATTGCAACCATGTGCGATATTCGCGAAAGGCCCGCCGTGCATCAGGGACGGGTTATTTTCCATCGTCTGTACGAGGTTGGGCTGAAAGGCGTCGCGCAACAACGCCGTCATCGAACCATCGGCATTGAGTTCCCTGACGGTTACGGGTTCATTTTGACGCGTGTATCCCAGAACGATATTGCCGAGCCTTGCCTCCAGGTCCTTGAAATCGGTTGCCAGGCAGAAAATCGCCATAATTTCGGACGCGACCGTAATATCGAAGCCGGCTTCGCGCACGACGCCGTTGTGGAATCCGCCAAGACCCGACGTGACAGTTCGGAGCGCGCGATCATTCATGTCGACCACGCGACGCCAGGTGACGCGCCGAGGATCGATGTTCAGCTGGTTTTCCCAATGCATGTGATTGTCAATCAAAGCCGCTAACAGATTGTTGGCGGCGCCTATGGCGTGGAAATCCCCGGTGAAGTGCAGATTGATGTCAGCCATCGGAACGACTTGCGCGTAACCACCGCCGGCAGCGCCGCCCTTCATGCCAAAACACGGGCCCAGGCTGGGTTCACGCAGACACATGAGCGCATTCTTGCCGATCTTGTTGAGCGCGTCGCCCAGGCCAACCGTCGTGGTCGTCTTGCCTTCACCTGCAGGGGTCGGCGAGACCGCTGTTACCAGGATCAGCTTGCCATCTTCGGCGTCACTGTGTGACGCGATGAAATCCGCAGAAATCTTGGCCTTATCGTGACCGTAGGGAATGAGCGCGTCGGACGGCACACCGATTTTCTCCGCGATTTCCTGAATCGGCCTGACTTCGGCGGCCTGGGCAATCTCGATATCACTTTTCACAGCCACGATATGTCCTCTTCGGTCAGCAATGGGAGTGGCTGCAGATTCTAGCGCAAACGGTGAATCAGGGCGCGGCCCTCACCTCGTGGATTGTGCCTACGCCAAAGTCGAGCACGTAGAGTTCTCCATCGTTGTCCTGGGCGAAGCTTACGATCGACAGGTCGGTGTCCAGCAATCGGTCAGGAACGACGCCGGGCTGGCTGTTTTCAGGGATCGCAAAGATCCTGCCCGACGCGAAGTCGCCGAATACGTACCATCCTTGCAGATCGGGGATCGCCGACCCTCGGTACACAGAGCCGCCCGTGACGGACCTGTCACCCATGCTGTGATCGTATTCGGTGATCGGATCCGTGAAGTTATCCGCGCATCCTGTTGCAGGGTCAAAACAATGTGCCCCTTCCCTGTCGTTCCAGCCGTAATTCTCGCCAACGTTGATGATATCTATCTCTTCCCACGTACCCTGACCGACGTCTCCGGCCCAGAGTCTGCCGGTCGATGCATCGAAACTGAAGCGCCAGGGATTGCGAAGGCCCCAGGCGAAGATCTCCGGGCACTCGGCGCCGCCGACACCTTGCGCGCAGACGGCATTGCCGGCGAATGGGTTGCCAGCAGGTATTTCGTAAGGCAAATTGCCGTCGACGTTCACGCGCACGATGGAGCCGTGCAAAATGGCGGTGTTCTGTGCGTACTCCCGCGGATCACCGCTGCCACCGCTGTCACCGAAGGCGGCGTAGAGACTCCCGTCCGGCCCGAACTGCAGATCGCCACCATTGTGATTAGTTTGCTCTTGGGCGAGCGTCAGAATGATGTCCTCGACGCCGGCATCGAGTGTCAGGCCATTGTCGGCACTGTAAAAACGCGACACATACGATACGAGCGGCGTGCCGGAACCCGTCCTCGTATAGGAGACGAACACCTCCGGGGTTGCCGGAAAGTCGGGATGAAACGCCATGCCGAGAAGCCCGCCCTCGCCGGCCGCGTTCACGACGGCGCTGATATCCAGGAATACGCTGCTGGACGATGAGCTGACGTTGTTGGCGAAGACACGCACGAATCCGCTTTTTTCGACAACGAACCAACGCGTCGAATCGCCCGGCGCCTGTTTGAGCGCGACCGGCTGGTCGAACGCCAGTTGCGTAAATACCTGCTCGATAGCGATTTCGGGAACGGTCATGGTTGGCGGGGGCTGGGTAACCGGAGGCGCGATGCTGCCACCACTGCTTCCACCGCATGCCGAGAAAACCAATGAAGCCGATACCAGCCAAAATGGCCGTTTGCCTCTGTGCATCGCAACGCCTCACATTGAATAGTTCATCCAGACTAAACACACCACGACTGCTTGTCACGATGTCTCAAAAGTGCGACGAAGCCTGCATTATGTCGGGAAGCAGGTAACAAGCGAGCCGACGACCCTTTTCAACTGACAATTCGTCAATTGCCAATTCGGTTTCAAGAGTCATAGAATCGTTCGGTCCCTTTTAGGAGTCGGCTCTTGACCATCAATAGCGGTGCGCTGTTCCAGTTCTTCAAGTACGCCGTGTACCTGCTGCTGACGATGAACATCTACTGGTTTTTCGCCGAGGAAACGTCAGCCGCCAGCCTGCAGTTCGTTAACGGGATCGACGCCGCCGACATAATCGAGGCGTTCTCGGCCACGATCGACACTGCGGCCTGGGTCGTGTTACTGCTCATGTTCGAGCTTGAAACCTACGTGCTCGAAGACCGGCAATTTACCAGGGCGGTCACGTGGTCTCTCCATGGCCTGCGCGCGCTGTGTTACGCGTTCATCGTCTATGCGTTCTATGGCTATATCGCCAATCTGACATTTCTCTACGAAGCCACAGTGCTCTCGGGCGTCACCGATCCCTGCGCCCTGCTACCTGGCCAATGGTCCTGGGCCACGACACTCGACGAATACGCCGAACTGACCACCGCCAACTGTGCGGCATACTCTGATGCGTCTGTCTTCCATCAATTCAAAGAAATGATGGCCGTCGTCGATACCCAGGGATTGAGAGACATTCGATACCTTGCGTGGGTTGATGTCATTAACGCCGCCGTGTGGCTGCTCGTCGTACTCGTTCTGGAAATCGACGTGCGACTCCAGGAACATGGGCGCTTTGAAGGCCTGGCGTTGAAAGCAAGCAACGCCAGCAAGTTCGTGCTGTATTCCATCTTGTTCCTGGCCGCGATTTACTGGGGTGTGAAAGGCGATTTTGTCGACTTCTGGGATGCCTTCCTCTGGCTCGTCGCATTCATCTTCATCGAGCTCAATGTATTCGAGTGGCGCCAGGAGGAAAAACAGGTTCTCGCCGAAGAAACTCACGGGCAAAGCTGATATTTCAATGGCTTGGGCTCTTCTTCGTCACCCGCCTGGCCCAGATCAGCAATTAGTCAGGAAAGCATCACGGCAAGCTCATGTAGCTTCACCCGTATTCCGCGACGATTCAGTCTCACCACACACAACGGGACTGAGACAATGACCTATGACGAACAAGAACCTGAGCTCGACTCCGTAACGATCATCCTCGGACTTGGCTACGCGACCACCCTTATTGTGCTCATCGGCTGGGTCGCAACCCTCGTTCTTTGATCACGGCCTGACATCGAGCCTTGGATCGGTAACGGCCCGATCCACCAGCGCCTCGTCCCTGACCTTCAGGCGTCGTAACTCGAAATTTTCAGTCACGTTCATGAGGTAAGGGTGCCAACGATCTTTGTCGCCGCGTCGATAGTAGCCGGACACGGCCCAGCCCGGGGGTTCAGCGTAGACATAGACTTTTCCGACTCTGCGATTGGGTGCGAGCGGATCCACGATCTCGAGTCTGTCGGACGCAAGCAGGTCCGCGAGCAACCGTCGAGAAACCTGGACAACGTGCTCTTCTTGCGCTCGTTGGGCACGTGGCGCGGGATTGCTTATCCACTGAAAAGCAAGAAATGCGACGGTGAGACCCACCACCAGGGCAAAGACGCTGCGAGCGATACGATGATTCATTTCGCGATCAACATGACGGAGCCTCAGTCGATGCCGAGAATCTTGTGCGTCTGCAAACTGAGCTTCCACAGCGGGTTTCGCAGACAGTAGTCGACGGCGATCCGGGTATTGGCCTCCCGCTCAGGACTGTCCAGCGGTTGCAGAAAAAAATGCCTGAAATCCATCTGCGTAAACAAGTCGGGCTGCGCCTCGGGCTCGGTTTGCGGAAAGACAAGTTTCAACTCATCGCCCGACGTCTGTACAACGGGCGCGCAGCCTTTTGGACTGATGCATAACCAGTCAATCCCGTCAGGTGCTGCCAGGGTCCCGTTGCTCTCGACGCCGATCTCGAAACCCGCATCGTGTAACGCCTCTATGGCGGGGCGATCAAGTTGCAAGAGCGGTTCGCCGCCGGTGCAGACCACATAGGGCGTCGCCTCGCCTCGACGTGTCGGCCACGCGGCACGCGCCGCCTCCGCCAGGTCGGCTGCGGTGTCGAACTTGCCGCCTCCGGGCCCGTCCGTGCCGACGAAATCCGTGTCGCAAAAACGGCACACCGATTCTGCTCGGTCGGCTTCGCGCCCGGACCAGAGATTACAGCCGGCGAATCGAAGGAATACGGCCGGACGGCCGGTCCACGCCCCCTCTCCCTGCAGCGTGTAGTAAATTTCTTTGACCGAGTACGTCATCAGGTTTGCAGAAGCGGATCTTCAATGCCTGCCTCGGCAAATCCCCTGGCGCGCAGTTCGCACGCGGGACACGTGCCGCATGGCGGACGCTTGCCGTTATAGCAGGTGTGCGTAAGAGCCATCGCGGGCAGTTCGCCCAGATCCCTGACCAGTTCGACGGTTTCTCTCTTGGTCAGATGCATCAATGGCGTGTGTATGACGATGTCGCTTTCCATGCCGGCGCGCAGCGTTTGCTGCAGCGAGCGGATAGTCTCGTCACGGCAATCCGGGTAGCCGCTGTAGTCCGTCTGCGCAACACCGGTCACGAGATTACCGATGCCTTGCTGGTACGCACAGGCGGCCGCAAAAGTCAGGAAGATAAGATTTCGCCCGGGTACGAAGGTATTGGGCAGGCCGCTATCGGCGCCCGTCCTGCTCTCGACCTCGATGTTCTCGTCGGTCAACGCGTCGCCGCCGAGCGCATTAAACGTATCGATTGGCAGGCGCGTGTTGCGCACGTCGGCATACTCGGCTACGCGCGCTGCGCACTCGAGTTCGATCTTGTGCCGTTGACCATAGTCAAACGAAATCGTCGAGACATTATCCCTGCCGAAGCGGTCGATCGCCCAGAACAGGCAGGTTGTCGAATCCTGTCCACCGGACAAGACTACCAGCGCTTTTTCCCTGCCTTCAGCCATGCTCTTTACCGTTAGCCTTCCGTTTTGCCCTGTGCACCGCGCTCGAATTCAGTCCGCTCGGGATGCTCCTGCTCGACGAGATAATCCGCCGTCAGTTCTTCGGAAACGCGCATAAGTTCCTCCGCCATGGGCCTGTCCTGCATGTGTCTTTCAGCGCGAATAGTAATCGCGTTGCAATCTTCGAAGTAATGGCCGCTGATCGAGCCCAGCAGCCCACTCGTTGCAACGTAGCAAGTTGTCGCGGCACCTTCTTCAATCGTCTTGCCGGCGAGTTTTGTCAGCAATCCGAAACCGAATCGTGTAAGCGGATTGAGATGTCGGTCGATATCAGTGTTGATCACCCCGGGATGCAGCGAATTCGTAGTTACTCGTGTACCGCGCAGTAATTCGGCAAGCCGTAGCGAGAACAGGACATTGGCCAGCTTGGACTGACCGTACGCGGCAGAGTCACTGTAACCACGACTCATCGCAAGGTCCGCAAAGTCGATGCCGCCCGGCGGCGCGGCGCGGTACGCAGCACGGCTCGCGACAACGACAATTCTTCCCTGTCGGGCAAGAAACAGTCGATCCAGCAAGCGATTGACGAGAACGACATGCCCGAGGTGGTTTACAACGAAGTGTTTTTCAATGCCATTGACAAGCTGGCGCTCGTTACCGCCGCCACGATAGCCGGCGTTACAAACGAGAATGTCGAGCGGCCTTTCATGGCCAAGGGTCCGAATCGACTCCGCGCAGGATACGACTGATGCGAAATCGGATAACTCGAGTTGTACGGGGGAGGTGATGCCGGTTACGCGCTCGCAGGCAGCCTCGGCTTTTTCGAGCGAACGGCTGGTACCAATGACATAGGCGCCGCGCTTCGCAAGCACGCGCATCGTCTCGAATCCGATACCGGACGTGCAACCTGTGACGACGGCAACCTTGCCGGAAAGATCGACGCCTTCCGTCACTTCCTCGGCTGTCGAGTCTTCATTGAACGGGCTGCGTGGGACACCCGCGGTAGCGACTTTATCGACGCTACTGCACGATGTTAACGGCGGAACTGTCAATGCCGCGCCCGCAAGCCCCAGAAAACGTCGGCGGCTAACGGTCATCGGTGTCCCCGAACAGAGACTCGAGCGCGTCAATCGCGGCGTCGGCTTCGGCCTTTCGATTCGGATCGAACGCGGCGTCCGACGGTTTGAACCAGTCGCAAAAATTCAGGCGTTCTTTTTCCGTGACATCTTCGGCGCCATCTTCGCGGCATTGTCGCGGTACGGCCCGGTCAAAATGCACGCACATCTTGCAGACATGCAGGTCTGCGCTGCAGTCAGGACACTGATCCTGCCGGGACAATGGCAGTGAAAGCGCGCTCAAGGAAGCGCCGCAGCGAAAACAGGCAATACTGTGGGACATGCGAATCCCCTGGCTCGTCAGGAAATCCGCAGTATAACGCCTCAGTTCAGCTGGCTCGGCACGAACTCGGTCATAACGGCGTCCTTGAGAATCTCGGGCGGCAACATGCCCTGTGCCAGTATGAAGTCATGGAACGCCAGCTGGTCGAAATTATCACGTAACTTCAATTCCGTCTGGGTACGTAACGCCTGCATCTTGTTGTAACCGTAGTAGTAGGCCGTAGCCTGACCGGGCATCCTGTAGGTATAGCGTTCCACCTCGTTCTGCGCCCAGGTTTCTCCTACAGCCACATCGTTGATGATCAGGGCCTTCGCCTCCTCGGGCGTAATCAGGCCGAGGTTCAGCATAGGATCCAGAAACATGCGCGCGGCTCTCATGAGTCGGTACTGCAGACTGATTAGCTGACCTTCGAGCGGCAGATACGGACGGACGATGGCCTCGGCATACAGCCCCCAACCCTCGACGTTGGCGCTGTTGAATGCAAAGACGGCACGGGCCGTGGAAACACCGGACTCCAAAATGCTTGAAAACTGCATTTCGTGGCCCGGCCGGGCCTCGTGAGCCGTCAGCGTCCAGGCACCCGCCTCGTACGTATCATCGGTCTGCTGCCAGCTGCCATCCTCATACTGGGTCAATAGCGGAATGACGAATGAGGGATATTCTCCAGTGTTGCCTATCAGGCGAGGAACGTCGAGGTGTGGCGCCGGTTGCGCGGCAGTTTCTGCAGCCGACGCAATACGGATTCCTGCCTCACGTTCGGGAAGACTGATTAAGCTTTCGCGAACGATGATCTCTTCGATATCTCTAAGCACGGAGTGGTAGTGATCCACGAGTTTGTCACCGTCGATTCCACCGTCACGTTTCAGCAATTCAATGACTTCTCGATAGTCGTTGGTGTCGTAGCCCTTATCGGCCGCGATCAGTGGCGCGAGCGACTGCATTTCATTACGAATGTCCATGTAGCCTTTCGTCGCTTGTTCGATCAGGACCAGCGGTGACTCATCTACTCCCCAGTTACGCAGCGCGTCCTCATACAGCGCCGCCGGCAAGCGGAAGTCGTCGCGAGCGCGGGGCAGTATTTCCGCGCGCACCCATTGATTGTAGTCGCGCAATTGTGCGGCCAATGCCGAGTAGCTTTCTTCCCAGCCCTCGAGATCGGTTCCCGACAGAAGTTCTTCAATGCCGGTGATAAATGTCTCCGCGCGATCCAGGTCCTGCTCGACCTCACCGCGATAAGGACCGACAAGACCCTTTGTTTCAAAGCGTTCGCGAGTACGATCTTTTGCAAGCTCGGTCAGGGGCGTATAGCCCTCGACCAGGCCTGCGTATTTCTCGATTCGGGTAACGGCTGCCGGATAACGTTCGCGCGGAATTTGCGGATCGATCAGACCACGAACCCCGTAAAAAACCGTCTGGCTGATATTGTAGTAAGGCAGCAACGTGTCGTAGTTGAGTTTGGAACTCCTTATACTGTCCTCGACCGCTTTGCTCAGGATGCCTATATCCTGCCTGACTTTAGCGTCCGTCTCCGTCTTCAGACGGCGCTGCAACTCGGCCAGCACCTTCTCCGACTCTGCGTCGCTGCGTTCCTGAATGCCAGGCCCCAGATCCAGGACCTGCTCATCCAGGCCGTCCACGCCCATGCTCCCGGCCCCTTCCGGGCTAAACCTGGCAAGCACGTCAAGCACAATCTGAGCGTGCTCGTTGCTTTTCTTGATCCAGCTTGCTTCCTTAGCAATAGCGGGCGTTGCGGCGCAGACAGCAACGATCAGGGCCACTTGCATCAATTTTCGCATGGGATGAATCTCCGTCGACTTCGGAACAATGGTGTTTAGATGCGCGTGAGACCGAAATGGATTCACGAAGTTTCAGAGATTATCAGCACCTTTGCGCCGCGGACATGGCCGGCCCGCAGGTCGTTCAACGCCTGGTTGGCCTGTTCGAGAGGATAGGATTGAGTCTCGACGCGTAACGGGATCTCTCCCGCAATCGGCAAGAACTCCTCGATATCCCTGTGCGTGACATTGGCGACGGACTTGATCTCCTTCTCCAGCCACAAGTGGTCTTCGTAGCTGATGTTCGCCATGAGATCCCTGTCTGCGGCTTCTTTGCGGATTGCATTGATCACGAGGCGACCACCTGGGCGCAGGCGCTCCAGGGCCGCAAGCACGGGTTTCCAGGCGGGTGTCGTATCGATGATCGCGTGCGGCGCTTCCGGCGGCATGTCACTCGTATCGCCGCTCCAGTCCGCCCCTAGCTCCAATGCAAACGCTTGCTCGGTCTTGCTGCGCGCAAACACGAAAACCTTGCCATTCGGAAAGAGGTGTTTGGCCGTCTGCAAAACGAGATGCCCGGAACCACCAAATCCAGTCAGGCCGAGGACCTGGCCGTCGTCGATATCGGCGAGGCGCAGCGATCGGTATCCGACGCCGCCGGCACACAGCAACGGAGCGGCCTCGGCGTCGGTGAATACGTCGGGAATCGCATAGGCATAGGTCTCGGGAACAACGACATACTCGGCGTAGCCGCCATTGACGTCTCTGCCCGTCGCCGCAAACGTCTCGTCGATATTCTCATCGATGTCGCCAGTGGACGAGTGAATCCAGCCG
>Ga0209567_10000969_pt1 | contig 15381 bp, 11 predicted proteins | sample COG_12_FD_184756 | JGI IMG/M metagenome (GOLD analysis project Ga0209567, IMG submission 184756) | Pelagic marine sediment microbial communities from the LTER site Helgoland, North Sea, for post-phytoplankton bloom and carbon turnover... | ecosystem: Environmental > Aquatic > Marine > Neritic...
GGCCGCTGGACCAGGTCGACGACCTGAAGCAGCGGCATTGACGCTATCCCAAGAGCCAGCCATCGCCGCGGTGCAGTTCCGCTTTAGCCATCTTCCCCTGCACCGTTCCTCTGTGCCGCTGCGGTTCGAATTGATCATTGGCGCGGTGTTGGCGGCAACGATTGCCGACGAGACCTTGAGGGAATTCCGGGGACAGTATATATAACTCGCTGAACGAGTGTCCGGTGTGCACTGGATTGCGGACCTTCGCGGGCGAAGCATCGATGTCTGCACTTGTTAAGGGTTGTAAGATGCCTGCCCCCAACCGCAGGCCTGTCAGCGCACGCAAGTACTCAACGGGCAGGCGTCTTACAAGCCTTAACAAACCCGGTCGTACAGAAAAATTGCTTAAAGGTCAGAAATGTACTGTAAGCAGTCGTTCCCGAGCTGGGCTTTGGTCCGCTGACCCACAGCGGAAGTTCAGTGTTTTAGTTTGAATGTCGTGAAAGCAATGATAAACAGACGTTCGCTTTCATCATAGTCACCAGAAACTACCTGGGTCTGAAAAGGCGAATTGCATGGACCACTGGAACATCCTACACTTCATTCCCACTAGTAATGCGTGGCAGAGATGCAGCCCACTGACCGAGTGCAAAAAAAACGACTAACAAATTCAGAAGGAGCATTCCCGTGAAGATACTCAATACGCTCTATGCCATCATGGCGGCAACCTTGCTTTCGACCGGTGCCTATGCGAAGACTGACAAACCCAACATCCTCATCATCTGGGGTGACGACATAGGCGGTTTCAACGTCAGCGCCAACAACCAGGGCATGATGGGCTACAAGACGCCGAACATCGACCGCATAGCCGCGGAAGGCGCTGTGTTTACCGATTGGTATGGCCAGCAGAGCTGCACGGCCGGTCGAGCGGCATTCATCACCGGCCAGTCACCCATGCGCACGGGCCTGACCAAAGTCGGACTGCCCGGAGCGCCGGAAGGCATGAAGAAGGAGGATCCGACCATCGCCGGGTTACTCAAGGCGCAGGGCTATATGACCGGCCAGTTCGGCAAGAATCACCTCGGTGACCGTGATGAGATGCTGCCGACCAATCACGGCTTCCACGAATTCCTCGGCAACCTCTACCACTTGAACGCAGAGCAGGAGCCGGAGCATCCCGATTATCCGAAGGACCCGGAGTTCAGGAAGAAGTTTGGTCCGCGCGGCGTTATCCACAGCTTCGCCGATGGCCGCATCACCGACACCGGCCCGCTAACCAAGAAGCGCATGGAAACGGTGGACGAGGAAGTCACCGCTGAGGCGCTTAACTTCATGGACAAGGCCGTCAAGGAGGACAAGCCGTTCTTCGTCTGGTGGAACAGCACCCGCATGCACATCTGGACACACCTCAAGCCTGAGTCCGAGGGCAAGACCGGGCTCGGTGTGTACGCCGACGGCATGGTCGAACACGACGGAATGGTAGGCCAGTTGCTCGACAAGCTCAAGGAACTGGGCGTGGAAGACAACACCATCGTCATGTACTCCACCGACAACGGCGCGGAGTTTTTCTCCTGGCCCGACGGTGGCACCACGATATTTCGCAACGAGAAGGCCACGCAATGGGAAGGCGGCTTCCGCGTGCCGACCTTTATCCGCTGGCCCGGCGTCATCAAGCCCGGCACGGTCATCAACGACATCGGTGCGCATGAAGACATGCTGACCACGCTGCTGGCGGCGGCAGGTGAGCCCAATGTGAAAGAAGAGCTGCTGAAGGGCAAGAAGGTCGGCGACATGACCTACAAGGTCCACCTCGATGGCTACAACCTGATGCCCGCGCTCAAGGGAGAGGCAGAGTGGCCGCGCCATGATTTCTTTTATTGGACCGATGACGGCAACGTCGCGGCGCTGCGCTATGACGACTGGAAGATCACATTCCTGAAGCAAAATGCCGAAGGAATTGACGTCTGGCGACAGCCATACGAGGTACTGCGTGCACCGATGATTGCCAATCTGCGAATGGATCCGTTCGAGCGCGCCGAGCATGAAAGCATCGGCTACAACACATGGTGGGTGGATCACATGTTCATATTCGCGCCCGCCGGCGCCTATGTCGGCGAATGGTTGCAGAGCTTCCGCGAGTTTCCACCGCGCCAGGAACCCGGCAGCTTCAACCTTGACCGCGTGATGGAATCGATAGCCAAAGGCGCGGGCGACAAGTAACTGCTCGTTGACCAGCTCCAGCAACCGGTTGTAGCTGACGGCGCTGGCGAGCCGCTGCTGAATCGGGACGTTATGCGTGTACGTCCGAAAGTTGCCGATTAGCGAAGGTCGGTTGCATGTACGGGAACGTCCGGAGTTGCGGCATAGTTGCCCTTCGCTGGTCGCCCGTGTAGGTCAGGAGTTGGCCGAAAGTGTGAGTACAGATCACGGGGCGTGAACGGGGACTCAAGGCTCCGCGAACGGCAAGTATCCGAGCAAAGTCGGTCTTATAGAACGATTCTAGGTAAGATTTCACTAAACGAGAAAAACTACTCAAACCGAAAGTTCCGGTTTTCGCCAATGCAACGGTAAACCGATACGCACGCTCGGTTTCATGACGCTGTAGAAAGCCTGGCGGTGATTGTCGGTAAGGTCGCGGTGTATGTAGTGCCGGTGACTAAACACGGGGCAGATCGCTGTATCCGCGCAACCATAGATCCACGGCACGGGCGCATTGCCGGCCTTCGCGTATCGCCCACACCACTAGCGACTGCCCACGACGCATATCCCCGCAGCTGAAGACAGCTTCGACGTTAGTCTGGTAATTTTCGTCGTTCGCGGCCACCCTACCGCGCGCATCGAGTTGTAGTGGCAACTGGGTCAGCAATTCAGTGGTCAGCGGGCGGGCGTAGCCGATAGCGATCAGTACCAGCTGGGTGGGCAAACGTCGGCACTGGTCTGGCAGGGGCACTTTGTGGACGGTGCCGTCGGCGTCCTGACACCAGCACAGCCGCTGCAGTTGGACAGCGCTGACGCGCCCGCCACAGGAATCGAAGGCCACCGTGTTCCAGCCCCACAGACGGGTACAACCCTCCTGCTCGGTGTCGGTGGGACGTAATACCGGCGCGGGCTTTGGCCAGTGCGCAAGGACATCGGCTCTGACGGGTGGCGTTTCGTGGTACTGGATCTGGGTAACATGCCGCGCACCCTGCCGAATAGCGGTTCCCACACAATCGGCGCCGGTGTCTCCTCCGCCGATGACGACGACCTCCTTGTCCGTGGCAAGTATATCCGCCTCAGGTTCGATGGTGTCGCCGGCGATACGGTGGTTCTGCTGAACCAGGTAGTCCATAGCAAAATACACGCTTTTCAGGTTTCGCCCCGGGACAAGTGAGTCCCGGGGCGACTCACAGCCACAGGCGAGCACCACGGCCTCCGCAGTGTGCTGCAACAGGTCTGCCGCACCAAAGTCGCTTCCGACCCGAACGCCGGTGCGAAAGCGTACCCCTTCTGCCTGCAGCTGGCTCAGGCGACGGTCAATAATGCTCTTTTCCAGTCTGAAATCGGGTATGCCGTAGCGCAGCAGCCCGCCGGGTCGATCCGCTTTCTCCAGGACGGTGACCCGGTACCCTGCGCGGGCCAGTTGCTGAGCGCAGGCTAGACCCGCTGGCCCGGAGCCGACAACACTCACCCGCGCGGCCTGCGACGTCGTACTGCGACGCGGTCTAACCCAGCCGCGCTCCCAGGCTCTTTCAGCGATGGTGCGTTCGATGGCCTTGATGGTTACCGGCTGGCTGGCGAGCTTGAGTGTGCAGGCATCTTCGCAAGGCGCCGGACACAAGCGTCCAGTCAGCTCGGGAAAATTGTTGGTGGAATCCAGCTGCCGGTAGGCCCGCTCCCACTGCCGGTCGCTAACCAGATCATTCCACTCTGGGATCAGGTTGTGGACCGGACAATAGCAATGGCAGTAAGGCGTACCGCAGTCCATGCAGCGTACCGCCTGTCGTGCAGCCTGTGTGTCGGGCATGACAGCGACGTACTCGCGCCAGTGTCTGGCACGTCGCCGTGGATTCTGTTTGCCCGCCTCCTGCCGAGGGTGGCGCAAAAACCCATAAGGATCGTCCATAGTACCGCACCCGCTTACCGCTTACCTGAAAGTCTAGCCCACCGCCACGGGATCCAAGAAACACGCGCAATCAGTCTGGGGTAATTATTGGGGTGACAGCTCCTGAAGACCCGGGTGGGTGTGGAAACGGAGTGATGGTTCAGCTATTGAGGCACCGCCAGACGAAAGGGGCGGCAACAGTTAGGCTGGACCTTAGACCACCGCGCCACATCTCGACTCTACCGGTTATCCCCCTTGCCAGCTTCATTAATAATCGGTATTCGGGATGCGTTGAACGGAAGGTTACCGACCGTACCCGGTCATTTAGAAAGTAACTATATGATAATTGTATAAAAGGCGGTTCACGACCCGTTAAAGTCCTTCGAGCTTAATGCCGTAATGTCTGGAAGGCGGTGGTAAGCAGACCTTCGATGTCAGCTAACAAACAGGCGCTATAGGTCAAGATGACTCCCAGATCAGGGTTGGACATGCTGCTTTCAGTCAATAGGCCGACGCGGCCAAACACTCAATAGTAACGACGCAGCCGAATACACTTTATCCGCCAAGCTTAATTGTCGTGATGCATTTAAAGAAAGCCCAAAGGAGAAGGAGATAGACATGGATCCACTTACGCTCGGTGTAGGTGTTTTGCTGCTCGGATTCGGTATTTACACATTTTATTCAAGAGCAAAATATCCACACAAACTAGGTAAGCTACAAGCGATGAAAGATAAGTTCGGAAAGGGTGCGGGAACATTGATCCACACGATCGCCTACTCGCTGATTCCAATTGGGGCTGGTGCTGCATTGATATGGTCCGGACACAAAGGTATATCTATTTCTCAGATCGTCGGAAGCTGATTCCACCGATAAGCATTGAAAAGTAAATGACGTGCAACAAATGCAACCAGTTCGGCTCTTCGGCGCAGGGACGCCGCAACAACGCGGCGTCCCGGGTGCACGACGTTAGCTATTTAAAGGATGATAAATGAAACAACTATCACTGTTAGCATTACTAGCATTTTCCTTATCATGTTTCGGCGGTGACAAACACGATGCTTCTGCATTCTTCCTTCGATATATAGAGCTTAGCGATAAATTTGATATAGAAGTTACCGAGTTATATTCAGACAAAGCCAAAATACATACATACAGAGTTTATCCACATGGCCTAGAGCGAGCTATGGAATTAAGTGGAGTGCAGTGGAAGCAGTTAATTACTCGTGTGATGCCCATGGCGAAAGAGCAGAATGATAAGAGCAGCTTCATTAATATATCTGTATCTAAGCAAGGAGATGGCTATAAGATAAAGGCAGATAGATACTCTGAGCTAAAATGCTATACAGATAGAGGTTACTATATGGTTTTAGAGCCAAGTATGGCTGGTAAGCTGTTAATCGTTGAAGAGTATATGGAAACGCAGCCACAAGCCAATTGCTAACGTCAACAGGCTAATGAATTCGGACAGCAAAAACTTACGCTCCTTCGTCGCCCAACACTTTGCTGCCGGCGATTTGCTGCGTTAGGTGGAAAAGACATGGAAATAAAGATCACGAATTCGTCACTGGTTATTCCGCGATGGGGCACTCTGGGAACAGTTCTTTGGACTCTCTTGCTTGCGGCTCTATTCGTCATAGTGCAGTCGGTAGTAGTTTTGGTAGCCGTCCAGAGTGAAAACCCAGAAGTGCCTCTGGATCAACTAGATTTCGCGGAAGCGGGAGTAAACAACGGCTATGTGCTGGCTCTAGCAACGACTGCCACTACATTTGTAGTTTTGCCATTGTTGCTTGGTGTAATCAAGCTCAAACGCGGCTCTAAAGTCGCGGACTATTTTGCGTTGAGATCAGTAACACTTAGAACCATTCTGTTTTGGATGGCAGCTGCTCTTTTTCTTGTTGCTATTGGCGATGTCGTCAAGTGGCTATACGGTATGCCGATAATGGTCAATTTTGTATTGGATACCTATAAGACTATGGGTTCAGTGTCACTTTTCTTTTTGGCGATTGTCGTTTTGGCCCCCGTTACAGAAGAGTTTTTTTGCAGAGGCTTTATGATATCTGGGCTACAAAGGGGTTTCATTGGACCTGTCGGCGCAGTTACATTGACTTCACTACTATGGGCCGCAATGCATGTTCAATATGGAATTTTCGACATAGCGTTTATTTTTATGCTCGGTTGCCTGCTCGGCGCATCTAGGCTCCTCACAGGGTCGATTTACCCTGCGATAGTGGCACATGTTTCTATCAATTTTCTTTCGTATAGTGGCGCAGCCATATATCTAGAGTTCTCTTCTACCTAGCCACTTGAAGCAGCCGGGCGTCCAAAGCGCTGCGTGCTTTTTACGCCGCTAACCAAGACGTTGTATGACCGTTTTTGCTACATTTCTTCCGTTCGCTGGTCATCGGTGTAGGTCCGTAGTTGGCCGATAGTCTCCGTTCAGCAACCCCGCACCAGCGGGGTTTTCTGTCTCGGGGAATGTCCGGAGCTGGCCGGACTTCACCGTACGAAGGTGGGGCAGCGTGTGGTTGCGCTCTCGATATGAACGGCAGGTTACTGGCCGGAAATGCTCGTTTCGTATTCGCCAATATAAGCGAATAGTGTACGAGCAGAAACGACTGCATCTGAGACGTTCCCAGCAACGACGGAAACGTCGTTTTCTAGCTGGTTTCTTAGTTCTGACTCATAGACGTCTCCTGTTTGCTTTGATGTGCCTCACCCTGTGAGATATCCATCAGCGATAACAACCCTCGGGGCAGACGGAGGCGTCTATATCTTCTATACTGCTTGTGGGGTTACAAGGTCTCCACTATCGAGATCGAGCACGTGGACCTGGACGAGAGTTTGGTGCGCGCCATCGCCAAGTAGGCCGAGGCCGAGCGCAGCTCCACTATCGTGTTCCCATGCCTATGGACCTCATCAATGCACTGATGGGGGAGAAAGCCAGTTCCTAAACATACCGCGGCGCAGGCTATTAGCCAGCGATCCAATTGACAAGCAACGGGGCAAGGGGCGTCCCGGAAAAACGGAGGAGATGCACATGAACAGACTGTGTGTAAGGCTACTGATTCCCGCGATTGTGCTGACGGCCTTCTCTGCGCCACCGCTGATTGCAGAGATGAACGTCGATGGCATGATCAAGTATCGGCAGAATGTCATGAAGTCCCTGGCCGGACACGTGGGCGCTGTCGACCGCCTGGTGCGCGGTCAGGTCCCGCTGGTGGATCAGCTCGAGATGCATGCGATGGCGGCGCGTGACATTGCCCGGACCATTACCACGCTGTTCCCGGCCGACAGCATACCGCCCGAGGCCGAGTTTGCCGGTGCGACCGTGGCCACCGAGGCGCTCCCATCCATCGCCGAAAAACCGGAGGAGTTCGAAAAGGCGGCGCAGGAGACCATCGATGCCACCGAGGAGCTGGTGAAAGTGGTGCAAGCCGGCAACAAGCAGGAGCTGCCGCTAGCCTTCAAGCGGGTCGGTGAATCCTGCAAGGGTTGCCACAAGGACTTCCGCGAGAAGAAGGAATAGCCCACTGCTGATCGGAGCAGCAGTACGGCGTGCCCTGCTGGGCGTGTGTTTAGCCGCCGTGGTGGTCTGGGCGCCTGCCGCGGCGCAGACGCCGACCCGTGGTGAGTATATCTTCCATGCCTCAGGCTGCGCTGCCTGTCACACGGACGTGGACAACGACGGGCCCCCACTGGCCGGCGGCCGTGCCCTGAAAACGCCGTTTGGTACCTTCTACTCGCCCAATATCACGCCGGACCCCGTGCACGGCATCGGTGGCTGGAGCGACGATGAATTCGTGCGCGCGCTGCGCGAGGGCGTCGCGCCGGACGGTAGTCACTACTATCCTTCGTTTCCCTACACCAGCTACACGCGCATGCGACGCGAGGACATGCTCGCTATCAAGGAGTACCTGTTCAGCCGTGATCCCGTTGCCCACCCGAACCGCTCGCACGACCTGCCCTGGTATCTCTCGTTTCGCCAGCTCCTGTGGTTCTGGAAACTGATGTACTTCGACGAAGGTGAGTTCGAGGAGGTCGCGGGCAGGCCGGCGGCGTGGAACCGTGGTGCATACCTGGTGCTGGCACTGGGACACTGTGCCGAGTGTCATTCGCCGCGCAATCACCTGGGTGCGATCGATGCCGGGATGCGCTTTGCCGGCACACGCAGCGGCCCCGGCGGCGAGGCGGTACCGAACATCACGCCGGACGTGCAGACTGGCATCGGCGGCTGGCCGCGGGGTGATGTGGTTTATTTTCTGCAGACCGGGGCGACACCGGATGGGGACTACACCGGGGGTGAGATGGCCGAGGTCATCGATGAGGGTCTGAGTCGTCTCGACAGGTCCGACCTCGAGGCCATGGCCGAATACCTGCGGTCGATTCCGCCCGTCACGCACCTCATCGAACGGCCGGAGAAATCGTCAGGTGACGAGGCGCGGGAGAAGGATCCCTGGGAGTAACGGCAACAAGACGACCGCGGCTAACATCACATGGTCCCGGGCTGTTCACGCGGGCAATGCTAGCCCAGTACCAATTTCTCCTGCTGTCTGGTTGTTCGGTAGCGGTCTGGTTGGTCTGATCGCGGTAGCCAGAAGGAAAACTGTGTAACAGACTTACATTGATCGCAAGGCGACTCTTGGGCCGCCTTTTTTGTTTACGGGAACGTCCTGTTGTGCTGCAACCCGGACCTTCCCGGGAACACTGGGAAGGTCTTTTTCTGGCCGATAGTCGCCGATTAGGAATCCCGCATCAGCGGGTTTTCTGTGCCTGGGGAACGGCAACTTTTAGTCGGAAATGCTCGTTTCGTAATCGCTAATATAAGCGGCTACTGTAGGAGAAAAAACGACCCATAGGAGACACTCGCACGAAGAATCATTGGACTCGGCAGGTGATAGCGCAGCAGCCATTACAGCTCGGCACGGTCGGTAGCCTCGATCTACACCGAAGCATCGACCGAGAGTCCACACCGTCTTTATTCGACTCCCCCATATCTCGTGATTCGTTTTTTTCGAGATAATCTTGGCGGGCAGTGGCTTTATAGAAAGCGTTCCTCCAGACGTTCCGTTATGACTCCAATCACTGTCCGTAGGGTGTCGTCCAGGTCCGTATTGACGATGAACGGTACTCCATAACGCTGTGCTTCTCCGACCAGATAGTCCTGGATCTGCCAAATCGCGGAAAAATTCTCCAGATACCGCGTGGCGCCGCGGGAGGGGGCGACTTCCCCACGGCGGAGAAAATGCTGCTTGAGCTTTTCCGTGGAGGGGTTGGTAAGGAGAAGCGGTATCACCACCGCCTCTTCCCGGATCACACGGCGATGATAGTCAGGGTGAATGTGAATTCCCTCGATAATGATCGAAGCCCGTTCTTTCACCGAACGTTTGATTACTGCGTCGATGGTTGCCGCGAGCTTGTCCGACTGAGCGCGAAATCCGGCAATCAGCTGCGAGCTCTGGTTGCGGTCGTTCACGACACTACAGTGCAAAACCCGCCATGCATCGTGCGAAGAAACATGCAGCTCCGGTGCGAACTGCTCAGAAACGAACAGACGCACCACGTCACGCAGGATGTCGGTGGATTGGGTGCGGCCGATATCCAGTCGTAGCGCCAGTTCCGCCGCAACCGTAGTCTTGCCGGTGCCGCTGCAACCTCCGACCAGGACGATCATCGGAAGCCCGCTACGCCGGAATCTGGACCACGCGCGATACTGAGCTGCGACCTTTTCACCGATGTCCGGCGACAGAGCCCGCTCTTCCAGGCTGGTATCCAGGTTCAGGGCGATCTGGGGGCAATCAGACAGGCATTCGACGAACTCGCGTCGCGAAAGCACCAGCAGATCCGAAGCCTCGAGGGTGGCGGCGGATGCCGTTCGCACCGCATCTGTCAGCAGGGCGAGTTCTCCCAGGTGTTCTCCGGCACCTTGTACCCTCAGCACCTGCTCATTCCGCTGACCGTCCAGCATGTAAACCTTCACCTTGCCGGATAGAATCAGGTACAAGGCCGTCGATGTATCACCGCGCTCGATGAAAACTGTATTCCTGCGCACATTACGCACTGTTCCACGGGCAGCAACGGTATCCAGCTCTTGGGCAGAAAGTCCCGCAAACAGACGTACGTGCTTCAGCCGCTTGAAATCCTCTGGGGTCATCTTCGTTCCCTTTCCGCACACTCAGAGTTCATGTGATGTTTCCGCATGTGTTTGACTTCCCGTAGGACGGATTGCTTACCGGAACGGATGGACCCGGCCCTTCGATGCCCAAGTGGAGTAACTCCGAGTATTAACCTACCGTTTATTTGCTTCCAACGAAAGGTAACTTCTGGCCGAAAGCAGTCATCCGTTACCGGAAAGGCCGTGGAGACTCAGCCGTGAGAGCGTGCCAGCCACAACCATGGTAGGACGCTTCTATGGATACTGTGGACCGGTTTCTGCGGATTGGGTCTGGCCGGATTGCCAGGGATCGTCCACTCGACCGGCTTCGGCGTCACCCTGAAGTCCGGACAGGTGCTCGACGGTCCCCTCCTCGATTGCAATGTATATCCAGCGCTGACCATTGAGGGGCCAGGGAGCTTCGATACTGTGCCTCTCCCTTTGCTGCCGATCCGGTCGGCCGGAATCAACCCCTGTGATCCGCAAAAATTCATGCAACCTTAGCTACCAAGCAATATTCATGGTGCAATCCACCCAGCACTGGGTGAGCCTGCCTGGCTGTCACCTTCTGCCAGGCTGGCAAGGACGGTTCGAAGGGTGACACGCGTGCCTCGAATCACAGTTTCACCAGCACAAATTTCCGGGTCTCGAGTAAATCTGTCGAGGTAGTCCATAGCGACGCTCTAAGTAGCGGATTAACGTTGCCCATTATCAGTGAACTAATCGAAGATGCCAAATATCGTCTGTGCGTGGGCAGCCAAAATAGTCATTACAGCCTGTGGGTAGCGATGAAGTAAGGGAAGCCGCCTGGCAGCTCTATCTAATATGGCTTTCTCATATATGCGATATACCGAAAACTTCTTATTTCGGCCAAAACCGAAATCTTAGAACTCAAGTAATAAACTGCTTCCGAAGGAGCCGTCTATAAGCTCTCCAATATAGAACTTAAAAGACTGGCACCAAGTAATAGCCTTGTGCTTGATAGCCAATCAGGGAGATAAAACCGTCACCCACAAGGCTCATGCCGGGCAATATCGTTTTGTTATCGATACCAAATACACGCGTTGCTACAGCACAGACCTCCTGCCTGACGCCGAGTGAAGCGAGAGCCTCCACATTTGATTCGATTTCCATCAGTACACCGCCTACAGCTTGTTCGATCTCGGCCGAGGGCGACGTACTGAGATATTTCACGCTAGGTCCGATAAAGACAAGAACAAAATCAGGATCAACACCCTGATCTTTCATTCCTTTGTAGGTTCCCTGAATTACCTCCAGGTAAAAATTCAATTTCTTTACGTCACCAATATCAACTAGGAATACACCTTTACCCACTTTTAGATCAGCCAGTGCAGCCTGATCATTGATGGCCGGGTTGCCAGCGAGGACAAGATGGCCTACCAATAGCAATATTATCCCGGTAAGGAATGTAGTACATCTGCACTTCATGATGCTGTCCTCTATGTCTATACGGTGTGCTGAAGATGCTCTAGGTCAACCAGCAAGCAACGTAATTATTACAGTGATGCTCCCACAAAGATTCATGGTCGCTTATCGGCCACAAACGGCCACTCCAATCAGAAGAACATGGCCCCGAAGGACTGTCTCCAAGATTACCAAACTCACGTTTCACATTTGGTTATTCCGGCCCGCCCCAGCATGCCAGAGCAAAGCAAGGTGAATATGTATTATGCAGCCTCATCCTGTTATAGGTCATTATTGTTTGCGATCGAAGTGATAAATTGTGTTCTTCTCAAACTTGCCATTGCTGTGTATGGCATAGGTCGTCTTGAGGTGATTATTGTCCTGCGATAACTCATGTTTGATCCCGTGAACATGGCGAGTGTCTTGTAATTATTTTGTGCGACTACAATTTAAACAATATTCAGTTAGACAATAGGAAATGAGCGTCCGATTTATCTTTGCTTTGCAGACATTCAATCTAAGACGCTGAACGAGGATCCAAGTTTAGTGCCTTTTTTAGTGCCTTCAAGGTTGCAATTGCGTGAAGCCGGGAGCGATTCTGTGAGGTAAATAAAACAAGAATATATAGATAATACAGCAAGATATCGTGCAACTTGAGCCTGGTTGAGATTGGCTGAAACAGGTCAGTCTCGGGCTCGAAATCAAGTGATCCCTCGCGGGGTCCGAGGGTTCGACAAGCCGCGCCAGGTGCGAGTACTCCCGACCAGACATCGTTGACAGGTAAACCACAAACGGTCGTTTGACTATATACTGCAAACCAAGGCGTTACCGGTATTGGTGAAACATACAACAGGTGGGGGGTAAAAGATGGTCAATCGGATTAGGAATGCAATGATCGGTTCAATCGTTTGCAGCGGCGCAGTACTCGCCGAGACTGGCGTGCTGCCCGCGCCTAATGGCATCGCACTCCCGGAGGGATACAAAAACTGGGAGGTCATCGGTTCTTCACACAGAGAAGACAACAAGACGCTCAGGGTCATTCTGGGCAACGATATTGCCATGAAAGCGGCACGAGCCGGCGAAACCAACCCCTGGCCCGATGGCAGTATCCTAGGCAAGCTGGTGTGGAAAGATGCCGTGCATCCACAATGGCAAAAGGCCACCGTGCCCGGTGAATTTGTGCATGCCGAATTCATGCTCAAGGATGGTAATCAATACCGGGACACCGGTGGCTGGGGTTTTGCACGCTGGAAAGGCCTCGATCAGAAACCCTATGGAGAGGATGCGTCGTTTGTGCAGGAGTGTTTTTCCTGTCATACACCGGTGAAGGGTAACGACTACGTGTTTACCCATCCATCTCCCATGCCGTGATACAGGGACCTGAGTCAATCGAAAGTCACCGCAAGCTGTGAGCCCCGATTACCTGACCGATACCATTATCCTGCTGACAGCAGCGATCGCCGCTGTGCCCTTGTTTCGAGCCCTTGGCCTGGGTGCTGTCCCCGGCCTCTTGATGGCCGGAATCCTGGTAGGGCCGACGGGTCTGGGCCTGATCGATAACGTAAGCGAGATCGGGCATTTTGCCGAGTTCGGGGTTGTGCTTCTGCTGTTTGTCGTCGCAATTGAGCTCAAACCGTCGCGGCTCTGGCTGATGCGGCGCCTGGTGTTCGGTCTCGGTAGTCTTCAGGTGCTTGTTACAGGCTTATTGGTCACCGCAGTTGTCTATTATCTATTGGATATTTCCCTGCGCTCAGCCATCCTGATTGGACCGGCGCTGGCGCTTTCCTCGACGGCGTTTGTACTTCAGCTATTGAACGAACAGAAAATGCTGGCCACGGAGTATGGCAGGACGTCTGTCGCCGTACTCCTGCTGCAGGATCTGGCCGTCGTACCGCTTCTGGCCCTGGTATCTCTCCAGGTGTTTCCGGATTTGAGCGTTGGCGAAGACATCGTGTTCGCCTTTCTCCAGGCCGTGGTGATTCTGGTGCTTGTCATTCTTGCCGGGCGTTACTTTTTCCATCCCGTGCTGCACTGGGTGGCCCGCTCTAAGGTCCCGGAGATATTCACGGCTTCGGCGGTGCTGCTGGTGCTGGGTACAGCAGCGGTAACCGAGCACGTTGGACTGTCCATGGCCATGGGGGCATTTATCGCGGGTTTACTCATTGCCGAATCGGCCTACCGTCATCAGGTCATGGCCGAAATTCAACCCTTTCGCGGACTTCTGCTTGGCCTGTTTTTCATGTCGATGGGTATGTCGCTCAACCTGGATTATTTCCTCGCGCATCCCGTTGTTTCAGTGTCCTTAGTGGTGGCTCTTATGCTTGGCAAAGTCGCCGTGATGTGGGGGCTTGCAGGCGTTTTTGGACTAAGGAAAAAAACCGGCCTCGCAGTCGCCTTGATTCTTGCGCAAAGTGGTGAATTCGCCCTGGTGCTGTTCGCACTGGCCCGTCAGACAAACCTTCTGGATGAAGCATTGTTTCAACAGCTGCTGGTCGTGGTGCTGCTCAGCATGCTCGCCACGCCGCCAATCGCCCGATTGGCGCAACGGCTTGCCCGTTGGCAAGATCGCGGTACGGTAGTGGTCGAGGAGAAGATGCCTTCAGCTCCAATCGTTATTCTGGGCTTCGGTCGGGTGGGTCATCGTATCGGTCAGATCCTGGAATTTGCAAAACTACCTTACGTTGCGGTGGATCATAATCCTTCTCTGGTAGCCGCTGAGCGGCAACGGGGGCGCCCGGTTTTTTTTGGCGACACACAGAAAGCGGAAATCCTGAAACGGGCGGGAGCCGATGAGACGAGACTTGTGATTGTAACGCTCGACGACTTCGAGGCTACCGAGCAGGCGGTGTCGACACTGCAGCAGTTGTATCCGGGTACTGTAATACTGGCTCGGGGGGGAGACCTGCAACAATGTCGGATGTTACGTCGGCTTGGGGTCAAAGTTACAGTTTCAGAGAATTTATCCGCGAGCCTGGAACTGGCACGATCTGCACTGAATTTACTGGGTCAGGAAAGTCGCAACAGCGAAGCGATTCTCGAGCAATTCCGACGCCAGTATTACGCTCAGATCGAGACTACAGATGCCAGTCAGTCCTGAGCCGGGAAACCGTTCATCTGATGCTGCTGTGTGGAAAATTATAACAATATGTTTCAGTGGCTGGCGTCGAAATTGACAAATATCAAATCATTTGCCTTCGATTGTGCCTAGAATCGACAAACGATAACAAATACCGACCGGGAGTTGACGTATCTGAGCGACCTACCGGAGGGGTGGCATATCCCGGACACCGATGCTGCGCAAAACTGTTCAAACAGGATTGGAAGAGACCGAATGAGGAAGATTTGTCGTGCTGGCGCCATGCTGCCACTCATGATGGGCGTTGCATTGAGCAATGGTGCCGGTGCACAGGAAACCGAGTACGTCGGCGATAATCCGAAACCGGCGCCGATCGCGCAGGCAGACGGCATTCAACTGGGGAGTTTCCTGGTACTGCCCGAGGCCTCTGTCGCACAAATGTATGACAGCAATATATTCGCGACGCGGGATAACGAGGTCGATGACACCCTCACCATCCTGTATCCAAATCTTAGCGCGAAATCGACTTGGGACACGCATGAGCTGGAGTTGTCTGCCGGCGGCGCATTTGCCCAGTATTACTCCAACAATGACGAAGACTACGACGACTATTGGGCGGATGTCGACGGGCGTTACGATTTTTCGGCGCAGACCAATATGTTC
>Ga0209567_10000970_pt1 | contig 15379 bp, 15 predicted proteins | sample COG_12_FD_184756 | JGI IMG/M metagenome (GOLD analysis project Ga0209567, IMG submission 184756) | Pelagic marine sediment microbial communities from the LTER site Helgoland, North Sea, for post-phytoplankton bloom and carbon turnover... | ecosystem: Environmental > Aquatic > Marine > Neritic...
CAGCCGACCCAGGATGACCCGGCCCGAGCCCGGCTTCAGGTCCGAGAGCTGGCCCGCGATCAGGTGATCCGCCACCCGTGATACGTCGCCCTCCAGAGCGGGGTCGATGCCGCGCACCAGCGCGGCTTTCAGATTGGCGCCGTTGCCGAGCATGCCGGCGATCTCCACAAACGGCGCTGCGGCGTCGATACCGGGCACCGCGAGAACCTCGTCCCGGACCGACGGCCAGTCGGACAGATGGCCATCGGGGCCGCTGATCGTGCCATGGGAGGTCATCGCCAGCAGCCGCTGACGCAGCTCATTTTCAAAGCCGTTCATCACCGAAAGCACCACGATCAGCGCAGCCACGCCGATCGCGACGCCCAGCAGGGACATCATCGAGATAAAGGATACGAACTGGCTGCGCCGGCGCGCGCGCAGGTAGCGTAGTCCAACGAACATTTCCAGCGGGCGGAACATGGCGCGCAATTAAACCACATCCGCACCCGCACCGATCGTCCGTGCGCTCAGCATTTCCTCCGGCTCGACGCGACAGCCACAGTCCGGCATTTCTTTTGTCAGAACGGGACCAGCTGACGCGGCTGCCGGAACGGTCGCAGCGGTACATGGCCGCGGTGTCGGGGCAGTGCACCGTAAGCTCTCCCCGGTTGCGACCTCCGCAGGAGGCGCGGGTAGTGTCCGCACGGGCGGGCCGGGCGCAGCGGCTCGGCGAATTTTATTGCCACCCAAGCTGCACAGGCGGGCCGGCGCCGGGCATCAAGAATGTGACGCGCGTGCTGACACGGTGCCGCCGGCATTGTTATAGTCGGGCCGAGCCAATCTGGAGATTTCGAGCATGAACATGAAGTTAGCCGCTCTTGTCGCCGCCGCGTTCATGATCATGAGCGCCGCCCAGGCGGATACGCTGCTGGTCGAGAATGTGGATGAGACCGCGGCCAGTGACGCGCGCCCCAGTCGCGGCATGACCATGGTGCGGGTCGAGGGCCGCTATGGCGCCCCACGGGTCAAACAGGCCGCGGTGGGGGATCCGCCGATCAGCCGCTGGGATTACGGGAATTACGTGGTGTTTTTCGAGTACGACCGCGTGTTGCACTCGGTGGAAAAACCGCGTTTGGCGAATAATTAACATGAAAACACCGCTGTAATTAGCTAATTATAAACACTTTAAAGGCCCGTCGACGTAAATCGACGGGCCTTTTTTTGTCCGCCGCCCCTGTGTTGGCGGCACATCCCCTCAGGGCCGCGTCGGTTGCGGACCCTGTGAGATAATCCCGGCTTTGCCGCCAGCCGCCATCATGACCGCGTCCCAGCTCCTCAACCTGCCGCCAATCCCCGAGGCACCGGCCAGCCAATGCTGGGGCCAGGCTTATGGTTGCGCCCAATCGCTGGCGCTCGCGGAACTGGCCGCGAGCAGCAGCGCCCCGGTACTGGCACTGGTGGCGGACCCGCGCACCGCGGACCGGCTGTGGGACGAGCTGCGCTTCTTCGTGCCATCGCAGATCGACGTGTTGCTGTTCCCGGACAGCGAGACCCTGCCCTACGACGCCTTTTCGCCACATCCGGACATCACCTCGCAGCGGCTGGCGACCCTCAGCCGGCTGTCACGCATCGAGCGCGGTATCGTCGTCGCTGCCGTGCCCAGCATCCTCCAGCGTCTGGCCCCGCCGGCCTGGGTCATCGGCAGCAGTCTGCACATGCAGGTCGGACAGCGGCTGGATATCGACGCGTTTCGCGGCGCCATGGCCACCGCCGGTTACGCGACGGTTGCTCAGGTTACGGAGCACGGCGAGCTGGCCGTGCGCGGTTCCCTGATCGACATCTTCCCCATGGGCTCCGACCGTCCCTACCGGATCGACCTGTTCGATGACGAGATAGAGAGCATCCGTCGCTTTGACCCGGAAACGCAGCGCTCGGGATCGCCGCAGGAGGCGGTGGACATCCTCCCGGCCCGGGAATTCCCGTTTACGGCAGATGCCATCTCCGCATTCCGGGAGCGCTTCCGCGAAGCCTTTCCCGGTGACCTGAGTCAGGTACAGGTTTACACCGATGTCTCTGACCGCATCGCCCCCGGCGGGATCGAGTACTACCTGCCGCTGTTCTTCGACGCCACCGCGACGCTGTTCGACTACCTGCCGACCGGATCTCTGGTCGTGGATCTGGATCAGGCCAGCGCGGTCGCCGCTGACGCCTGGCAATCGATCGAAGAGCGCTATGAGCAATTGCGCCATGACCTGACTCAGCCGCGGCTGACGCCGGCCTCACTGTTCCTGAGCAACGACGAACTCGTCGCCACCCTGGCGCGTTTCGGGCGTGTCGAGCTGCAGTCCTTCGCCAGCGGTGACGGCAGCAATCTCGGCAGCAGCGCGCTGCCACCGGTCCAGCTCAGCAGCCGTGCCCCGCAACCGGCCGCATCGCTGCGTGGTTTCCTCGACGGCTTCGACGGCCGCATCCTGTTTACCGCCGAGTCTCCGGGGCGCCGGGAGATGCTGCGCCAGCTGTTGTCCGAACACGGTGTCGATCTGCGTGTGTTCGAAGATTGGGCAGGCTTCCTGGCGGCGGATGCGCCGATCGGTCTGGCGATCGCACAGCTTGAGCAAGGCGCGTCTTTTGCGCACGCCGGGATAGCGCTGATACCCGAAGCGCAACTGTTCGGAGAGCGCGTCCGCCAACGGCGGCGACGGCGCCGCGAACGCGACCCCGAAAGCATCATCCGGGAATTGGCTGATCTGAGCCCCGGGGTCCCGGTGGTCCATGAGGAACACGGCGTCGGCCGCTATCTGGGACTGCAGATGGTCTCGGCCGGCGGCCACACGGGAGAATTCCTGACCCTGGAATATGCCGGCGGTGACCGTCTCTATGTGCCGGTCCAGGCGCTCGACATGATCACCCGCTATATGGGCGCCGCGGCCGAAAACGCGCCGTTGCATCGACTCGGCAGCGATCAGTGGCGAAAGGCGCAACAGAAGGCGACACGCCGCGCCCGCGACGTGGCAGCCGAACTGCTCGATGTCTACGCGCGGCGCGCGGCACACACCGGCCGGACGTATCGAGCCAGCGAGACCGACTATCGCGCATTCCGTGAGGACTTCCCCTTCGACGAGACGCCGGATCAGGCCGAGACGATCGACCAGGTGATCGAAGACCTCGCGGCACCAATGCCTATGGATCGCGTCGTCTGCGGCGATGTCGGCTTCGGCAAGACCGAGGTCGCGATGCGTGCGGCCTTTGCGGTTACCCAGGACGGCGGACAGGTGGCGATACTGGTGCCGACCACGCTACTCGCTCAACAGCATTTCCAGACCTTCAGCGACCGCTTCGCAGACTGGCCGGTAAGGGTGGAGGTCCTGTCCCGGTTCCGCAGCGGCACACAGGCGACCGGCACGCTCGAACAGCTGGCCAATGGCAAGTTGGATATCGTTATCGGCACGCACAAGCTGCTGCAGAACGATGTGCGTTTCGCCAATCTGGGGCTGGTGATCATCGATGAAGAACATCGCTTCGGCGTGCGTCACAAGGAGCGGCTGAAGAAATTGCGCGCCGAGGTGGATGTCCTCACCCTGACGGCAACGCCGATCCCGCGGACCCTTAACATGGCCATGGGCGGTCTGCGCGACCTGTCACTGATCACCACGGCACCGTCTGAAAGACTCGCGGTCAAGACCTTTGTCAGCGAGTGGCAGGAAGCAGTGATCCGCGAAGCGTGTCTGCGCGAAGTGCGGCGTGGCGGCCAGATCTATTTTCTGCACAACCGGGTGGAAACCATCGAGCAGACGGCGCGCAAGCTCGAGACGCTGGTACCCGAGGCCCGGGTCCGCATCGCCCACGGGCAGATGCGGGAGCGTGAGTTGGAACAGATCATGCTCGACTTCTATCACCGACGCTTCAATCTGCTGGTGTGTACGACCATCATCGAGAGCGGCATCGATGTGCCGACCGCGAACACCATCATCATCGATCGCGCCGACCGGCTGGGCCTGGCTCAGCTCCATCAATTGCGCGGTCGCGTCGGTCGCTCGCATCATCGTGCCTACGCCTATCTGATCACGCCACCACGCAAGGCTATGACCACGGACGCGGTCAAGCGGCTGGAGGCCATCGAGTCACTGGAAGACCTCGGTGCCGGATTTATGCTGGCGACGCACGATCTGGAGATCCGCGGTGCCGGCGAATTGCTCGGAGAAGGCCAGAGCGGTCAGATCCACGAGGTCGGATTCGCCATGTACTCGGACATGCTCGAGCGGGCGGTCAAGGCGATCAAGAGCGGTCGCGATCCGGATCTCAGCCGGCCACTGGATCACGGCACCGAGGTCGGGCTCGGCGTGAGCGCGCTGCTGCCCGAGGATTTTGTCCCGGACGTCCATCTACGCCTGATGCTTTATAAGCGCATCTCGGCGGCACCAGACGCGGCCGCGCTGCGCGAACTGCAGGTCGAGTTTATCGATCGTTTCGGGCTGCTGCCGGAGCCGGCGAAGATGCTGTTCCGACTGGCGGAGCTGAGACTCAAGGCCAGCGCATTGGGCATAAAACGTCTCGATGTAGGGCCGCGCGGCGGTCATCTGCAGTTCCGCGAACAGACCTCCGTCGATCCCGCCCGCCTGATCCGTCTGATCCAGGAGCAATCGCGCATCTTTCGTCTGGACGGCCAGAGCAAGTTACGGTTCAATCTCGAGCTTGACGATCTTGAGCGGCGCTTTGCCTGGGCCCATGACCTGCTCGCCGACCTCGGTGCAGAATCCGAGGCCGCCTGAATCCGCCCGCTATGACCAACGAGGATTGCTGATGACGGATCTTGTAAGCACACGCGCCGTGAGGTGTCTCCTGACCACCGTCATCCTGCTGTGCACCGTCGGCGCCAGCGCGCAACAGCCCGCGGCATTGCCGCGTTTCCAGATCGAACTGGTGGTGATCGAGAACCTGGCTCAGCCGGCGACGGCGGAAGCGCCGCCGATCGAGTGGCTGGAGCCGCCACTCATGCAGATCCCAGGGTCGCAGGAATCTGAAACGCTTGATCTGCAAAACACCCTGACCGAAGCAGAGGAATCAAACCCGATCTTCTTCCGCCTCTCGCCGGCACTGAGCATGGAAAATATCGCCGCCAGCCTGCAGCGCCGCAGCGAGTACCGGGTATTGTTGCACAAAGCCTGGATACAAGACGGGTTCGAGGGAGAAGCAGCTCGAGCGGTCGATGTCGGGCTTCTCGAGCAGCTCAAACCGGTGACCGGTAGCAGCCGCCGTGCCCGTTCCAGCAGCGGAGAGCCGCTGACCGGCACGGTGACTTTTATCCGCGGCCGCTATCTGCATCTGGACCTGAGCCTGAACCTCGGCGACGGCGCAGGTCGCGAACTCCGCGAGCGCCGGCGGGTGCGGATCGGCGAACGCCACTACTTTGATGCGCCTCAAATCGGTGTGATTGCTACAGTCACGCGGGTCGGGACCTCTGACCCGGCGGGTGCGGCGAGCGCTGGCGACTAGGGGCTAAGATCCGCCCGCGTCGACGATTGCCCGATCGCCGCCGTCGATCACAGCCTGCTCCAGCGATTCCTCCAGACTCGCCAGCACCTCGGTCAACGACATGGACGCGTCCGGGGACAGACTGACAGCCGCGCCGCTGACAGTGATAAAACGGCTGATCGGCGAGTGCGGATGGTGGATACACAGCGCCTTGACGCGCTCGCACACGCCGGCTGCGAACTCATCCACCGGACCACCATCCATGCGGCTGGCAAAGCAGGCAATGCGCCAGTCGTCAAAACGGGCGCAGACGTCGCTGCTGCGCCGAAAGGCCCCGCGGACACCGCGCGCCACCTGGCGCAGACACACATCCGTGGCCCTGCGTCCAAAGGTGTCCAGATAGGGCTCGACGTGGTCGATGGCATAGAGGAACAGATCCAGCGAGCGCGACTCGCGCTGGCACAGGCTCCACTCCCGCTCCAGCGTCTCATCGAAAAAGACACGACTGCGCAAACCGGTGAGTCGATCATCGGGCGCGCTTGCACGGGCCTCGGCCAGGGCCCGCTGGCGGTTGCGCAGCTTGTCCTTCAGGTCGTGCAGCGCGCCTACATCGGTGGCGGTGCCGATCCACCAGTTGATCCGCCCTTTCTCCTCGAAAGGCTGCAACCTCAGCTGGTTCCAGAACAGGCTGCCGTCTTTGCGGTAGTTGCGCAACAGCACCTCGCAACCGCGGCCCTCGGCGATCGCCTCGCGCATCTCCGACACGGCGCGCTGGCGCCGGTCCTCGCCCTGCAGGAACCGGCAATTGCGGCCAAGCAACTCTGCCTCGGCGTAGCCGGTCATCTGTTCGAAAGCAGGATTGACGTAGACGATCGGCATGTCTTTCGCCCGAGCGTCGGCCACGATCACCCCGTCACGGATGCCGTGCAGCGCTGCCTCGAGCAGTGTGTTCTTCAATCGCCGCGTCACTCGCCCCTCCTTGTCAGAGGTCCCTCATCAGCCGTTCCAGTACCGCGCGCACGCGGCTCATACCAAGATCCATAAAACGGTCTATCTCCGCATGGATCCCCTCGCTGCCGTCGCCGCGTCCCGCCGCCATATTGACGACCACACAACAGCTGGCGTACTCCAGACCCAGCTCACGAGCCAGCGCAGCCTCGGGCATGCCTGTCATACCTACCACGTCACAGCCATCTCGTTCCATGCGGTCGATCTCAGATCTGGATTCCAGGCGCGGCCCCTGGGTCGCGCCGTAGGTGCCCCCGTCGTGGAGCGGGACCTCGGCAGCGCTTGCCGCCAGCCGCAGCATTCCGCGCAGCCCAGCCGAATACGGCTCGGTGAAGTCCACGTGAAATACGGACCCGGATGCGCCGTCGTGGAAGGTGTGCGCGCGCCCCCAGGTGTAATCGACGATCTGGTCCGGCAGCAGCAGATCCCCCGAGGGCAGACCGGCGCGGATCGCGCCGACCGTGTTGATGGCGATTATCCGCCGGATCCCGAGAGACTGCAGCGCCCAGATGTTTGCGCGGTAATTGACCTCGTGCGGGGCCAGCGTGTGGCCGCTGCCGTGGCGCGCAAGGAAGTAACCCTCGCCACCGCCGAGACTGCCGTGTATGACCGGCGCCGACGGCGGCCCGAACGGTGTCGGGATCACCTGTCGGCCGAGCACCTTCATGTCATGCAGCCGGTCCATGCCGCTGCCACCGATGACGCCGATCAGCGCTCCGCTCATGTCTGATCCTCCGCTGCCGTCGCCAGCGCAAATACGCCCTTCAATTCACGGAAATGCTCGTGATAATCCATGCCGCAACCGAACACATATCGGTCCGGCACTTCCAGACCGATGATATCGGCCTCGGCGCCGGTTGCGCGGCGATCGTGCCGCTTGCGTACCAAGGCCGCGGTAACAATGCGGTCTGCCCCCTGCTCGCGGCAATAGGCGGCGATCTCCATCATGGTAATGCCCTCGTCGAGGATGTCGTCGACGATCAACACCGTCCTGCCGTGTAGCGGCAGCCTGGGCCGGGCTAACCAGTTGAGCTGCCCGCCACGCGTGCCGCCGGCATAACGGGTGGCGTGGACATAATCGAGCTGATGGAGGAAATCCAGCCGGCCGCTCAGCCAGACCGCGGGGATCATGCCGCCGGTCATGACCGCCAGCAGGATCGGGTCGCTCGTCGCCATCTGTTCGGAAATGGCCGCCGCCATCTGATCCAGCGCCCGCTCGATCGCGATCGGCTTATGGATGATCTCGGCCTCGCGCCGGACCCGGTCCAGGTCTCCGGCGGTGACGGTGGATGATCCGGTTCCCATGCGCACCCTACCCGTCCAGGACCAGGTCGGGGCGCTCCATCAGGTGCGCCACCACGCTGCATGCGTCGCGCCATCGCGCAGAGGCGCACAGGGTGTCACGAGAACTCTCGCCTCGACCGTGGAGGTGCGCGAGACGCACCTGGCTGGCCGGTTCCGCATAATCTTCCAGGGTTTCGACCAGCGTCGCCGCAGCGGCCCGATCGTTGCAGACCAGCACCATGTCGCAGCCCGCCGCCAGGGCACGGTCCGCGCGCTCGGCGATGTCCCCCATGGCCACAGCCGCCTGCATGCTCAAATCGTCGGAGAAGATGACGCCGTGAAAACGCATCCGGCCTCGCAGCTCATCCCTCAGCCACCAGCGGGAAAAGCTGGCCGGCACCGTGTCCACCTCTGAGTAAACCACATGGGCGGTCATGACCGCCTCGAGCCCTGCGCCGATCAGACGCTCATAAGGCAGCATGTCATCGGCGATATCCGCATAGGGCCGATGGTCCACAGGCAGCGCCTCGTGGGAATCCGCCACCACCGCGCCATGACCGGGGAAATGCTTGCCGGTCGCCATCATGCCTGCCTCGCGCATACCGCGTATAAAGCCGCCGGCCAGCTCTGCCACCACGTCCGGCGAACGATGGAAGGCGCGATTGCCGATCACCGAGCTGATCCCGTAGTCCAGATCGAGCACCGGCGCGAAACTCAGGTCTACGCCGAGCGCACGCAGCTCAGCCGCCATCAGCCAGCCGGCAGCCTCGGCGCTGTTGCGCGCCGCGGCCGGGTCCAGATCATAGTGACGACCGATCAGATGCGCCGGCGGCAGCGGCATCAGCGCTTCACGGAAACGCTGTACACGACCACCCTCCTGGTCTACTGCCACCAGCAGTCCGGGTCTGCGTATGTCATGGATTTCCGCGCTGAGTCGGGCCAGCTGCTCAGGCGACTCGTAATTGCGCGAAAACAGAATCACGCCGCCGATCGCCGGATGGCGCAACAACTCCCGATCCTCGGCATCGAGCTCGAGACCCGCCACATCCAGCATCACCGGGCCCAGGGTCATGCGTCCTCCTCGATATCCACCAGGGTGCCCACCGGCACGCGCTCGAACAGCTCGATGACGTCCGCGTTGCGCATACGCACGCAGCCATGAGACGCCATCACCCCCATCGGCTCGCTGTCCGGCGTACCGTGGACATAAATGTAGCGGCGCATACTGTCCACCGCACCAAGACGATTGCGCCCCACTTCACATCCGCTCAGCCAGAGTATGCGACTCAGGATCCAGTCGCGTTGCGGATACCGGTCCGCAAGCTCACGGGTCCAGATCTCGCCGGTCGGACGGCGTCCCACCAACACCGCGCCCGGGGGCAGACCGGCGCCGATCTTCGCGCGGATCACGTGCCGACCGCGAGGTGTCTGTTCGCTATCGCGCTGCTCACCCGGCCCGAGGCGGGCCGTCGACACGGCATAGCGTTGGCGCTCGTGTCCGTCGCCGATCAGGAGCAGGCTCTGTGTTTTTAGACCGATGACCAGGCGCGGCGTATCCAGCTCAGTCATCGGCCCAGCTCGCGTACGGCCGATCAGCCAGCATCAGATTGTAGTAGCGCGCATCGCCGCTGACCTCGGCGCCGAGCCAGGGCGGATGCGGGAAAGCCTGGTCCTCTGATTCGAGCTCGATCTCTGCGACCAGCAGCCCGGCATTGGCGCCGAGGAATTCATCGATCTCCCAATGCTGGCCACTATAGTCCAGATGATGACGCAGCTTCTCTACCGTCCGCCCCGCGCAATACTGCTCCAGCATAAAGCGCCCGTCCGCCAGGGGCAGCGGATACTCGAACTCGCTGCGGCTGGCGCCGATGGTGATACCTTTTAGATTGAGGCTGGCGTCCTCGCCGGCTATTCGCACCCGTACCGAACAGCCCGGACTCTCGGCCAGGTAACCCTGGACCATAGGCTGAACGCGCGTGACCGCGCCACGCCAGTCATCCGAGGCCAACAAGAATTTGCGCTCGATCTCTACGCCCATCAGATCAATCCCGCTCGAACAACGCAATGGACTCCACGTGAGCCGTGTGCGGAAACATGTCCATGATGCCAGCACCGCGCAGTCGGAATCCGTGCTGGCTCACCAGTATCCCGGCGTCCCGCGCCAGCGTACCCGGGTGGCAGGACACATAAACCAGACGCCGCGCCCCGGTCTGGGCAACAGCCGGCAGGATCTCCTGAGCCCCGGCGCGGGGTGGATCGAGGAAAACCGCGTCGGCAGGCTCCCGCAGCCACGGCCAATCCGAGCAATCCTCGAACAGATTGGCCAGATGGAATTGCGCCTGCGCGGACAGTCCATTGCGTTCGGCGTTGGCGCGGGCGCGGGCGATCAGTGCCGCATCGCCCTCTATGCCGACAGCGGCAGCGCCGAGACGCGCGATGGGCAAGGTGAAATTGCCAAGGCCACAGAATAGATCGACGATGCGCTGACCCGGCTCGGGTGCCAGCAGTTCCATCGCCCTGCTGACCATCTTGCGGTTGAGTGCGTCATTGACCTGGACAAAGTCCGTCGGCAGGAACTCATATTCCAGGTCGAACTCCGGCAGTCTGAAGCGCAGCGACGTTGCCGACCCTGCAAGCGGGCGCACCGTGTCGGGTCCCTTTGGCTGCAGATACAGATCCACATTGTGGACCCGTTCGAATGCTTCCAGTCGTTCCAGATCCTGAGCGGTCGGCGGATCCAGCACGCGGAGCACAAGCGCGGCGCGGTTCTCGGCCACAGAGACCTCGACCTGGGCCAGCCGGCGCCGGATGCTCAGGGTGCCGATGAGTTCGGCCAGCGGGCGGATCAGCTGATCGGCCGGTGGCGCCAGCACCGGGCAGGCATCAAGATCGGCCACATAGGATTTTGCCCGTTCACGGAACCCGACCAGCACGCGCCCCTTTTTGTCCACATACCTGACGCCGAGGCGCGCCCGCCGGCGATACCCGGCATCCGGGCCGGACACGGGTGGGAACATCGTCGCGGGCTCGACCTGACCGATCCGCTGCAGATTATCCAGCAGCACCTTTTGTTTCGCTGCCCGCTGTCCCGGCCCCGACAGATGCTGCAGGCTGCATCCGCCACAAACGCCGAAATGCGGGCACAGCGGCTCGACTCGATCAGCCGCCGCCTCGATCAGCGCCACCGCCCTGCCCTCATCGTGATTGCGCCGCCGTTTCAGACAGATCACATCCACGGTCTCGCCCGGCAGCGCATCTTCCACGAACATGATCTTGCCCTCGGTACGGGCGACGCCACGCCCGTCCTGAGTCAGGTCGACGATGGTCATCCGTTCCGGCTCGCGCTGACCGGCGGCCCTCATCCAACCACCTCCCAGGCGGCCAGGAATGCCTTCAGATGGGCGCGGCCGTCCTCTTCGAGCAGCTTGCGGACGTGCTCCAGTTCCGCGTCATGCTCGGAGCGATCGAGCCGTCCGCGCATCAGCTCGAAACGCAGATAGACCAGGAAGGTATTGAGCACATCGGTCTCGCAATAATCGCGGATATCTCCGATCCCACCCTCCAGGTAGCACGGCCAGACCTGGTCTCCGCTCATGCCCAGCTTCCCCGGCAGGCCGAGGAGTACGGCGACCTCATCGAGCTTCGCCGCGGCCCGCGGCTGGAAACCAGCCAGTACGTCCATCACGTCGGTATGCCGCCAGTGATAACGGCTGAGATAGTTGTTCCAACGGAACGACTGTTCCCGGTCGCCGGTCTCCCAGTAGCGGGGGGCGGAGATATGATGCCGCAATGCCCGGTAATGCAGGACCGGCAGATCGAAACCGGACCCGTTCCAGGACACCAGATCGGGCGCATACCGCTCGATGCCGTCGAAAAAGCGCTGGATCAGCTCCGCTTCGTCCGCATCTGCCTCACCGAGGCTCCACAGCCGGGTCTCGTCGCGGGTGCGCAGCAGAACCGAAATCGCGACCACCCGATGCTGATGCAAGGGCAGGAAATCACTACCGGTCTTCTCGCGGCGCTGGGCGAACATGACTTTCGCCACCGTCGCATCGTCCAGTTCACTCAGACCCAGATGGCGCCGCCCGAACTCTACGTCCGGGATCGTCTCGATATCGAATACCAGACAATGCATCGGTTCAGCCCGCTCCCGCCGCCGGCGCCTGGGCCCAGTCGTGCAGCAGCACTGCGACCGCGACCACCAGCCCCGCCTCGTCGGTCAGCGAGATATGCCCATCGCCGATCCCGAGTTCGCGCCGCCGTTCATCACCGCGCGCCGAATAGATGATCTCGGGCTTGCCCCAGCTGTTCTGCACCATGCCAACGTCGCGGATCCACATGCCGTGGGCAAAACCGGTGCCCATCGCTTTGACCACCGCCTCCTTGGCAGCGAAGCGCATGGCGAGAAAGCGCGCTGGTCGGCGCTGGCGCCGGAAGGCTTCAAGCTCGGCTGGTAACAGCAGACGCCGGACGAAATGTTCGCCGAACCGTTCCAGGGTCCGCTGTACCCGGTCCAGACGCACCACGTCGGTGCCGATACCGAATATCACCTGAGCCGGGCCTCGACCATCAGCCGCTTCATCTCTATCACCGCCGTGGACAGGCCATCAAAAATGGAGCGGGCGATGATGGCATGGCCGATATTGAGTTCGCGGATCTCGGGGATGCGCGCGATGGGCTGGACGTTGTGGTAATGCAGCCCGTGACCGGCGTTGACGTGCAGCCCTATGCTGCCGGCCAGCTCGGCGGCCTCGCGGATCCGCTCAAGCTCCTGCTGGCGGATGTCCTCGTCCTCGGTATCGGCGAACGCGCCCGTATGCAGCTCGATGACCGGCGCACCCACGGCGCGCGCGGCTTCGACCTGGATCTCGTCCGGATCGATAAACAGAGATACGCGCATCCCGGTGCCGGACAGGGTCTGGCAGGCGGCACGGATCCTGTCTTCATGGTCGGCCACGTTGAGGCCGCCCTCGGTCGTCAGTTCCTCGCGCCGCTCCGGGACCAGACATACGTCCTGGGGACGGATTGCGCAGGCGATTTCCAGCATCTCGTCGGTGACCGCCATCTCCAGATTCATGCGGGTCTGCAACACGCCGCGCATGGCACGCAGGTCCCGATCCTGGATATGACGCCGATCCTCGCGCAGATGCAGGGTGATGCTGTCCGCGCCGGCCTGTTCCGCCATCAGGGCCGCATAGACGGGATCCGGATAACGGGTCCCCCGGGCTTGCCGGATCGTGGCCACGTGGTCGATGTTGACGCCAAGCAGGATGTTCTTTTTCACGTTATCAGCTCACCGCAACGACCGGATGCCCCGATGCCCGGCTCATTCTGCCAGAATCTCGCCCGCCGGGCCGCCGGCACGCATGGCCCGCAGCACCTCACGGCTTTTTAGCGGTCGCCCCCCCAGATAAAGATCCAGCGTCCGTTGCAACACGTGGCGCAGCTCCCGCAAGGTCTGCTCGTCGTCGAGTTCTTCTGCCGCCAATGCCAGCAGCGAGCTGCCCCGCACCAGGAGCCCCTGATCACCGCCCTCGTGCAGCGGCACCGGTCCCAGTTCGGGCACGTATCGATACATACCGTCGGCAGCCAGCGGCTGCCCCTCCGTATCCGCGATCAGATTGAGACCGTAGCCCATCGCATTCAGCAGCCGTTTCTCGAATACCCTGAGCACCGCTGCTTCCGGCTTGCCGGCGCCCAATTGCGCGAGCGCCCGTTCATAGTCTGCGAAAGTCTCCGGATGCGCGTCATGCTTCTGCAACAGGCGCAACAGCAGTTCGTTGAGATAGAACATACTCAGCAGCCGCTGCCCGGTGGCACGCAAAGACGGACCGCGTGGCTCGGCCGCGGTCAGCGTCTGCAGCTCGCCGCTGCCGCGGCAGCTCACCAGCATCGGGCGGAACGGCTCCAGCGACTCGCGCCGCCGGCCGGGCCGGCGCGACCCGCGAGCCACGGCAGCAACGCGGCCATACTGGCGGGTAAACAGTTCGACGATCTCGCTGCTGTCGCGGAATGGCCGATGATGGAGCACCCAGGCGGGCTCCAGCTCGATACGCCGTTGCTCAATCATCCCTGATCAAAACCGAAGCCCTGCAGCTCCCGCTCGCGATCCGCCCAGTTCTCTTTGACCTTCACTCTGAGATCCAGGTGCACACTACAAGCGAAGCGCCGCTCCAGGTCCTGCCGGGCCGCGCTTCCGCACGCTTTCAGCTGAGCGCCGCCCTTACCGATCACGATGCCTTTCTGGCTGTCCCGCTCGAGCCAGACCACGGCGGCGATCCGGCGCAGGCTGCCGGTGCTCTCCATCGCCTCAACCTCGACAGTCAAGCCATAGGGTATCTCGTCGCGCAAGCGCAGCATGAATTTCTCGCGGATGATCTCTGCCACCTGAAAGCGTTCGCTGCGATCACTCAACTGCTCCTCGGGGAACAGGGGCGGGCCTTCCGGCAGGCGTTCGATGAGGCTCGAGCGCAGCGTTTCCAGATTGGTGCCTCGCGGCGATGAGATCGGGATGATCTCGGTGAAATCGGCCCGTGCGCTGAGCTGCTGGAGATACGGCATCAGCGCAGACCGCGGCTGTACTTTATCGACCTTGCTCACCGCGGCGATCAGGGGCCGTCCGCTTGCGACAGCACGATCGAGCACATCCTGATCCTCGTCGCGCCACTGCATTGCCTCGAATACCGTAACGACGATATCCGCATCCGTCATCGAGCTCGAGGCCGCCCGATTCATCGCGCGGTTCAGCGCTCGCTTTTGACCGCGGTGCAGACCCGGCGTATCGATAAACATGATCTGCGCCTGCGGCCCGGAGTCGATGCCGAGGATGCGGTGCCGGGTCGTCTGTGGCTTTGGCGTCACGATGCTCACTTTGTGGCCCAACAGGGTATTGAGCAGGGTCGATTTACCCACGTTGGGACGACCCACCAGGGCCACGAACCCACAGCGGAACTCAGACATCCCCGGTCTCCAGCAACGCGATCATCGCGGCGGCCGCCGCCTGCTCCGCCTGTCTGCGGCTGCGTCCTTCGCCGGCGGTACGCAGCGCGAGTTCCGGGAGTGCACAGGCCGCGGTGAACCGCTGTCGGTGGTCTTCGCCGGAGACCGCCTCGATCTCATAGGCAGGCAAGCTCCGGCCACGGGCCTGGAGGCGTTCCTGCAGCCGCGTCTTCGGGTCCTTGAGTTCATCATGAGGCGGCAGCGCATCGAGGCGGCTGCGCAGCAACCGCAGTACCAGGTCGCGAGCGGCCTGGTAACCGCCATCCAGATAGACCGCGCCAAGTACCGCCTCGAAGCCATTGGCCAGGATCGATGCGCGTCGATGACCACCGCTTTTCAATTCGCCTGGACCGAGCGTGATCCGCTCTCCGAGCGATAGCTCGGTGGCGAGCTCAGCGAGGGTTTCCCCACGCACGAGGTGGGCACGGAGTCGGCTCAGATAGCCTTCGTCGGCCTCGGGCAGCGCATCATAAAGCGCCTGCGCCACCACCATGCCCAACAATGCATCGCCCAGGAACTCGAGACGTTCATTATTGCGCCCGCCGGCGCTGCGATGAGTCAGGGCCTGCTCAAGCAGTGACAGATCCCGGAAACGATAGGCGAGCGCCCGCTCTGACCAGCGTGGCGCGACCGTCAA
>Ga0209567_10000972_pt1 | contig 15371 bp, 15 predicted proteins | sample COG_12_FD_184756 | JGI IMG/M metagenome (GOLD analysis project Ga0209567, IMG submission 184756) | Pelagic marine sediment microbial communities from the LTER site Helgoland, North Sea, for post-phytoplankton bloom and carbon turnover... | ecosystem: Environmental > Aquatic > Marine > Neritic...
GCATCCCGAACCGTTCGTATGGACCTTTGTCTGCAGCTGAGTTTGGCATTAAATCAAATGCAATTCAATTCCATTTTGGGCTGAGTGTAATTTTTTTGCCTTCAATGAATTTTATTCATTATATTAATGGCTTGACATTCAATAACCCAGTCGATAGAACATCAACCATTGGTCCATACTGCTGCTGCAGTTTTGGCAACACAGCATATTCGAACCCAAAACCATTTCATTCGAGGATAGCGGTTTCATTTTTCTATAATGCTGTTGTCTATTCCCCCATAACCCATTTTCAACAAGGAAAAGGAGGGTTTACCATGATCGTCAAGAATATGAAAATGCTCATGATCTTCTTATTGGCAGTTTTTCTAATTCTGCCGGCCAACGCAGCCCTGGCGGCGGAAAAACCCATTGTCATTGGGGCGCCGCTTTCAACCGCTTTTTTGTATGGATGGGGCCCTGAAAGGGCCTTTACACTGGCTGTTGAAGAAATCAATGCCGCCGGCGGCGTAAACGTGGGTGGCACCAAACGGCCTTTCAAATTAGAGGTTATCGATACGCGCGATCTGGAGCCGGGTGTTCCGGTGAGCGAGGCCCTGCTGGCGGTCGAAAAGCTGATTCTGGATAAAAAAGCTGATTTTATCGTCGGCGGACCGGTGCGTTCCGAGGCCGCCCTGGCCGCCATGCCGCTTTTAAGCAAATACAAAAAGGTTTCGATCCTGACCACCGGTGTTTTGACGCCCAAATATCACGCCCTGGTGGCCAAAGAATATGACAAGTACAAGTACTGTTTTCGCATTCATGGTGAAGCCAAAAACCTGGTGGGCGAGATGTTTGCCAATTTTACCGAACTGAAGGAAAAATATGGCTTTAACAACCTTTTTATTATTGCCCAGGATGTCTCCCATGCGCGCGGTGCGGCTAAAGTCATGAATGCGGTCGCCACCAAAAAGGGCTGGAATGTGACCGGCGTGGAGATTTACCCCACCGGCGCCACTGACTTTTCCATGGGTTTGCTTAAAGCCAAAAAAAGCAAAACCGAAATTATCAATATCTGGATGGATATGCCCGAAAGCGCCATTTTACTGAAGCAATGGTATGAAATGAAAATTCCGGCTCTGCCGTTCGGCTCCACCCTGGCAGCCGCCGAGCAGCCTGGTTTCTGGAAAGCCACAGATGGTAAAGGCGAATATACCCTGTGTAATGTGGTCAATGCCGGCAACGCGCCTTCTGAAGCTACGCCCTGGACCATGAAGTTTTATAACGCTTACGCCAAGCGGTGGGGCGTCGCTCCCGAGGGGTTAGGCGGCTCCAGCAGTTATATGGCCATCTATGTCCTGCGGGATGCCATCGAGCGTGCCGGCAGCCTCGATTCGGACAAGATTGTGGTCGAGCTGGAAAAAACCGATGTGATGGGCGTCTACGGGCGTTTAAAATTTGACCCCAAAAGCCACCAGGTCATTCCGGCCAAAGATCCTGAAACCGGTGCAGTGGGCAGCATTCTGCAGTGGCAGGACGGCAAACGGGTTGTCGTATATCCCAAAAGCATCGCCAAGGGCAGCATTCAATTGCCGCCATGGATGAAAAAATAAAACCTGAAGCTTGCATGAAAATTTTTGTGAAGTCGAGATTAAATTTAAATAGTGCAAGCTAAGCAAATTATAGAAATACAATAAAATACCAGTTATGCGGGTTGAAGGTGCTGTCTACGCAGTGCCTTCGACCCGATTCACGCCTGTGTTTTCCTGTTAATACCATGCAAATTTTGATTTACGGTACCATAAACAGTGTCGCCCTGGCGCTATTTGCCCTGGGATTTGCCATGGTATACGGCGTCAGTCGTTTGCCCAATTTTGCCCATGGTGCCCTCTACGTGCTCAGTGGCTTTATTACTTGGACGTTTGTCAACACGCTGGAGTTGAATTATCTGATCAGTATCCTGCTGGCGATGCTGGTCACCGGGATTATCGGTGCCCTAATTTACCAGTTCGTCATCATTCGGATCCGGGGTATGGAGATCTCGGAAATTATGGCCACTTATGCCATCGGACTGGCCATTTTAGAGGGCCTCCGCTGGGGCGGGTTCAGGGGCATGACCTATACCCTGCCGGCCTTTATCGAAGGTAGTACCGAAATTTTCGGTGTACCGGTGGATTATCAGCGTTTGTTGGTTGTCGGTATCGGCGCCGCAGTGGTTGCTGTGCTATGGCTGTTCACCCATTACACGAGTGTCGGTTTGGCGCTGCGCGGCATGGCCCAGGATGAGCGTGCCGCCATGATGCTGGGAATCGATTCAGACCTGATGGCGCTGGCCGCTATGGGATTCGGTTCCATGCTGGCCGCCCTGGCCGCCGTTGTGCTGCTTCCCCTGGGAAACATTGTCGTTGAAGCAGGCTATAATGTTTTGATTTTAGCCATCGCGGTTTGCATTGTCGGCGGTCTGGGAAGCTGGATTGGTGCCGTGCTGGCGGCTTTTATCATCGGTTTTGCACAAATTCTAACCGTCGTTTACCTGGGGGCTCATTATCAGATGGTGGTTGCCTTGCTGGCGATTATCATTACGCTGATTTTAAGACCGTCCGGGCTGTTTGGACGCCAGAAAGAGCTGGAAGAACGCGTATGATAGAAATAAGAGAGCAACGCCGCAAGGAAAGACTGGACCGGGGTATCAAAGTCCGTTCTGAAGGAATCTATGCCTTGATGTCCTGGAGAGAACTGTCTTATCTGTTTTTACCCAGAGTTGCGCTGATCGGCGGTCTGCTGATTCTACCGCTGGTGATGCCCTCCATGTACTGGCAACGGGTGATATCGATTGTCTGCATTTATGCCCTCCTGGCGTTGAGTTTTGATTTTCTGGCGCATTATGTGGGTCTGGTGTCTTTAGGCGGCGCTTTTTTTATCGGAACGGGCAGCTATATTGCTGCCATTCTCAACACGTCGTTTGGATTGCCCCCGCTTTTAACGATTCCGATTGCGACCCTGCTGGGTGCGGCAATTTGTACCGTGCTTTTGCTTCCCTGCCTTCCGCTGCGAGGCGTTTATTTTGCGATTGTCACCCTGATGTATCCGCTGCTGTTGGCACGTGTCATCGAAGCGCTCGATATCCTGGGTGGAACCGATGGGATAATCGGCATCGAGAGTTTTACCAACCGCTGGATGGAGCAGTATTTTATCATTGTAATGGTTCTGTTGCTGCTTTTCGGCACCCGCCGACTGGTCAACCAGGATATTGGTTTGGTTTTCAGAGCGGTTAAGGACAATGACCAATCGGTCAGGGCGTCGGGGATCAGCGTGACCTATTACAAATGCATAGCGGTCTTTATTGCATCGGGGATCGGTTGTCTGGCAGGCGCCTACCTAGTTCATCTGTATATGTGGGCCGGTCTGTCGACGCTGGCCCTGGATTTTTCCATTCTGCCCATAGCCGCTACCGTCATTGGCGGCTCCGGGACGCTGGTGGGCCCGGTACTGGGCGCCTTTATTCTGGTGCCCATTTCAGAATTGCTGCGGGCGTTTGGGACTCTGCGCATCGTATTTTATGCCCTGATTCTACTGGCGTTCATTATTTTTCGCAGCGAAGGTATCATGGTTTATGGCCAACGCAAATATCATCAATTTGAAAAGTGGATTAAAGTATGAGCACATCGACAACACCGCTGTTGCAGATTAATGAGGTGACCAAATCCTTCGGGGGCATCTATGCCTTAAATGAGGTCAGTTTCGATCTGCACGAAAACGAAATACTGGGCATCATCGGTCCGAACGGGTCCGGTAAGACGACCCTGGTCAACTGTATTACCGGTTTTATTGAATTGACTGGCGGTGAGGTTCTTTATAGGGGTAAAAAAATTTCCGGCAAACCCCCGCACAAAATCGCCGACATGGGTATTACGCGCACCTTTCAGATCATGCGCCCGTACTACAGCCTTCCGGCTTATAAGAATCTGGTCATCCCTCTTTTCTCGCCACGGGCCAAGCGGACCGGTGGTTGGAGAGGCGGCGGCAAGCTGGGGGACCGCAATACGGTCAGTATTGATATATTGGAGGAATTGGGTTTTGAGCGTGAATCCTTTGTGCCTTATAAAAAGGCGTCTAACCTGCCCACCGGCTATCTCAAGCGACTGGAGCTCGCGCGCTGTCTGGCATTAAATCCGAAAGTGATTATCTGTGATGAGGTTTTTTCGGGCCTGAGTATGAGTGAAATTGCCAGCATGGTACCGCTGGTGGAACGCCTGCAGATGGAGGGCATCACCCTGATCATGATCGAACATCGCCTCAGGGAGCTGTTTCAGGTGGCCAACCGGATTATGGTGCTCAATTTTGGTGAAAAGCTCATCGAAGGCACAGCCGAAGAAGTCATGGCCGACGAAAAAGTAAAAGAGGCTTATTTCGGATCCGAGGAGGTTGAGGAGGTAATGGCGCATGCTTGAGGCGAATCAGCTGATGGTGTTTTACGAAAACATGCTGGCCCTCAATAACGTCAGCATCAGGTGTGAAGAAAACCAGATTGTCGGCGTCTTTGGCGCCAACAGCGCCGGCAAGTCCACCCTGATGTACACCCTGTCGGGTATCATGGAAGATATCCGTAAAAAAGAGGAAATGGCCGGTGGCGAGCGCATCAGTGTTTTAGGCGATATTCGCTATCTGGGTGAAGATATTACGGTCCTGAAGCCCAGTAAAAGAGCGAAAAAAGGGATTGTGCTCTGCCCGGAAAGACGCCGAATCTTCAAGGAGTGCAGCGTCCTGGATAATTTGAGGATCGGGGGCTATCTGGCAACTTCGTCCCAGGCTAAAGACACCCTGGCCTATGTTTTTAAAGTCTTTCCGGCACTTGAAAAATTACAAAAAAGAATTGGCGGATTTTTAAGCGGCGGTGAACAGCAAATGCTGGCCATCGGCAGAGCGCTTATGGCGCAGCCGAAATTGCTGCTGCTCGACGAACCGCTTTTAGGACTGAGTCCCTTAATTCAGGCGGTTTTGGTGCGGGCCACCAAGGAAATTCGGGATGAGATGGGCATTTCCATTATTGTGACTGAACAGTATGCCCGCCCCGTCTTACCGATTGTCGATTACGCCTTTATTCTGGAAAACGGTGCCGCGGTTCTGGAAGGCACGCGCGATGAGCTGATGAATAATCCAGATGTTAGATCCGCCTATTTCGGCATCTAAAAGCTGTCTTAAAAATGCATCTAACGCCCAAGGGCTGTGTTCTCCAGGATAAATGGATTACACATCTATTTTTATAAATACTAAGGTGTGCATCAACCAATTCAAAATGCTCGAATACTATCGTGTATGCTCCACTTTTGAATTGGTTTGCGCCTTGCCCTTGGACGTGATCTACTATTTTTAAGACAGCTTTAAATAAAATCGGTTGATGTTTTGCTGGAGAGACTAAAGACATGAGCCTGGATGAAAAAAGCCTGGAAAATGAATTGACCTTCACGCGTTTCGATCAGATGAGTGAGCGCTATCCGGATAACACTGCCGTTGTTTATCTGGGGCAGCACTTTTCATTTTCCAAATTAAGGGAACTCAGTGAACGCTTTGCCGGCGCCCTGCAGGACTTAGGCGTTAAAAAAGGCGATCGGGTGATGATTTACATTCCCAATTGCATTCAGTGGGTCATTGCCTTTCTGGGTATTCAGAAAATGGGGGCTGTGCTTGTGCCGGTGTCGCCCATTTATACCTCCCATGAACTCGATTATATGATCAAGGACTCCGGAGCCGAAACCATCATCTGCCAGGATACCAACTTTTGTTATGCCAGCGATGTGTTTGCCGATTCCGGGCTCAAACGTATCATTGTCACCAACCTGGTTGATCTTCTGCCTTTTTGGAAACGTTATCTGGGCATTCTTTTTGATAAAATACCCAATGGCAAAGTCGAGCGGGCTGAGGGTGTATACGCATTTAAAAAACTGCTCAATCATGCTCGAATGTCATCTGCGGTTGAGATCGATGCCTGGAAAGATCTGGCATACATATTATATACCGGCGGTACGACCGGCTTTCCCAAGGGTGTTCCCGGCAATCACATCGGCATGGTATCCTATGTCAACGATGTCACCGATGATGTGGCCGCAGGGCACCTCAAAGAGGGCGCGGACGTTTATATTGCGATTAACCCGCTTTTTCATATCATGGCTCTGGGGTTGTTTATAGCGGTGGGGCTTAACAAAGGCAATACCGCCGTGCTGATGCCGGTGCCCCAGGTCGATGCCATCCTTGAAACTATCCAGCGCAAGCGCGTGCGTTGGCTTCTGGGTGTTCCGGCACTGTATCGCATGATCCTTGAAAACGATCGCCTGGACAAATATGATCTCAGCTCTTTGCGCTATTGTTATTGCGGCGGCGATGTGTTGCCCATTGAAGTGTTTAACCGCTGGAAAGAACTTTTGGGCGTACCCATTTATCAGGTTTATGGCTCCACCGAGGCCGGCCACGTAACTTACAGCCGCATTAATGAAGACCCCAAGCCCACGACGCTGGGGCTTCCCCTGAAAAGCAGGGAATGCATTGTGGTTGATCCCGAAACACTTGAACCGGCTGCGAGCGGTGAAATCGGTGAGTTACTGGTCACATCACCCTATACTCTCAAAGAATACTGGAACAAACCTGAAGAAACCCGGCAGGCCTATATTGACCTCAACGGCAAAACCTATTATCGCATGGGCGACTATGTGCGCCAGGATGAAGACGGCGAAATCATTTATGTGGAGCGCTCGGCGGACATCATCAAGCACAAGGCCTTCAGGATATCGGCCTCGGAGGTCGAAGCCGTGCTGCAGGACCATCCCACCGTAATTGGTGCCTGTGTGGTCGGCGTGCCCGATGAGAAAGTCGGTGAGCGGGTCAAGGCCATTGTGGTGTTGAAAGAAGACGCCCGCGGCGTCGGAGGCGCAGAACTCCTGCAATGGTGCCGCGACCGTCTGGCATCTTACAAGGTCCCCGGTTACATTGAGTTTCGCGATATGTTGCCCAAGTCAAAGGTGGGCAAGCTCCTGAGGCGCGAAATTCGGGACGAAGAACGCCGTCGGATTACCAAGGACAAAGACGCGCCTTAACGCCATGACCTGAGTGCCAACCCATCCACGCTCCAATCGACCTGCACGCTAAAACAGCTCTATTCGGAAGCACTAAATCCCTCGTGGTGAATTTTGGGCGCCTTGCGGGGTGGCGCTTTTACCTCGCCTTTGGGTTTTCCAATCGGAATGATGGCTGCAATTTCAAGGTTTTCGGGGATATTTAAAACCGGTTGCATTTTTTCAGGATCAAACCAGGTAAAAAACAAAGACCCCAGTCCGTATTCCGCAGCAGCCAGCATTATGTTTTGAACGCAGGTGGAAACGGCCTGTATGGCTCCGAATTTCTGGTTAAAAAAATCTCCTAATCCTTTCTTCGTCGGATCAAACACCACGACGATCAATACGGGCGCTTGCTCCAAAAAATCCATTGGATATTTGGCCGCAAATCCGGGTCCACCGCCGTCAAGGACAGCCTGTTTGGCTGCTTCAGAAACCTCTCTGATTTTCTTTTTTACCCCGGCATCGGTGACGACAATATATTCCCAGGGCAGGGCATGCATGGGACTTGGCGCCCACTGGCCGGCTTCCAGGATGGCGGTCAATTGATCCTGGGGGACGGGATCGGATTCAAATGCGCGGCAACTCCTTCTGGCTTTGACAACTTCCTTAAATTCCATAGCGGTGCTCCTCCTTTAAAATTCAGGTTTCAGCTTTTCGTTGATTTCCTCCGGAAACGCCATACAGATACCTTCATTGTAGAGATTGCGCAAGGCACCGACATCCGGCGTGCCCAGGGCCTGGTTGAAAAAGGTACGTGGTGAAAACACGAGATGAAAGCGTGCGTGGTCATCCCCGCTGGCGCCGGGGAAAAAGTTCATGTTAAAATTGTAGACGCCCATTTTGTCATAGGCGCTCATCAGTTTTGTGAGCCCCTGGGCTAAATCTTCAACATCTTCAGCGGTCAGATCCAGCGTACAGTTTGCCGAGTCGACAATCGCAATTATATCTCCGGCGACCCCCAGGGGTGCATATACGGTCAGCCAGCTGGTGCGGCCGATTCGGCCCAGAAACCGTCGGCCTCCGGCTTTTTCCGTTTTAACCAGATCATCCCAGTAATTGGTTCCCTGCTGCTGGTAGTACGTTTTGGCGCAGCTCAGCTCTTCTTGCAATAAATTGGGTGCGTAGGCAGAGGCAAATACCTGTAAATGCGGATGAATGAGCGAGCTGCCGGATGCGGGCATATAGTTCCAGTTAATCAGGTGGTATACGGATTCCGGGTGTTGGATGTCTTCAACCCGCTGAAAAAATTGGATCGCCAGACGAAAGGCATCCACAATGTGGCCAGGGGTGATATCGGTCATGGGAATAAAATGCTGACCGCTGAAGGTGGCACACGCGCCCAGGCTGTCGTATGGGGCGATGTTGGGAAACAGAACTTTGTCGTCTAACACCATGCGACCTTCGGGCACGATATCCTCTGGGAAACACGGGGTGACCTTCATAACCTTATCCGGGCAAAAGGGGCAGTATTCCTGGGTTCCGGCCACCAGTTGGTCGAAATCCGGTTTTTCCCATTTTAAGGGCATGAAGTGACAGATACGCGAGGTCCTGCCGGTAAGCGGGTCTTTACGGATTTCACTCGGTATGGATTTGCGCTCCATGTTGTTGGTGGGATCGAGAATAACAGTTTCGCGCCCAATGGCTTCAAACTTCATACCGTCTCCTTTTGTTCAATTAGTCGTAGAGCTAAGTTAGCTAGAAAAAGCCTGGAGATCAATACTTACTTTTTCAGGCCTCAATCACCCGGTTCAAAGGTTCCCGCCTTCGCCCTTCGGGCTATGGCGTGGCAAGCAGGGTTCAAAGATTCAGGGTTCAGAAGTTCAGAGGTTTGGGAGCCCATCCTCAAGGTCGTCAACTCCCGCTTCCTAAAGGATGATAATATATGCTAGGTTTCTAATAGGAGCAGAAAGCGACCTTACTTTGATCGATTCGCCATTCCTTATCCCAGGTATTTCTAACCTATGAACCTTTGAACGTTGAACCTTGAACCATTTTGTTAATAGAACATCTCAGTGTACACCAGAGAATCGGGAAATCGCTCATCGATGATCAGGGTGGCATCGCGAATCATCTCCTGCCGGCCGCAAAGATAAAAATCATAGGAACCGGAAGGCAAATGCCGTTCAAGATATGCAGTGACTTTTCCTTTAAAGGCCTTTTGCGGTAATGGATCGGTCGCCGTCAGACAGGGGACATATTCATGGGCGTTTTGCTGAAATTGGTTCGCATAATAGAGATCTTTTTGTAAACGGACACCATGCAGCAGCGTAAAATTGGAGATCCCCGATCGGGTCATCGAGCAGAAGGGTGCGATGCCGGTGCCGGTCGCCACGAACACCGCCGAACGGGAAGTAGGCCTGAAAGTAAAATACCCGTGGGGACCGTAAACGGAGAGAGGGGCACCCATATCGGCAACGCTGAGAAGAGTGGATAATTTGCCGCCGGCTACTCTGCGGATACAAAAAATGAGCTCTGCTTCTTGCGGCGCTGAAACAATGGAATAGTCTCTTGTGTGTTCGCCCAAACTCAGGCTGACCCGTTGTCCCGGATCAAATTGAAATTCCGGCGGGCTGCTGATCATGATTTCAAATGATTTGTCCGAGAGCAATTTTCGTTTCAGCAAAACGGCCGAATGGGTGGCAAGTTTGGTTTTCAAATTCGAAGCGACCTTACAGTTTCCAGGGTTTATCGGCAATGCCATGAATCCGATTGCAGTGGCGGGCCAGCACAAACAGGTAATCCGACAGTCGATTTAAATAGACCAACAGGTGCTGATACGGTTCGGCAACCTGTGATTTCATTGGCTGGGTGATAAGCGATACAGCCTTACGCTCACAGCGGCGGCAAACCGTGCGCGCCAGGTGGGCCCAGGCAGCGATAATATGGCCGCCCGGCAGGATAAAGGCATTCAGCTTTGGTAATTCTTCTTCGTAGCTATCAATCGCATTTTCTAAAAAGTGAATTTGATCCGTAGATATTTCCCGCAGTGAATCAGTTGCGCTGGAATCCGGCCGGGTAGCCAGCCAGGCGCCGGCCTGTAGGAGGTCTGATTGGATCTGCTGCAGCTCGGCAACCCGTTTTTCTTCGGTGGCAAGATGGGCGGCGAGGGCGCCCAGAATCGAGTTGAGCTCATCCAGATCACCACAGGCGTCGATCCGGGCGTCCGCTTTTGATACGCGATCCCCGCTGAATAAGCTGGTTTTGCCTTTGTCTCCGGTGCCGGTATAAATTTTCATTTTTTGTCTGAATTTTGCATGAAAATTAATAAGAAACGATATTTATTTTTTTTGTCATCAATTATGCAAATAAGTCAAGTAAACTCAATTATCCATCACTATCTATGGATAATAACCATTTAATCTCATTAATTTTCACTCGATGGGCAAGCCGGAGGCATCCATCTGCTGCGTTATTAAGAATGAGGCATAGCAGACTATAGCCTCGTCCTTAAGTGCCTTGCATATGAAAGCCTCCAACTTGTGCAAAATTCAGTTAATGTCTGAATTTTGCATGAAAATTAATAAGAAACGATATTTATTTTTTTTGTCATCAATTATGCAAATAAGTCAAATAAACTCAATTATCCATCACTATCTATGGATAATAACCATCTCGGGCAAAATTCAGTTAATGCCTGAAGTTCGCCCGAATATTTATGAGCATATAAAAGATCGCCAACGGGTTCTTAGTTCAGGTTTGTAGAGCCTCCAGTGCCTTGAGCGTATGTTCCGGTTCGGGCCTTACCCGATAATCGGTATCGGTTTCTGCGTATCGTATAACCGCCTCCCGGTCAATAATGAATCGGGCCGCCAGGGGTAATGTCCAGGAATCGTCTGCGTTATATCGAGGCAGGTCAATGCCGAACTGCAGATAAACGGGTCTTAAATATTCCGGCACGCTATGCACCAGTCCGAATTGACGGGCAACCTGATTGCCCGGATCACCGAGAATTTCAAATGTCAGTTTTTTGGATTTTTTTAATGTGCGGCTGAATTTGGTAATCTGGGGTGATATGGCTACCAGATTTGCTCCCAGCGCATTGAACCTGGCCATATAGTTTTGCAGAGCCTCCAGCTCAATATTGCAATACGGTCACCAACGCCCGCGGTAAAAGGTCAGAACCATGGTCCGTTGCGAGAGGATATCTTCTGATTGCACCTGCCGGCCTTCGGCGTTTTCCAGTGTGAAATACGGTGCTTTAGCGCCTATTTTTGGGGTCCGCTCCAGGATTCCCGAGTTTCGCAGTTCTTCAGCGGCCTGATGCATCGTCTTTTGGACATCGGCCGGGGCCGTTTTTTTAAAATTGGCCTTATATTCATCAAGTTGGGTCTGTAAGCTCATCTGAGATCTCCTTTTTAGCATTAGAATGCGCGTGATTTCTGTAAATTGAATGTCCAAAAAGCTATGCACGACGAGCTTTAAGTCAATCCTCTTTGGGTTTCGATTTGTGACTGTAAGGGGCAGCAGCTAAAGGCCAGTGGACAGAGGCCGAAAATTTCTATTATGACTTGATTGAGATCGGTATGTTATTTAAATAATTGCCTGGATATATGATATCGCAACTTTTTGGATGGATTAATCAGAGGTGATTTCCATGGTCTCAGTGATAAAGCACGCAAATCCCAAAGCGATTAAGGCAAATAAAAAGTATAACAAAAAAGCCTTGGAGTACGCTTGGGCAGAGTACCCTATAGCGGTTTTTTCCTGGGCCTCTAAAATGGCCCCTAAAATTGGAGGTGCCACCGCACCCCCCAGGAAAGGAAATAGATTCGCCAATCCCACTGAGGTGCCAGCAATTTCAACCGGAAACAATTCCTTAGCCGAAGTGAAGGCTACCACCACCACGGCGCTGTTGAACAATCCCAGAAGGAAGCACAGGAGATACAGGGCCGGCCGGTTCATTGTATCGGTAAAGAAGGCCAGCGGAATTGTGAGGCCCAGCGTAATGATCGCTGCCATAACGATGACCTTCTTTCGAGAGCGAAATACCTTGTCTGACAGCCAGCTTAAAAAAGGGCTTCCCACTATCATAGCCAAGGCCAGCATACCGAGTATGTTGCCGGTCTCAGCTTTGCTAAGACCATAGACGTGCATCAGATAAGGTCCGCCCCAAAGTCCCCCAAAGCTGAAAAATATACAAAACGAAAAGAAAAACCAAGACGCCAGAATCCAGAATGATCCCGAGGAAAGCACCATCTTCATGCCCTGGGCCAGACCGATCGTCTCGGTCTTTCCGTCATTGTCCTTAGCCGATCGGTTAACCGCTGGAAGTCCCTTGTCCTGGGGCGTATTGCGCACCAGGAACCAAATCGCCACCGCCACTGCTAGGGTTACGGCTCCGATGGCCACAAAGCTACCCCGCCAGCCCAAGATGTCACTTAACCAGGCTAGTGGCCTGGAAGCTGTATACGCGCCCAGTCCGCCAACAGCCATGAGTATTCCGGTCATCCGGGCGAATTCTTCAGGTTTGAACCAATTGGTCATTACTTTCATGGTGGGTACAAAAAGCATCGCTACACCAAATCCCACCAGGATACGAGCCAGGATTGCCCATCCCAGTGAACCGACCATGCCCAAAAAAATGGAAGCGGCTCCGGCCAGCGCAAAAAAGACAGTGATGGTTTTGCGCGGGCCCCAGGAGTCGGAAAGCAGACCGGAAGGCAGCTGCATCAAGGCGTATGGATAAAAATAAGCGGCTGCCAAAAAACCCAGCAAAGCGCCGCTGGTTTGGAGGTCGGTTTGCATCTCCAGGGCCACCACCGCGGGGCAGAGTCGGTGAAAGTATACCAACAGATAACCAAAGGCCAGCAGACCGAAGACGACCCAGCGGTAAGCGGAAGGTTTTGCGGATGCCCTAGGTTGGATCATGAACCCCTTCCTTTTGTAACAATGATTTACACTGTTTTTCCTTCAGAATCGGATATTGTTCAAGATATTTATTCGAATATAGGCTTCCCATCAAAATTTTGCAACGGATACAGATATCTTTATGTTTTTCGAATATTTCCGTTCCTGCCCACTAGGTCTGATTTGATCAATTCGAGGAAGCCAACCCTGTCAACCCCACACCCTGAACGTAGAACCCCGAACCTATGCGTCCAGAATCATCTTCATGGTGGGGCCGTCGATGTTTCCGCCGCTGAGGATGACACCCACGCGTCCCTGCGGCTTTACGCTGCCGCTTAAAAGCGCTGCCACACCCAGAGCGCCCGAAGGCTCAACGACCAGCTTCATGCGATAAAATAGGAATTGAACAGCGGCGATAATCGCTGCTTCCGATACGGTTTTCATATCATCCACATATTTAAGTATCAGCGGGAAGGTAACTTTTTCCCCCAAGGAGGGCGTGCGGGTCCCATCGGCGATGGTAGGGGGATTTTTGACGGTGTGCAGTTTGCCGGTTTGAAAGGAACGGGTGGCATCGTCGGCTAATTGCGGTTCTATGCCGATGATCTGGCAGGTGGGATTCATTCTTTTCGCCGCAATGGCCGAGCCACTTAGCAAACCACCTCCGCCGCACGGCACCAGCAGTGCGTCTATCGATTCGACCTGATCGAAAATCTCAAGTGCTGCGGTTCCCTGTCCGGCAACGATATCGATGTGATCATAGGGAGGGATCAGCTTGTAACCGTGCTTCGATTTAAGATCATGGGAAATTTTTTCGCGGGTGCTTTTGACGGGGTCATAATCAACAATGGTGGCCCCATACGCTGCCGTGGCGGCGCGTTTAATGGCCGGCGCATCTTGCGGCATGACGATGGTTGTTTGCACGCCCAATAGCCGCCCGACCAGAGCGATGGCCTGGGCGTGATTTCCGGAAGAATGCGTAATAACGCCACGCTTGCGATCTTTTTCGCAGAGCTGGGACATGGCATTGTATGCCCCTCTGAATTTAAAGGCTCCCACGCGCTGATAATTTTCACATTTCAGAAAGACCGCTGCGCCCACTCTTTTATCGAGCGTGCCTGATGTCATAACCGGGGTGACATGGGCCTGGCTGCTGATACGCTTTTTAGCGGCCTGAATGCGCGCAAACATATCCTTGGGTGGTTGTGACATGAAATTGGGTACCTGATATTTCGCTCAACATGCTCCGAGCTGAGGTGTACAACCTTAGAAAATCGGTCGTCTCAAATTTCTCAAACTGTTTTCACCATTGGGTAGGCGGCAGGATCTCCCACGGATAGCTATCTTTGACAACCGGCGTCCAGTAAAGGTTTCCCGAATGCCGCCAGGGGTCGAACAGGATGCCTTTAGAAAAGGGCTGCCCGGCAGCGGTGATCACCACGCAGTTGTGTTCGCGCAGATTGCTGCCGCGATACGCCACCGCCCAGTGGAGCTGAAAGCTTTTTAGCTCAAGTGCTTCAAGACGTTTCATCAGATCCTCTGCCCACTGATAGCACAGCCCACGATCTTTAATACCGATAGCGATCAATAAATTATGGGCCACCGCCGGGCGCACCAGTTGATATTCTTCGGCCAGAATCGCCGACTCACGGATGGCGGTTGCAGCTGCCCGTCGGGCCTCTATCGGTTCAACCGCAGGACCCAGCGCAGTGAGTTCCCACTCAAGCCGTTTTACATTTTCCCAGTATTCCTGGGCCTTTGCTTGCTGTTCCACTGCTGTGAGATCGGCCGAATTTTTGCCCGGATAATAAACCGTGGCGGTGGCACAACCCAATAGCCCGATAAGCAAAAAAAGGGCGCTGATATATTTCAGGTTACAAGTCATAAAATTTATCTTGATACCGGAGTGATGGAGTGCTGGAGTGTTGGAGTGGTGAAAAAAAATCAATACTCCAATACTCCAACACTCCATTACTGCATCTATTTATTTGAACCCATTTTTATTCCCAGCTCTGCAAGCTGTTTTTCAATCAACGGCTCCCACCCGCGATTGGCCTGCGGGTTGGCAGGAGACGGGTGGGCAATCATGCCGATTTTTACGTTGTGCTGACCCAGGGCAGTTTTTGCACGCTTTTCTGCGAATTTGCCGACACCCACAACATAGCGCGGCTTAAAGTATTCGATGGTGCGGTTAAGGGCCCGGTCGCATATTTCCAGCAACGGCCTGCGTTCGGCCACCCGAATTTGGTCCGGTGTCCGGTTGCGCCCGCTGGTTTCAATGAAGATCAGGGGGCAGTAGTTGGCGACAAAAAAGCGCTTGAAAAATCGACCGGGTGTATCATACGTTTTTTGAGCCCACCCCCAGAGCCGTTGCCCGCTGACTTCTCTTTTGGTGCAGGCAACGGCTCTGGGGGTGGGCTCAAAAAACGTATGATACAC
>Ga0209567_10000973_pt1 | contig 15355 bp, 13 predicted proteins | sample COG_12_FD_184756 | JGI IMG/M metagenome (GOLD analysis project Ga0209567, IMG submission 184756) | Pelagic marine sediment microbial communities from the LTER site Helgoland, North Sea, for post-phytoplankton bloom and carbon turnover... | ecosystem: Environmental > Aquatic > Marine > Neritic...
GACGTGTTGGTGCAGCTGGTGATCGCGGCGATCACCACGGACCCGTGGTGGAGATCGAACTCGGCCGTCTCGTCCTCCTCTTCGATCCCCTCCAGCACCACCGCAACCCGGGGCCGCGTCTCCTGGGCCACGGCGACCGCTGGGTTCTCGCCACCCTCCCCTTCCCACGTCCCGATCGCTTTTTCCGGTCCGCGGCGTCCCGGGGCATCGAGCATCGCTTCCAGCGACCGCTCGAATGACTGCTTGGACTCCGTGAGGCGGATCCGCTGCTGCGGCAGTCGCGGTCCGGCCAGACTCGGGACGACGGTTTCGAGGTCTAGGTCCAGCGTGTCGCTGTACTCGGCTTCAGGGCTGTCCGCGGTGTGGAATAGGCCCTGCGCCCTCATGTAGGCCTCGACGAGTCCCACTTCGTCGTCGGAGCGGCCGGTGAAGCTCAGGTACTGGAGGGTCTCCGCATCGACCGGGAAGATGGCGCAGGTGGCGCCGAACTCCGGCGACATGTTGCCCAGGGTGGCCCGATCGGCCAGCGACAGGCTGCCAAGACCGGGACCGTGGAACTCCACGAACTTTCCGACCACGCCCCGCTCGCGAAGCATCTCGGTCACGCGCAGCACCAGGTCGGTGGCGGTCGTGCCTTCGCTCAGGGTCCCTTCGAGGCGGAAGCCGACCACCTGTGGGATGAGGAGACTGATCGGCTGACCCAACAGCGCTGCCTCGGCCTCGATCCCCCCGACGCCCCAGCCCAGAACGCCAAGTCCGTTGATCATAGTGGTATGGCTGTCGGTCCCCACCAGCGTGTCGGGATAGGCGATCGGACCGTTCGCGTCTTCGGCGCTGAACACGACGCGGCCCAAATACTCCAGGTTGATCTGGTGTACGATGCCGGTATCCGGCGGGACGACCCGGAAGTCGTCGAATGCCGTTTGTCCCCAGCGTAGAAAAGCGTAGCGCTCCCGGTTCCGCTCGAACTCGTTCTCGGCGTTGATAAGGAAGGAAGCCGCGCTCCCGAACGAATCGACCTGCACGGAGTGGTCGATCACCAGCTCGGCGGGAAGCAGGGGGTTGATCCGGCTCGGATCGCCTCCCAGACGGGCCATAGCGTCACGCATGGCGGCCAGGTCCACGATGGCGGGAACTCCCGTGAAGTCCTGCAGCAGAACGCGCGCCGGCCGGTAGGCGATCTCGCGCTCGGTGCCGCCCGACGCGTCCCAGTTGGCCAGAGCCTCGATGTCATCGGAGGTGACGGTCGTGCCATCCTCGAATCGGAGCAGATTCTCGAGCAGAATCCGGATCGAGAAGGGGAGCCGGCCGAGCGATGCGACGCCTTGCTCCTCCAGATCGGGAAGGCTGTAGAGCGAAGTCGTGCCCCGGGGGGCCGCGAACGTCCGGCGCACTCCGAAGGAATCCAGGCTGGGGGTACCCGTATATGCCATCTGAAACCGCCTCTCTGACGCGAAAAACAGGCCCGCCACCCTCCGGCGGCGGGCCTGCATGTTATAGCCGATGCGGCCGGGAGTGCCAGCCGTTCAAACGGCTGCCAGAGCCTGCTCCAGGTCCGCGATGATGTCCTCGTAGTGCTCGACCCCGACCGAGAGGCGAACCATCGATTCGCTGATGCCCAGATGCGCCTGCTCCTCCGGCTCGACGTCGGCGTGGGTCATGGTGGCGGGGTGCTCGGCCAGTGATTCCGTACTGCCGAGGCTGACGGCCAGCTTGGCGAGCTGGAGCGCGTTCAGGAACCGGAACGCGGCGGCTTCCCCTCCGTCCACCTCGAACGAAATCACCGAGCCCGGCGCGACGCACTGCTTGCGGTAGATCTGGAACATCGGATGATCTTCCGGCATCAGTCCCAGGTACCACACGCCCCGGACTTTGGGATGATCCTGGAGGAAGTCCGCCACGTAACGCGCGTTCTTCATCTGCGCCGTCATCCTCATCTTGAGCGTCTCCAGACTGCGGAGCAGGAGCCAGCCCGTCCACGGACCCGCCATGGTGCCGAAAAATGTGCGGAGGGTCCGAACTTCCTCCATCGGCTCGGCGCGCCCCAGGCAGGCGCCCGCGATGACGTCGCTGTGGCCGCCGATGAACTTGGTGGCCGAGTATATGACGAGGTCGGCACCGTGCTGCAGCGGATGTTGCCACAGCGGGCCCAGAAACGTGTTGTCCACTATCACGACCGGTGGCGCATCGGGCGGGGCGTACTTTCTGGCCAGGGTCGCCACGCCTTCGATGTCCACCATCACGTTGGTCGGATTGGCCGGCGTCTCCATGAAGACCGCTCGCAGGCGGCCGGACTCGGCGGCGCCCGCGATCAGCGGCTCCAACTCCTCCGCCGGCACTCCGCCCCGGAAGGCCACCGTGGTGATTCCCATTTCGGGCAGGTAGTGGCGCACGAGGTAGTGGCTGCCCCCGTAGAGCGGCAGGCTGTGCAGCAACACGTCACCCGGTCGCAGGAAGGTGAGCAGGGTGGTCGAGATGGCGGCCATGCCGCTCTCGAACACCGCGCACGCGTCCGCACCATCCCACAGGGTGAGCCGATCCTCCAGCACCTCGAGGTCGGGATTGTTGAGACGGCTGTAGATGAGCCCGAGCTCTTCGGATGGCCCCTTCTCTCTCAGTCCATACGCGATCTCGAAGAAGGCCTTCCCTTCCTCGGCACTCTCGAACACGAAAGTAGACGTCTGAAAGATCGGGCACTTGATGGCGCCCTCGGAGAGCTTCGGATCGTACCCGTAGCTCATCATCAGGCTCTCGGGATGGGCCCGCCGATCACCGATCTGCACCTGTTGTTGCTTGGATTTCATCCCGCCTCACATGGCTTCAACGAAAAGGCCCGTCGGCCGGCGGACGCGAGAAGCGGCTGCGCGGCCAGACGGGCCGTGGGAACGCTTGTGACGGAGCTCAGGGCACAGTCACTGTCTCCGCCTCGGTTTCGTTCGGTTCCGCGATGAGCGACTTGCCGAACGATCTAATGGACAGGACCGAGCACGGCGCCATCCGGGTCACCCTCCCCGCTACGGTGCCCAGAAGCGCCGATTCAATGCCGGTCAGCCCATGTGTGGCGATAACGATCAGATCGATGTCGTGGTCGGCGGCGAACTCCGCGATCTCGTGCGATGCTCTGCCGATCGAGACGTGCGCCGTCGCGCCGGGACCGATCTCGTCCCGCATCAGGTCCAGTCGCCGCTTTGCTTCGTCGCGGAGGCTCTCGGTCTGCATGGTCCCAGCGGACACCGGATAGTAGAAGTCCGGATATACCACCTCTTCCACCACGTGAAGCAGCGCGATTTGCGCTCCGTACTCGGCAGCCAGTCGCTTCGCGTTGGCCAGCGCGAGTCGCGAGTGCTCCGAGAAGTCGATCGGCACGAGGATGCGCTCGAATCGCTCCGGCGCCTTCGAGTCTTCCTCTCCTCTCATGGTAAGCACCGGACAGCGGGCCAGGCGGACCACTTCCTCCGCCACGCTCCCCATGATGAAGCGGCGCAGGCCGCGACGCCCGTGTGTTCCCATCACGATGAGATCGATGTCCTGCATCTCGGCGTAGTCCAGAATGCCAGCCGCGGCGGAAAGTCCCCGCGTCTGCGACTGGTGGAGCTCGATGGTGCTGGCGTGCGTCTCGCCCGCGGTGCGCATGCGAATGTCGGCTGCGCTCGAGAGCTGTTCGTACACGTCGTCGAGGCCTGGCAGGGTGTGTTCGGGGTCGCCGGGATCGGCCGCGTGAAGGGCCAGCACGTGGAGCATGTGCAGTTCCGCCGCGTACCGCTCCGCCAGGAAGACGGCGGCGGCGAAGGCCTGTTCGGACGGCTCGGAAAAATCAGTCGGATAGAGGATCTTCTTGATCTTCAACATGTCCCTACCCTCAGTCCTCGTCTGTCTGATTCAGCTCTACTTCGGACTCGATCTCGTCGGTTGGCCGGTCGACGAATTCGGCCACGGATCGAAGCGCCCGCGACACCCGCGCGAGGCCGGCCAACGGAAGGGCCAGCGTCACGGCGTCGATGATCTGATCGGAGTGCGCTCCGGCGGCCAGCGCTCTCGTCACATGCCGGCGCAGGGTGGACGGCGACTCCTGTACGGTGGCCAGTGCCACCAGGATGAGCTGCTTCGTGACCGGCGGCAGCGACTGCCCGAGTACTCGCATCAGACCCCGGTGCGCGCGCAGTACCTCCGGGCGCGCGCCCTCCAGGAGCTTCAGACCGTCGGGCGGGTCGTTCGCTACCTGTGAGGCTTCGAAGGAGTCCGGATACGACCGTTTCTTCTCCGTCACCACTCCCATTTCTCTTCGTACACCTGTCCCGACTTGTTTGAGTGGGCCCGTACCGGGCGGGCTGCGAACAATGCCCAAGCTAGCAGCCTTTTCGCTGCCCGTCTGTCGGGCGCCATCGGTCATTTTTTGTCGGGAGACGGGTGACGCGGGTGTGGGGAAATACCTTACGATTAGCCACATTCCGGACCGCAATCGGGCTCTGCGGGTCCACACGTCCCGGATGCGGAACGGCCCGCCGGGAGGGAATCCCCGGCGGGCCGAACGCGCTCTGGCATGCCAGTAACACGCAACGGGCGCCCCTGCGCCCCAGCGAAGCCTAGTAGACGCGGACTCCTGGCGCCCCGAAGCGCTCCATCGTCAGGTGCTGGAAGAGCGGCACCGCATAGGCCGCGATCACCAGTATGACGGCGATCAGCACCCAGATCCACAGCTTGTCGAGGATCCGTGCCTTGTCGCCCGGCGGCTCCAGCGGCTCGGCGAACTCGATCCGGGTGAGCTCCTTCTTGGGGCCCGCCAGCAGGCTGCCGAACATGACCGCCACGAAACAGAGGGCGCTTCCGAACAGCAGCAGGCCTCCAAAGGCCGACATGTACGTGCCCTGCGTCCACTCCGCGGCGATCGGGCTGCCGCCGTAGCTGAAATCGTAGATCCGTCGCGGCATGCCCTGCAGGCCGGTGAGGTGGTTCGAGATCGAGAACATCACCATGCCCATGAACCACAGGTAGGGCTGGATGATGGCCAGGAGCTTGAGCTCCAGGTCCCGGCCGGTCAGCCGCGGGAGCAGCCAGTAGCAGGCGCCCATGAAGGTCAGCGCACTGGCCGTCCCGACCGTGAGGTGGAAGTGCCCCTGAATCCACGCCGTGTTGTGGACCATGGCGTTCATCCCGTACGCCATGTTGATCGCACCGCCGAAACCACCGACCGCAAACAGCAGCATCGAGAGGGCCACGCTGGAGAAGATCGGGTTCCCCCACGGCAGCTTCTCGAGCCAGTCGAAAAGGCCGGTCGCACCCTTCATCCGTCCCGCGATCTCGAACGAGGCCACGATCGTGAAAGCGGTGATCAGGCTCGGGTAGAGGATGAGAGACGTGTTGAAGGCATGGAACAGCTTCCAGCCCGCCTGCACGCCGGGGTCCATGAACTGGTGGTGGAAGCCGACCGGCGTGGAGAGGAGGATGAAGAGGATGAACACGACTCGCGCCAGCGGATCGCTGAACAGCTTCCCGCCGGCCACTTTCGGAGTCACCGTGTACCAGATCACGTAGGCGGGAATGAGCCAGAAGTAGACCAGCGGATGCCCGAAGTACCAGAACAGCATGCGGGCCAGGACCGGGTCGATTGTCTCGCTGATCCCCAGGGACCACGGAATTAGCTGCAGCAGCGCCTCGGCCGCGACCCCGACGGTGGCGATCGACCACACGATCACGGCCGAAAGCATGCCCAGCATGGGCAACGGGATGCGCGCACCGCCCGCTTCTCTCTTCCACAGCAGATGGCTGCGGATCATCACCCATGACCAGCCCCAGCTCCCCACGATCAGCAGCGTCGCGCCGATGTAGAACAGCGGGTGCGCCTTGAGCGGCGGGTAGAAGGTGTAGAGGACGGTCGCCTTGCCCCATAGAATCGCCCACGACGCGAGCGCCGTTCCCAGCACGGCGACCCAGAACGAGACCCAGGCAAGGCGTGGGTTGGCGATCGGTCGCTTCAGAGTCGTCTCCGCGACCACGTAGCCGAGGCACATGATGAAGAAGGTCGTAAACACGAGCGCCATCAGGACGCCGTGGGCGGTGACCGACAGGTAGTACATCTTGGCGGTTCGGAACGGCAGGTCCAGGTCGGCCCGCGACAGCGCCTGCATGAGGGCCATCGCCGAGGCGATGGTAAAGGCGATGATCGCCACCCACATGTTGGCCAGGCTGAGCCCCCGGGCGCGGATCATTGGGTGCCTCCGCTCGTCGCGGCAGCGCCGTCTTCGACGTACATCTTGGCGAACATCGCGTGGTGCCCGAGACCGCAGTACTCGTTACATACGATCAGGTACTCGCCCGCCTCGTCGAAGCGCGTCGTGAACTGCGTCACGTAGCCGGGAACGACCATCGAGTTGCCGTTCGTTTTCACGATCTGAAAGCCGTGGATCACGTCGGGGCTGGTAACCCGGAAGGTGACCGGCACCCCCCGCGGCACCCGGATCTCCCCCGGCACGAATCCGAACATGAGGGCGATCACCCGCACGGTCGCGCTCCCGTCCGCGTTGATCGTCACGCCGGGCTCGCTGAAGCGCGCGTCCGACATGACCGTGGTCGGATCGATCGTTTCCACGTGGCTCGGCGGCTGAATCGCCGCACCGAACGTGGTGGCACCGATCGAGACCAGGAACACGACGATGATCACCGCCGAGCCCCACATCCAGAACTTCTCGTATGGATCGATGTGCATGACGGCCTATTGAGTGAGGGGTCCGCGGGGGAGGAACACAAAGAAGTAGACGAACAGCCAGCCGAGGAGGAAGAGGATCCCGTAGACCCCCACGATGGCTAGCGTTCCCTTCGGGTGTTTCCCTATGTCCGCGGAGGCGGATGCGGAGTCGCCGCCCGGAGCGGCGCCGGTGTCATCGACGTTCACAATCGAACCTCCCGTTGTGGGTCAGTGCTTCTGCAACAGTCCGGTCTGCAGGGCGAAACGGACCACCTCGGAGCGGTGCTTCAAACCCAGCTTCTGGGTTATCCGCGAGCGATACGTATCGACCGTCTTGGGTGAGATGAAGAGGCGCTCGCCGATCTCGCTGGAGCTGAAGCCTTCCGCGGTGAGAGCCAGGACCTCACGCTCGCGCTGGCTGAGCTGCTGGAGCTGGCCGGCCTCGGACTCGTCGTTGCGCTCCTGGTAGCGTTGCAGGAGCAGCTTGGTGGCCGGCGCGTAGAGGAAAACTTCGCCCCTGGACACCTCCCGGACCGCGTTGATCAGGTCGTCGTCGGCTCTCGTCTTGGTCACGTAGCCGCTGCCACCCGCATCGAGCACGGGGAAGAGGTACTCCTCTTCGGCATGCGCGGTGAGCACGAGGATCTTCACCCCCAGCTCCAGCGCCGAGATGCGCCGGGTCGCTTCCAGCCCGCCGAGCCCCGGCATGGAGAGGTCCATAATCACCACGTCGGGACGCAGGGTGCGGGCGAGCTCGATCGCATCCTCACCGTTGGACGCCTCGCCGACCACCTGCAGGTCGCCTTCCGCCTCCATGAGCGCCGTAAGCCCGGCCCGCAGGACCGCGTGGTCGTCCACCAGGAGCACTTTGATCTTGTCAGCCACTCGTCGCCTCCTCGACGGGGAAGGTAGCAATCACCCGGGTACCCTCGCCGGGGCGGCTGTCGAACTCGGCCCGTCCGCCGGCGTAGGCGGCACGCTCCAGAATACCGAACAGGCCCAGCCCGCGCTGGTCGCTTGCCATCACCTCGAGCACGTCGAACCCGCTGCCGTCGTCCTCGATCTCGACCACGATCGAGCCTGCCTGATGCCGCAGACGCACGGTGGCCCATTCAGCCTCCGCATGGCGGAGTGTGTTCGACAGCGCCTCCTGCACGATTCGGTACAATGCCAGCTGCACGTCCTGGGAGAGCTCCTGCTCCAGGCTGTCCACCTCGACGCTGATGGGCATCATCGTGGTCTCGCTCAGGACGCGGGCGTGGGATTCGATCGCCGCTCCCACACCCAGGGCATCCAGCTCCGGCGGCCGCAGCGCCCCGGCCATCCGCCGCACACCCTCGGCCGCCTCGGCGATCTCGCTCCGGAGCTCGTCGAGAAACTGCGGCGATCCCGCTTCGGCCGGCTTGCGTTGCACCACCTTGAGCCGGATGAGGAGCGCGACCAGCGTCTGGATCGTCTCGTCATGCAGCTCCAGCGCCACCCTTTTGCGCTCCGCTTCCATGGCGCGAAGGGCCTGGCGGCCGAAGGCGCGCAGGCGCTTGCGTTCCCGAACGTCGCGGATGATCGCGATTACCGCCACGTCCGTTTCGGACTCGATCGCGCTAAGACTGATCTCCACCGGAAACTGCGTGCCCTGCTTGTCTCTGGCGGAAAGCTCGAGACCGAGTCCCATGGGGCGGGTCTTGGGGTGTGCCGTGTAGTTGCCGCGGAGGCGGGCATGAGGGGCGCGCATCGACTCCGGCACCAGAAGCTCCACACCCTGTCCGATCAGCTCGTCCCTCGAGTAACCGAACATGGTCTCGGCCCGCGGATTCACGGCTGTGATGAGCCCGCCCCGGTCCACGATGACGATCGCGTCCGGTGCGGCGTTGAACAGGACCTCGTACTCTCGCTCGGAAAGTCCGGACCCGCCCGGGACGCTCGTTGCGTCGTCCGTCGCCATCTATCCCCATTCCGCTTCGAGTCACGTAATCGGCGAGGGCGCCCGCCGGTTTCGGCCGAAAGCTCTCGTGCCGGTGCCAAATTGACCCGGAATGTGTGGCGAGCGCCAGTCGGGCGCCCGCGCGGGGGTGAACGGATCCGGCGGAGGGGCGAAGTGTCTCTATCGCCTGTCGGCGTGACTGGAGTCGGCGCGTCGGAGCTTGTCCCCGAGTCCCGTCGCCACGTTGCGATACAGAACCACTCCGATGTCCGGACGGCGTCGAACCAGATCGACCATGCGATGGCGAGTGATGACGGCGGTTTCCACCTCGTCGCAGGCGGAGGCCGTCGCGGAATGAGACGAATCGGTCAGCAGGGCCACCTCGCCGAGGCATTCACCGACTCCAACCGAGCCCAGCTCGACGTCTCGGGCGTCGAGCCGGATACACACCTCTCCGGCCAGGACCACGTACATGTCGTCGCACTGGTCACCCTCACGGAAGACGACTTCGCCGGGCTCGAACTTCTCGTAGTCGAAGGCGCCGGCCAGGCGCAGTGTCTGCTCGTCGCTCAGGCCGTGGAACAGCCCCACGCGGGGAGCGACTTCGGCGATTCGCGGCACGACGTAACGCTCCGTGAACGACTTGATGACCAGTTCGCCGATCTCCTTGGTCGGGGAGATCAGCTCGATCCCGCCCAGCTCCAGCGGCGTGAGCAACCGGGTCATCCGGACCAGGTCCAGGCGCTCGACCTCGGTGAACGCGAAGGCCGGGAGATACGCCGTGGGCACGAACCCGAGCTCAATCAGGGTCCTCTGCATGCGCGGCGCGTCGGCCTTCACGTCGATCTCGATGTACTTGATTCCCCACTCCTCCCGGCAGCGTCGCTCCAGCTCCGAGAGCAGGAACTGGATGGAGCGGTCCTCGACGGGAATCAGCTCGAACACGCGCACGTTGTCTTCGTAGCGCTCGATCATGAAGCCGAGCGCTCCGGCCAGGTGCTCGTCCTCGTAGGCGAGGAGGTAGTTGGAGTGCTTGGCCTGCAAGCGAAAGAAGCCGTAGTTGAGACGAAGCGGACCGAATACCTCCCGGTGCTGCATCCGGCCGCGACGGATGCGAAGCAGCCCCCAGTATCCCTCGGTGGTCAGCTCTTCGACGCGGAAGTCGCGGATGTGCGGGTAGGGCGCCGAATCCTCATCGATGATGACATCGCAAGCGATGCCGATGTTCTGCATCGCCATCTCGGCCAGCCGCGACACCTCGGGCACGACGATCGGATGGTTGCGTCGGATGGCGAGCGCCTTGCGGAAGTACTGCAGCATGATCGCGAAGCTCTCGCGACGTTCGCCGAACGGCCACTTGAGGGGAAGGAAGCCGACCGGCGCGAAGCCCTGCTTCTGGGCGATTCGCTGCGTGAACTCGTGCGTGATCCGCGCCTCCATGAGCGCGACATGGAGGCGCCCGCGGACCCGCTCCAGACGTTCCGTCACCAGCATGCGGCCGATCCCGCGTTGGCGGGCTTCCGGCAGAACCGCCAGGCGGCCGAACTCGCCCACCAGATCAGAATAGGCGCCGATCTCGAGAATCACCGAAGCCGTCCCGAGAACGGCGTCGGTTTCGGTATCGTGGGCGACGAGCATCAGAGTGTCGTCGCTGAAGATCATCTTCTTCAGCGATCGCTCATCGTAGAACTGCGGATACGTGTAGTCTTCGCCGTATGTCGCGAAGAAGATGTCCCGGATTTCCGGTGCGTCCCGCTCCCGTGCTTCTCGAACTTCGATCATGATCGCACCCTCACGCGTCCGCTTCTTCCAGCATGCGGTCGAGGATCGGAGCCAGATCGTCCACGCTCACGATGCCGACCAGACGACCGTCTTTCACGACCGGACAGCTGGTGACGTGGTGCTCACGCATGGCCCGCAGGGTCTTGAGCGTGGAGGTCTCCGGGCTCACGGTGACCGGATTGGAATCCATGATCTCGCCCACCGGCACCCACACGTCTCCCTGACGGGAGTGCGCGGCGGCAAGCTCCCGGACGACCGCGCCGTAGGACACCAGCCCCACCAGCCGGCGATCGTCGTCTTCCACCGGCACCTGACGCACGTGCTTCCAGTCCATGACGAGGGCGGCCAGATCCACCAGCTCGTCCGCTCTCACCGTGAACAGATCGGTCGTCATGAACTGCTCGACGCGGGCGTAGTTGTAGCGCCAACCGCCCGCTTCCTCGATCTCGGCCAGGTCCCATTCGTGGCACGGCGCGCCGTTCGTCTGGCGGTTGAGAGTTCCAACCGCGAGCGCGGCCATGCGCTCGACCCGCGTCCCGGAGCCGGCCATCGCATCCAGAGAGTGGCGCAGCCAACCGGCTCCCGTGCGCCGGCGCTCGACGCGAGCTTCGATGATTCCCAGGTAGCGGTCGATCTCCAGCGCGGATATGCCGGCTCCGGCCAGCCCCCGCCGGGCCAGGGGCAGCACTTCATCCAGGATGAGTCTCGGAGCGCTGACGATCCGCCCGTCCAGCCAGGTGAATCCGGAAGAGAGGCCCCTCCGGGCGGCCGCTCGAAAGTTGGCGCGCAGGTCGCCGAATCGGACGCGCTCTTTGATGTCGCCGTACTCCTCCGCCGCTCCGAGCACGCTGCCGATCCACAGAGCCGCGTTGGCGACCTCATCGACGATGCTCGGTCCCGCCGGAAGCACCCGGCACTCGATCCGCAGGTGCGGCTTGTCGTTCGTGATCCCGTAACAGGGTCGGTTCCACCGGTAGACAGTGCTGTTGTAGAGCTGCAGCGCCCGGAGCTTCGGAATCCGCCCGTTCTCCAGCTCCTCGAACGGGTCGGCGGGGCGGTCGGCCGCGAACAGCGCCGGGATGCGGGCGATGTCCTCGCGGAACACGTCCAGTACCGAGGTGTCCACCCAGCGCTCGCCGAAACGGACCCGCGGAGTCACCTCGCGCAGATGCGGCGACGTGCGCCGGGTGTCGATGGACTGCTGGAAGAGGGCGATGCGGGTCTCCGCCCAAAGCCGGCGCCCGAACAGAAGCGGCGAGTTGACGCAGGCGGCCAGCACGGGCGCGGTGATCGCCTGGGTAACGTTGTACATGTGCGCGAACTCGTCGGGCGCCACCTGGAGGTGGACCTGGAAGCTCGTGTTGCAGCCCTCGAGCATTACGGAATCGTGTACGAAGTTCAGCTCGTCGGCTCCCTCGATCTGGAGCCTGTATGAGCCTCCCGAGAGCTGGGACATGACATCGTTGAGGGTCCGGAAGCGCTGTCGGGGCGTCATGTTGTCGAGCGTGGCGTCTGACGGGATCAAGGTGGGGAGGATCCCGGTCAGGAGGACCTCGGCGTCGTGCTCGCGCGCGCGCTCCCGAGCGATTCCGACCAGACGGTTGAGCTGCTTCTCCAACTCGCCGAAGCACCCGGCCCGGAAACCGATGGGCGGCAGATTGATCTCGAGATTGAAGCGAGCCAGCTCGGTAGTGAACTCCTCGCCCACCAGGTCTTCGAGGATCTCGATGGAGACGGGGGCCGGCCGGCCGCCCAGGTCGATGAGGAACAGCTCCTGCTCCGCTCCGATCCGGCGGGTACCGGTGTCGAACAAATCGCGAAGCAGCATCGACTCCAACGCCTGGAGGTCGGTGAGCAGTCCCTTCGTGAACGCTCGGATCTCTTCAGGCCGGAGCTCTGTCCTCGTCGGCTCTCGACCCATCGCGAAGCTCCTTTACGGCTCGGCGCGCAGCACCTCTTCGATGTGATGTGCGACGGCGTCGATGTCGCGGTACTTGAGGCCGTACAGGCCCCAGGATGGCATCTCGGTCTCGTGACCGACGAAGATGCGGTGCCGGATGGCCGGCACATCACCGGCGTACTCCCAGTCCGCGGCCGTGATCATGGGCATGGTGAGCTCCTCCACGCGCGCCAGCTCGCCGTCGCCACGCCCCCGGTCTCCATGGCACTTGCTGCAGCTGAAGTTCCATACCACGGCGCCGCGCTCGAGACGCTCGTCTGGTGTGCCCCAGCTGACCGTGTCGAAAGCGGACGGATCGAACTCCGCCACCGCTGCCTCCACGGAGTCGGCGCGCGCTTGCCGCAGCGCTTCAGGGTTGGGCTCGGCCTGTTCTTCCTGCCCTCCCGATCCGCCCCCGCATGCCGCTGCCAGGAGTAGCATCAGGGCAGAAGCTCCGGCACGCCGCGTCGCCAGCGGATTTCTTGCCTGGTGTGTCATCTGAGCCTCCGTTCGACTGGATAGTCTTCGTACGTCTCGCCTACCGCTCCTCGTTCCGGAACACCCGCGAACCGGCTACCAATCCGAGCGTCGTCCAACCGAGCAGCGACGCGGTAGCCACCGCAATCAGGCCGCCGCGACCGAGAGACGCCAGAAGCGCGGCGCCGACCGGTCCCAACAAGTTCGCGTCCGAATCGAGCAGAGGCAAAACGGCGAGGCGGCACGCCTCGATCGGGTTCAGCAGGGCCCAGCCCGTCAGCACCCATTCCGGCAGCCCCCAGCGGATGAACGCGCTCATCACACCCAGGCTTCCCAGAGTCAGGAAGACCAGCCACACCGTGATGCCGATGCTGTTGGCACGCCGGGTGGATGGGCTGGCCGCGGAGAGCCACAGGCCGATCGATGCGAAGGCCGTCGCCAAGAGGACCGTGAACGCGAACAACCCCAGTACCAGCCCGGGCGACACGCCGCGCAGGGTGGCGACGAATCCGGTGCTGCCGAAGCCGACGGCCAGGGCCAGGACGACGGCACCCCACACGCCCAGCCATTTCCCGGCGAAGATCTCGCGCCGTGACACGGGCTGCGCCATCAGGTAGTCCAGCGTGCCGACCTCGCGCTCGCCGGCCAGAGCCGACGCGGCCGGAAACAACGCCATCAACGGCACGACGAACAAGGCCAGGTGCATGAGTCCGGCGATCGCCCGTGCAAAGCCGCGATAGCCCAGCACGGTGCTCTGGGCGCCGCCGAGCACCATCAACAGCAGTCCCCCGACGACGAACACGCCCGAATAGACGAGGAACCAGTACGTACGTACCGAGTCCTGCAGCTCGCGTCGGGCCAACAACGTCACCGCGCTCATTGGTCATTCTCCACATAGAGGCGCAGGCCGGGATCGAGACTCTCGAGATCGCCACCGGACTCGCCGTCACCCATGTGGCCCCGGTCGTCGATGATCCGGGCCAGGACGTCATCGAGCACCGGTGCGCCACCGCTATCGATCGACCGCGTCGGGCGCTCGACGCCGGATCGGCGCCACAGCTCCTCCAGAGTCCCGTCGAAAGCGAACCGACCGGAGTCCAGAATGAGGGCCCGGTCGGCCAGGGCCTCGACGTCGTCGAGGCGGTGCGAGGCGAAGAGAAGCGTCAGGTGGGACGGTGCCGTTCGCACCGCCTCCAGAAAGTCGCGTCGGGCGCTCGGGTCGAGGCTGGCGGTCGGTTCGTCGAGGAGGAGGACGGGAGGGCCGCTTCCCATTGCGACCGCGAGCAACGCCTTCTGCAGCATGCCGCCCGAGAGCTCCCGGAGTCTCTTGCCGCCGTCGTTGGCCAGCGACAGTCCGAGGTCTTCGAGCAGACTCTCGGGACCTTCGGTCGGACATCCGCGGATGCTGCAGAAGAAATCGACGAAGTCGCTCAGCCGAAAGTCGTAACGGGGTGGCTGTTGGGGCACGTATCCCACCTGGGCGCGCACGCGCTTGCCCTCCGCCCCCGATCCGGCCGCGAGCCCGTCCAGGGTGAGGCTCCCCTCGAAGCGGCTCAATCCGAGCAGACAACGCAGGAGGGTTGTCTTTCCGGCGCCGTTGAGGCCCAGCAGGGCCACGCGCTGTCCGCGCGGGACGTCGAGATCCAGTGAGTCCAGGACGACGTGCTCCCCGTAGCGTTTGGTCAGGGACCGGGCCGTAATCATGGCGTCTCCTTCGTGCGCGTCGCGGCGCGTCGTCGGTTTGAGCTTCGTGTTGGTCGTTTGCGGAAAGCGGAGCCGAGCCCACCCAGGGCCAGGAGGCCGAGGCCGGCCCATGCCGCGGCGCCCGCGGCTCGGGGCAGACGGCTCCGCGTTGGAACGTCGGTGACTACGGGCGGGGAATTCTGCCAGCGGGCCAGCCGGGCCGGCCGCACCCGGGGGGTCTCATCCGTCGCGACCGGCCGTGGCCGCAACAGAGGGAAGAAGCGGCCCAGGACGTCGAGTGCCTGCACGGCCGGGCTGAAGGCGAAGATTCGCAGCGAGGGGTGTTTGGCGACCCATTCGTCCGCAATGCGCGCGTACACGAACGGCGTGTCACCCAGCCCGTCGCCATCGCGGTCGAAGCCCGCGTACGAGCTCCAGTGGTTGGAATCCCACTCATTCTGCGTACCTCCGCGGCCTGCGCTGCCACCGGTGATCTCGACCGGCCGGCGGTTGTCCACGAAGTCGTTGTCGACGAACCGATTGCCCTTCACCGCGGGCAGGAGGCGCACTCCGACCGAGTTGTTGAGCACCAGATTCCGTGAGAAGGTGTTCACCGAGCCGCGCTGCAGCGGTGAGTTGTCCAGGTAGATGGCGGCTTCGTTACCGACGAAGAGGTTTCCCTCGGCCACGATCTCGTCGGCGTCCTTGAGCCCCAGCCCCATGCTGCCCATCCCCGATGCCTTCGCAAACACGTTGTCGCGCAGCTCGATGTGGGTCGAGTACATGATGAAAGCGCCGACTTCGTTGCGCTCGAACCGGTTGCGCAGGAAACGGTTGTGGTGGCTGTACATGTAGTGCAGCCCGTACCGGC
>Ga0209567_10000974_pt1 | contig 15354 bp, 10 predicted proteins | sample COG_12_FD_184756 | JGI IMG/M metagenome (GOLD analysis project Ga0209567, IMG submission 184756) | Pelagic marine sediment microbial communities from the LTER site Helgoland, North Sea, for post-phytoplankton bloom and carbon turnover... | ecosystem: Environmental > Aquatic > Marine > Neritic...
ACGCATTTTTGCCCGCAGCTTGTCTGTCGCTGCCGTATCGACGGTTCCACCACTCCCGATGACGACGCCATAGCGCTTTTCGCCCTCGGTGCTGACCAGGCCACGACTTACATCGGCAGCAACCAGTTCCGGATCACGCTCGAGTGGATCGCCCCAGCCGCCGCCGCCCCAGGTATTGAAATACAGCACGTCGCCTTCCTTGACGCTCACACCGTCACACTTGGCGGGCAGCCATTCCTCGCTGCCATCAGCCCTTACAAGCCGCTTCGTCGAGCGCATGCCCGGCTCGCCGCCACGGACACCCCAGGGATAGGTCAGCCAGCGTTCATCGTGTATAGCTATTTCGCCATCCACGAGGAATTCGTAGGCAACGGATAAACCGTTACCGCCGCGGTGCAGGCCTGCGCCGCCCGAGTCGGCAATCGGCTCGTACTTGACAATGCGCAGCGGGAAATAGGCTTCGATAAACTCGTTCGGCACATTCGTAAAGCCCGGCCATAGTGAATGGCCGTCGGGGCCGTCACCAACCGGGCGCCCCGGAATTCCGCCAAACCCGATCTGGAATAGCTGAAACCACTCGCCTTTTTTGTCGTAACCCGAATAGAACAGATGCGGACTGTCCGAGAACCCGGCCGCGTTCATCGCATCGGGCGCACCCTGACCGAGTACGCCGCCCATCACGTCGAAAATCCGACCGAGGGCGTGAGTGCGCCCGGACAGCGCGGCAGGGAACTTCGGTTTAAGTAGGCTGCCCTCCGGAATGCGAACATCGACGAGTTCATAGAAACCGTCATTGAACAGGATGTGGGGGTCGAACAAGTTGATCGTGAACGAGCCGAAGAACATCTTGAACATATCTTCGTTCAGATAGAAGTTGATCGAACTCTTCGCCTGTGGATCGGTGCCGTTGAAGTCGAATATCGCGACGTCACCCTCTCGCCACATCTTGCAGGCGATTTTGTATGGCCCTTTGCCGACGCCGTCGTCACAAACGAAGTCCTCGAAGTACGAAGGCTCTTCGGGCACGATCATATTGATAATTGCCCGCATGGCCTCCAGGTTACGATCCAGCATGATTTGCATCGTCGTAAAGAAGGTGTCATCGCCGAACCGATCCGCGATCTCGACACAGCGCTTCGCCGCCGTGCGGCAGGCAGCAACGAGCGCATTCAGATCAAAGCGATTCCATTCCGACGTTCGCACGTTGTGCAAAATAAGTTCGAGAACGTCTTCCTGCAGCTCGCCTTTCTTATACAGCTTGGTCGGCGGAATGCGGATGCCTTCCTGGTAAATCGTCTCGGCCTTGATCGGAATCGAGCCTGGCACCATGCCGCCGTTGTCCGACATGTGTCCGAACATTGCCGACCAGGCCATATGACGGCCGTCCTTGAAAATCGGCACGAGCACAATCCAGTCCGGCAAATGAGACACGGCCGCGTTGCACATGTACGGATCGTTCGTCAGGATAATGTCGCCGTCTTCGAGATCGCCGTCATAAGCTTCCATGAAACCATGGATAAAGGATCCGAACTGACCGACGACCATCTTGCCATCACGATTGGCGACCATCGGAAAACAATCACCCTGTTCACGAATACCCGGACTCATGGCGGTGCGAAACAGTACGGCGTCCATTTCCTCTCGCACGTTTCTTAACGCATTCTCGATGATGTCTACCGTGACGGCGTCAACGTCAACCGTCGCAAATGGTTTGGAGTTTGTTTGAATGATTCTTGCTGCCATGACGAACTCCCCTTAAACCGGATTAATCAGAAGGTTGCCGACTTTGTCGACGGTCGCGGCGTGCCTTGGCAGAACCAATGTCGTTGAATCCATCTCCTGCACAATTGCCGGTCCGGTCACTACCGTGCCGACCCCGAGTTTCGCCCGGTCGTAAATCGACGCGTCATGCCATTCCTGCTCGTAGTAGAACCGGGTCTCATGGATCACGGCGTCTTTGAGATCGGTCGCAGTGCCGCTGACCTCCTTGAGGTCTGCCGTCAGGCTGCTCTTCGCTTTGACGATGGCGCGAATCATGACGATCTCGTGATCCTTGCCATGCGCGAACGTAAACAGCTGTTCGTGCTGCCGATCGAATTCGTTCGTCAATACCGCGAGGCCCTTGCTCTTGAGCCCTTCCTCGGTAACGTTGAGCGACAACTGGAAGGCCTGCCCCGCGTAACGAATGTCGGCCTGGTAGACCGCCTGCTGCTCACTGACCGGGATGCCATCTGCTTCGAAGGACTCGCCGGCCTTGTGACGGAGCGCGGCAAGTTCCCTGATCAGATCATCTGTGGTGATCTGGTCGACGCGCGCAACGAAGGTCTGGGACGCTTCATCCTGAACCTGGGTCGTCGCGTCACCATACGCGCAAAGCACGCCGGGGCCAGGCGGCACGATAACAGGCCAGGCACCTGAGAGCGTGCCGAGCGCATTGGCATGCAGCGGACCGGCCCCGCCGAAACCGACGAGCGCAAAGTCACGCGGATCGTAGCCCTGCTCCACCGATACGAGACGCAGGGCGCCGAGCATCGACTCGTTGACAATCTTGATGATGCCTTCAGCCGCCGTCATAAGGTCGATGCCCATCGCGTCCGCCAGGGTTTGTACGGCTTTCTCGGCGGCATCCCGATCAATCGTCATCGCACCGCCGAGCTTCACATCGGATGGCAGGTAACCGAGAACGACGTTGGCGTCGCAGACGGTCGGCTGCTCGCCACCCTTCATGTACGCCGCCGGACCAGGATCGGCACCCGCCGAATCGGGGCCGACACGCAGCGCCTTGGTCAGTTCCGGTACGAACGCGATCGAACCGCCGCCCGCGCCGATAGTCCGAACGTCAACAGAAGGGGCCCGCACAGTAATGTCGCTGACCCGAGTTTCGCGACGAATCCGCGCCTCGCCATGCTGAATTAGCGCGACGTCTGTTGACGTGCCACCCATGTCGAACGTGAGTATGTTTTCAAAACCGCCGCGTTTACAGAAGTACATGGCACCGGTTACACCGCCAGCCGGGCCCGACATCAACATGTTTACCGGCGACTCGCTTGCGGCACGCGCTGACGCAAGGCCACCGTCTGAACGCAGTATCGCGAGATTGACATCGTCGCCGAGCCGTTCCTCGAGAGAGCCTTTCAGGTTTGTCACGTACTTGGAGACCTGAGGCCTTACGTAGGAATTCAGGACCGTCGTCTCGGTACGTTCATACTCCTGCATCTCGGGCACGATATCGCTGCTTATCGAGATCGGAATATCGCCGAAAAACTCCTGCGCCACGTCTCGCACTTCCACCTCGTGCGCACCATTCACATAGGAGTTCAAGAGACAGACGGTCAGCGCCTCGACTTCGCCGGTATCGGCAAGTGTTTTGAGGTCTTTGCGCAAGGCGTCTTTGTCCAGTGGACTGACGACGTTGCCCTCGGCATCCATACGCTCGTCCGCTTCAATCGTGAGTTCGAGGGGCGCCAGGAGAGGCGCCTTTACGTAGCTGACCCAGCCGCCCAGGCCACCGGGGCAAAATGAGCGCGCAACCTGCAATGTCTGCCGGTATCCCCTGGTCGTTATCAGGCCAACCCTGGCTCCTTTACGCGTAAGTACCGCGTTGGTTGCCACCGTGGTGCCATGCATCACCTGCATTACCTTCTTCGGATCGATATCCGACTCGTCGCATATTCGGTCGATACCGTTCAATACGCCAACGGATGAATCTTCCGGCGTCGACGGTACTTTGGCCATGTAGGTGTGCCCGGATAGTTCATCGACCAGCAGCAGGTCGGTAAATGTACCGCCTACGTCAACTCCAAGACGGTACGTCATGTTTCTTCCCCTGATCGTAGCGTGTTCAAATAATTGAGCCCTGTTTCAGTCGTGCAAGCTCGTCGTCACTCAGTCCGAGCTCACCCCCGTAAATTTCCTGGTTGTGGGCGCCCAAGGTCGTGTTGCCCGGCCAGCGAACTTCGCCCTGGGTCTTCGACATCTTCGGAAATACGTTTTGCATCTTGAGATCGGGCCACTCTTCCGTCGGCATATCGATAATCGCCTCGCGCGCCTTGTAATGTGGGTCTTCGAGCATCTCGGGCGCCCTGAAGATCTTGCCGGCCGGAACCCCCGCTTCCTGCATCAGCGCGTCGACTTCAGCCATGGTCCTGGTCTTCGTCCAATCGTTGATGATGCCGTCGAGGACCTCCATGTTCGCACCACGTGCCGTATGAGTTTTATAGCGCTCATCTTCTGCAAGTTCCGGTTGCCCGATCGCCGCGCACAAACGCGCGAACACGGTATCCTGATTCGCCGCGATCAAAAAAATACCGTCTGAGCAATCGTAGATGTTCGATGGCGCAACGTTGGGTAACGTCGCCCCCGAACGTTCCCGAATGTAGTTACTGACGACGTACTCGGGGATTGTCGCTTCCATCACGTTGAGCACCGATTCGAAGATCGATGCATCTACCACCTGTCCTTCCCCGGTTCGCTCGCGATGATGTAATGCAGCGAGCGCGCCATTGCATGCAAAGGTTGCGGCCAGAGAGTCGCCGATCGACAAGCCCGCGCGACTCGGCTGGCGATCCGGTTCGCCGCACAGGTAGCGCATGCCGCCCATTGCTTCACCGATCGAGGCGTAGCCAGCGCGCTTGGCGTAAGGCCCGGTCTGGCCGTAACCCGACACCCGGACCATGATGATCCCGGGATTGATCTTTACGAGGTCCTCGTAGCCCAATCCCCAGCGCTCCATCGTTCCCGGGCGAAAGTTCTCGAGCACCATATCGGCGGAGGCAATGAGCTGCCTCACGAGGTCCTGACCTTCAGCCTCGCGCAGATTCGCCGTTACGCATCGCTTGTTGCGCGAGCAGACGGCCCACCACAAGGGGTAGTCGCCCCGCCCCCAGACACGCATGGGGTCACCTTGATTGGGCGGCTCCACTTTAATGACATCGGCACCCATGTCAGCCATGAGTTGGCCGCAGAACGGGCCCGCGATAAGCTGCCCCAGTTCGATAAGGCGAATATCGTTCAATGGCCCTTTGCGTTCCGATGCGTCAGTCATTTCCTTATTGTTTTCCCGATGCGACGATGCAGTGGAATCGCTGAATTAAACTCTTACTGGCTGGCCTCAGAGCTCTAAGACCCTGATCTACAACGATTTATTATTTAGACCTATCATTATAACAATAGGTCTTATTGTGATCAACCTGGGGAGGTCTGGGGAAGAAGAGAAGAGATCAATACCCTACGAAACTGATCGCAGCGCCGCACAGCGCGACGAATGCGCCGGCAACGGCATGAGCATAGCGCCGACCGGCGACCGGCAATCTCAGCTTGTCGAGGCCGATGCTGGTTATCGCGACGAGCGTGAGCATGGTGGCCAACGTCACGATCCCGAAGACAACAGCAACCGACATCACGAGTCCCGCACTCTGTTGCGCCGCCGGGTACATAAATAAGGGTATCAACGCCTCGCACGGCCCAAAAACGAAAATAATAAATATCGCCCAGGGTGTTATCGAATGTCGGGCAGCTTGGTCATGCACGTGCGTGTGTTCATTATGATGGTCATGTTCATGATCGTGCACGACATCACCATGAGTATGTACGTGACGGTGTGAGCGATTCCGTCCTGCCCTGCTGAGCCCCCACGCGAAGTACATGAGGCCGAACGCGAGTAATGCCCACCCGGCGAGGTTGCCCCGCACGCTTTCGATCTGGACCAATGACGCCAATTGTGCGCCAAGCAAAAGACCGATAACTCCGATGACGACTGAACCAAGCACGTGACCGATTCCGCAATACAGCGTAATCCGAAGAGTCTTCGACAGACTCCACTTGCGCGCCTTTCCCATCGCCGTAAAGACGATGTAATGATCCGGGCCCAGTATCGTATGCAGAAACGCTATGGACGCCGTGGTCAGTAACAGAATCTGAGCTTCATTCACTCCCACAGGCTAACGCCCGCGGCGACCCGAACGCGATACGTATTTACCCTTCAATTCGGCCTTCAAAACGAGACTTTGGCCTGAGCCGAAGCCTGACGGACCCGATCATTTGGCGTCCGTCTGCCTCGGATCGGCCTCAGCAGCGGCATACCAGTTGATGCCGCGCGTCAGGTACATGACGACCGCAAGGACGATCCAAAGGCCGATCGATCCGGCCAGCAACGCAAAACTCTCCGCATTCAGCGTCAGGTACAGAAACGCATAGAGACCGGTCAGCACGGCGGCCATCGCGACCGCGCGTGCTCGACGCACGAGGATGGCAGCACTGTACCCCGAGATCAGCGCCGCCGATGCCAGCGCGCTGACGAGGTAGGCAATATCGAAGCCGACATGCTCCGACAGCGACAACAACAGCAAATAAAAGAGCGTATTCGCGAGGCCAACCAGCAAATACTGCAAAGGGTGCAACCTGAGGTTGCCCACGACCTCGATGAGAAAGTAGGTAACAAATGTCAATCCGATGAAAAGCACCGCGTACTTTGTCGCCCGCTCGGTCAGTTGATAGAGACCAACCGGTTGAATGAACCGGGTACCAAAGGCATCGGCTGCGACGCTGACCTGTGCCGCGTGGCTGTCGATCCAGACTGCGGGCAATTTACGGCCGAGGCTGGTCGCGTGCCACGCCGCGTCAAACCCATCCTCGCGGAGATCGCGGCCCGTAGGAAGTTGACGCCCCGTGAAACTCGGGGACGCCCAGTTCGCCGACATTGTCACAGAGGCATTCTCGGCCAGGGGGAGAAACTGCAAAGATCCGGAGCCATTCACAGCGACCGAAATCTCGAACGCCAGCCTGGATTCAGACTCCGGCATCGTAAGCTGCTTACCCACTGAAGCGCTTAGCTGGGAAGCGAGTCCCTCGATTCCGTCGCCGCCGCTCGTGAAATTAAAGCGACTACCGTTAGCCACGACAACCGGTATCTTGCTGATAGCCTTCGGGTCACTGATGCCGAGGAATATCTCGGCGCCCGACCACGTCACCTGCTCGGCCGCAACCCCAAGAGTAGCCAGCGCGCCGAGATCGATCTTTCCGGTAATCTCGATATCCGCACTGAACACGGGAACCTCGTGTATCCCACGGTATCGGATCTCGGTGGCAACGTCGGCAGTTACCACCAGTTCTTCGGCCAGGATATGAACGACGTGCTCCTCGGTATACGCGGACCCATAAACGGTTTGTTTATTGACCGAGTAGGGCAATCTAAGAATTGGCCCGGTAACAGTCTGGTCGCCACCCCATGAGCTTCTGATGTCGACCGACGCAACTGATGCGTTGTTTTGGCGATCGACGATGACGCCCTCGATCATCCCCATCGGGATCAACAGAACCAGCGTCAGGAAAGCAACGATGGCGGCCTTGACGGACGCAGAGCGACTGCTCGAGCTAAAGGGGTTTCTCACGACAGATCTCCGTTTGACTAACGGAGATGTAAACAGACAATCCTGTCACCGGCGTGATCAGATTGTGGCCAATAGTGGCGGGCGTCTCTGTGTGCTCAGTGACTTACCGCATCCTTTAACGCCTCGTAGAGCGCATTCTGCAGCACCCAGTCGCTCTCTATACTAGCGTTCGCGCGGGCACTATTGATGGCAATGACTACGTTTTCGACAGGGTTAACGTATATGCCCTGGCCGAAAATACCGGCCGCCGCGTACGCGCCACCGCCGCGCAGCCACCACGTATACCCGTAGCCGTCGAAGCCTTTGGATGGAGCCGTCGACTCTTTCATCCAGTCATCGGGCAAGACCTTCTCACCGCTTCGCAGCTCGCCACTGCACAGCGCGAACATCCCGATCCGCGCGTAGTCCCGTAATGTCGCGTTGAGACTACTGCCACCGAACTCGCCACCGCCCGGCTCGCTCAGCACCCAATACGCATCGTGCTCCATGCCGAACGGTTGCCAGATCTTGGCGCTGAGATAGGTAGAGAGATTGTTGCCAATAGCCGATCGCAGCAAGGTACCAACCAGGTTCGTTTCGGCCGTGTTGTAATTGAACACTTCGCCCGGTGCCGACTCACGCGGCTTGTTTCTCAGGTATTCGTAAAGGGCCAGGGTGTGCCAGGTTACCGTGTTGATGTCTGACTTCCGGTCCGCGTAGTCCTCGTTCCACTGAACGCCCGACGCCATCTGTAACAGGTTACGAATCGTCGACTCATCGTACGAGGAGTTCTTGAGGCGCGGCAGGTAATCAGACACGGGTTCATCGACGCTCCGGATGTAACCGTCCTTTATTGCCGCGCCTATCAGTAATGACGTGACCGACTTGGCGACCGAATAAGATAGCCATCGGGACTCGGCGTTGTTCCCCAGTTCGTAACGCTCGTAAACAATCTCGCCATCCTTGACTACGATCAACCCGGCGACATTTTGCTGTTTGACGTAGTCGTCGACCGTCAGGGTGTGGTCCTCGGTGACTATTTGGACGTCGCCCAGGTCAACTTCGTTTCTTGGCAGTGGGTAAGGCTCGCCTCCCGCAGGGACTTTGCGCGTCGGGCTCAGCTTATCCATGTTCCTGTAACCGGACACTTGCTGCTCCGGCGTCCAGAACAACTCGTCTGCCGGAGCACCGAAGTGCTGCGCGTCATTCGCAGGATCGATGTAGGGTGCGTCCGCGAGGAGCGCGCCCGACGTTACGAAAAGGGTGCTGATCAGTATGGCGGCAATCGACGTCTTCACGATTCTTCCAGCCCCAGCACGCCCGCGATAGCCGACTCGGTCAACGGATGGTAGGTGCCGCGTGCACGCGCGAACATCTCTCGTGCAAGTTCGAGGTCCGAGCCGTTTTGTGCCAGCGCAAGGTAAACGGGCTCGATCAGCCTTCCCCTGCCGTAGCGGTTCAGATGCTGTTCCAGCTGTTCATACGCTGCGGTGTAACGACGCTGTGCAACCTGGATGAACCATGTGCGTCCGATCTCGGCGTTGCGTGTAGCACTGAATCCCAGCCCCGCATCGAGTTCGGCGAGTCGTTCATGCGCAAGATCTTTCGGCAGGCTGTTGATGAAATGAATTGTCGCTTGCGGGCTCCAGCCTTGTACAGGTATCTCGGTGACGTCGATCTCCCCTTCTGCCCAGGCGGTCGCCAGGGCTTCTACCGCGTCGAGGGTCGAAGAGCTCGGCACGGGAGCATCGGCCGGAAGGCCCGGCTGATAAAGCCACTGCTCGGCATCTTCACGACTGACCTTGCTCGTCTCCGCTTTCAGGAGGTTTTCATCGAGGTAGTCGAGGAAGCGTTCAGTCGTTATCGTTTGAAACGCGAACCTGTCGAAATACGAAGAAAGGAAACGATCAAACGCATCACGACCAAACGCGTTTTCCAGGTATTGCAAGAAGAGTTGCCCCTTGCTGTAGTGAATCGTACCCTGGAAATCATCGGGGTCGCCATCGTCGAGCCGCGGCGCGAGCGCCTGCAAGGCCGCGGGTACAGTGTCGAGGTCCAGCAGCAATTCCCGATACATCAATACACGCTCTTCGTTAACGCGATCCTTGTCGTAAATGACTTCCATCAGACGAGATTCCAGGTAACTGGTCATCCCCTCGTTAAGCCACTGATCCCGCCAGGTCGCATTGGTGACGAGGTTGCCCGACCACGAATGCGCCAGCTCATGGGCTATAACCGAGACCAGGCTGCGATCACCCGCGAGCAGGCTTGGCGTGATAAATGACAGGCGCGGGTTCTCCATGCCGCCAAATGGAAAACTCGGGGGCAACACCAACAGATCGTAACGACCCCATTCGTACGGGCCGAACAGCCTCTCGGCTTGTTCGAGCATCTCCTGCGTGTCCGCAAACTCGAATACTGATCTGTCGAGAAGCTCGGGCTCGGCGTAGACGCCGGTCTGCTCGCCCAGCGGTACGAAGAAAATATTCCCAACGGCGATGGCAAGCAGGTAAGAAGGAATCGGCTGCGGCATTTCGAAATGGTATATGCCGCGACGAGGCGTCAGCGGATCGTTGTTCGCGCTCATTACGGCGAGCAATTCTGGCGGCGTCTTTATGGTCGCCTCGTAGGTTACTCGCACGGCAGGGGTGTCCTGCAATGGCACCCAGCTGCGAGCATGAATAGTCTGGGACTGGGAAAACATCAAAGGATGCTTGCCGCCAGCGGTCAGTTCGGGCGGCAACCATTGCAGGGCAGTCGAATCGGGACTGGTCGCATACTCGAGCTTGAGTTCGAATTGGGCCGCCGATTCGGCCGCGTTCGGCAGGGTAAGGACTAATGGCGTACCTTTGATTTTGTCGCTCTCTCCGAAGCTGAATTCGGCGGCGATTGATTCTCCGCCGTCCAACAGTACCTGGGCGCCGCTGATACGAAGACCGCGTGTATCCAGGATGATCTCGGTCGCATTCGGTTCCAGTTTCCGCATGGCAAGCGTGGCACTGCCACGAAGTTCCTGCGCGTCGAAATCCACGCTCAGATCGAGTTCGAGATGTTGCATTACGAACTGGTCCGTATTGGCAAACGAGAAATAGTCGTGTGCCGGGTCGTAGTCGTCGACTTCACGCACTTTTTCCGAACAGGCGGACAGGAGTAAGGTCAGGAGAATTATCAAGCCCGGGTTTGCGCGCATCAGTTGGCCTCAGACCGTGAAGGTTTTGTCGACGGCCGATTCTAATACAATCGGCACATGCGGCACCGGCGAGAATACCCTCAAGAATCCCGAACAACGAAAATGACCCTCTGTCGTTCTCGGTAAGCGCGTATGTAACTCGCGACGCAATCGCGTATAAGGAGATCCGATATCCAAATAAAGAGATCGGATATCCAGATTGCGTCAATTGCTCATAAATATCGGCGGAACACCTTGGCAAATCGTAACCAATCGATAAAATGACCGTCTTGCGGCCTAACTACGGCCGCAGCGTCGCAGCGAGAACAAGAAATGCCCCACGAATCAGCTCGACCGATTGACCCGATAACCGAGGATTTCGCTGGCGAAACGCTATCCAGATCCTTAAAGCGCGCGTTCCACGCCACGCGGCCGAAGTTCTTTCCGGCATCCGTGCTACCGGTGGTGGCAGGAACCGCCTGGGGCGCCAGTGTCACAGCCCAGATAGATCTGTACGTCTTTGTACTCGCCTTGCTCGCCACCGTGTGTGTTCATGCGGCAAGCAACGTCCTCAATGATGTGGGCGACGAGACCATCGGCACGGACCGGCGCAATGAGCAACGTATCTACCCGTATACCGGGGGCTCCCGCTTTATCCAGATGGGGATCCTCTCTCAGTCCCGTATGGCGCAATTGGGCGTGGCCTTGCTGGTCGTCGCCGCATTGGCGGGTCTGGCCTTGTTTTTTGCCAGAGGGCCCGTCGTGCTGCTGTTCGGTCTCGCCGGCATAGCGCTGGGGGTGCTTTATTCGCTGGGGCCAGTGAAACTAAGTACGATTGGGCTCGGCGAATCGTCGGTCGCCATCGCATTTGGCGTTTTGCCCGTCACGGGCGCCGCCTGGCTGCAAGGAGCGTCGATTGACTCCGCTCTGCTACTGTTTTCTTTGCCGGTCAGCGCCTGGATCGCCGCGGTTCTGCTGATCAATGAAGTCCCTGATATCGAAGCCGATGGCGCATCGGGCAAAAACACGCTGCCCGTGCGTTTGGGTCTTGACGGCACGGCGCGACTTTATTTCGCCATTCAATTCGCTGCGGCGATCGTCGTCGTCCTTCTGAGCGCGCAAAAGGCGTTGCCGCTCCTGGCACCGCTGGCGCCGCTCGCCCTGCTGGTGCTGGCGTGGCGCGCAGCGTCGGCGATCCGTTCCGGCATCGAAAATCGCGCATCCATGACGCAGGCGATCGAGTCCACGCTGGCCATCCATACGGTTGGCTGCCTGTGGCTGGCCGGCTGCGCTCTGTTTGCCTTGTGGTGGTAAATCAAAAGTAGATTGTTATGCAGTTCAGAATAAAGAAGGGCCTCGACATCCCCATAGCGGGAGCGCCCGAGCAGGTCATCTCTACGGGCGCCAAGGTCAGCTCGGTCGCATTGATCGGTCGCGACGTCCATGACCTGAAACCCGGCATGCACGTACGCGCGGGCGATCGCGTCAAGCTCGGTCAGCCCCTGTTCTTCGACAAGCAGAACCCCGGCGTACATTTCATGTCACCCGGCAGTGGTGTTGTCACGGCGGTCAACCGCGGCGAGCGGCGTGTTCTGCAGTCGGTTGTCGTGCGCCTCGAAGGCGACGATGCCGAGGAGTTCGACACCTTTTCGACCGAACGACTGTACAGCCTCGAAGCTGGCGCCGTACGCGACAACCTGCAGGCCAGCGGACTTTGGACGGCATTTCGAACGCGACCCTACAGCAAGATACCGGCCGTTGACGCATCGCCGAGAGCACTGTTCGTCACGGCAATCGATACCAATCCCCTCGCCGCCGACCCGGCCGTCATCATCAAGGCAAAGAAAGAAGCTTTCGCCCAGGGTCTCGAGATCGTCTCCAAGCTCACGGACGGCCACGTGTACCTGTGCACGGCCGTCGATACCGGAATCGAATGCCCCTCCGGCGAGCAGTTCGTTCATGCCGAGTTCTCCGGCCCGCACCCGGCCGGTCTCGTCGGTACGCATATTCACCTGCTCGAACCGGTCAACGAAAACAAGGTGGTCTGGCACATCCGCTCTCAGGACGTCATCGCGATTGGCGAACTGTTCGCGACTGGTCGGCTGCCGGTGGAGCGAGTGATCGCACTGACGGGCCCCATGGTTAAGAACCCGCGCCTGATTACGACACGTCTCGGCGCGAACACCAGCGACCTGGTGCGTGGCGAGCTGACCGCCGGCGATGTGCGCGTTGTGGCCGGCTCAGTGCTCAATGGTCATCGCGCCGTCGACTGGGCTGCCTATCTCAGCCGATATGACCGGCAGATCACCGTGCTGCAGGAAGGCAATCCGCGCGAATTCCTGTCTTTCATGCGCCCCGGCTTCGGCAAGTTTTCGGCGGCGCGCGCGTTTGCCGGTAAGCTGTTCGGCAAGGATTATCGCTTCACGACGTCGCAGAACGGCAGCCCGCGCGCTATGGTCTCGACCGGCAGTTTCGAGCAGGTCATGCCGCTCGACATTCTGCCGACCCCGTTACTCAAAGCGCTGCTGGTCCGCGATACCGACGGCGCCCGCGACCTCGGCTGCCTGGAACTCGATGAGGAAGACCTCGCTCTCTGTTCTTTTGTTTGTAACGGCAAGTACAACTATGGACCACACCTGCGAAGAAACCTGCATGAAATCGAGGTGAACGGCTGATGAAACCAATACGCTCGTTCCTCGACAGACTCGAACCCCTGTTCACGAAAGGTGGCCGATTCGAGCAACTGCACGCGCTTTACGAGGCAATTGACACCTTCTTCTATTCTCCGGCCGACCTTGCCCGCGGATCGCCACACGTACGGGACGCACTCGACCTGAAGCGCGTCATGATCCTCGTCGTGATTGCATCGACACCTGCCGCTGTCGTCGGCATGTGGAATACAGGCTTCCAGGCCAACACAGCGCTGCAAAGCCTCGGGCTCGTCGGTATCGACGGCTGGCGCGGAGCACTACTGCCACTGCTCGGAGCGGGCTACGACCCGGCAAGCGTCTACGACTGCTTCATGCAGGGACTGTTGTACTTCCTGCCGATCTATATTGTCACGATGGTCGTGGGGCTGTTCTGGGAAGTCCTGTTCGCCGGTGTTCGTAACCATGAAGTCAACGAGGGTTTCTTCGTCACGGGATGGCTGTACGCGCTGATCCTTCCTGCAACGATCCCGCTGTGGCAGGTAGCTGTCGGTATCACTTTCGGCGTTATCCTCGGCAAGGAGGTCTTCGGCGGCACCGGCAAGAACTTCCTCAACCCGGCGCTGGTCGGCCGAGCGTTCCTGTATTTTGCTTACCCCGCGCAGATCTCGGGTGATGCTGTGTGGACGGCGGTGGACGGCTTCAGCGGTGCGACGGCGCTCGGCGTATCTGCAATCGAAGGTATGGCAGGCATCTCCGCCATGGGCCTGACCTGGACGCAGGCATTCTTGGGCCAAATGCAGGGATCACTAGGCGAAACGTCGACGCTGGCCTGCCTGATTGGCGGCATTTTCCTGATATTCACAAAGATAGCTTCGTGGCGCATCATCGTCGCCGTGTTCGCGGGACTCATTATCCCGACGGTCCTGTTCGGCAGCGCCGACAGCAGCAACCCGATGTTGTCGATGCCGTGGACCTGGCACATCGCGCTCGGTGGTTTCGCATTCGGTGCCGTCTTCATGGCGACGGACCCGGTCAGTGCCGCGCAGACCGACGCAGGCAAATGGGTCTTCGGTCTGTTGATCGGTTTCATGACCTGGCTTATTCGGGTCATCAACCCCGCATTTCCGGAAGGCATCATGCTTGCGATCCTGTTCGCGAACGTGTTTGCACCGGTCATCGACCACTTCGTCATTCGCGCCAACGTACGGCGGAGGCTGAAACGACATGCCTGACAAAAAGGAATTCGATCGCGACAGCATTTCCAACACGCTCATCGTTGCCATAGGCCTGAGCCTTGTCTGTTCGATCATAGTGTCCAGCGCGGCCATCATTCTGAAACCCATCCAGGAGAAGAACGAGGAAGAGTTCCGCCAGCAGATCATCCTCGACGTGGCCGGCCTCATGCAGCCGGACGGCAATATCGAGGAGCTGTTTGCCGCGATCGAACCGCGCATGGTCGAGCTCGAGACAGGTGAGTACAGCGACGCTGTGGATCCGGCGACCTTCGACGCGTTGATGGCCGCCGGCGATCCGGAAATCGGCATCACGATTCCTTCCGACATGGACCTCGCCGGCATCGGTCGCCGCGCGAAGTACGCACCGGTGTACATCGTCAAGGACGGTGCGGAAATCGATCAGGTCATTCTGCCAGTCTATGGCAAGGGCCTGTGGTCGACGATGCTCGGCTACCTGTCGGTGGCGCCTGACGGCAACACGATCAGGGGACTGCGCTTTTACGCTCACGCCGAGACTCCAGGACTTGGCGACCAGATCGACAAGGAACCGTGGCGCGCGCAGTGGGTAGGCAAAGTCGTTTATGACAGTGGCGACGAGCCGCAGATCCGAGTCGTCAAGGGGATCGTGCCCGCCGACGCGCCTGGGGCCGAGCACATGATCGACGGCCTGTCCGGCGCCACGCTTACGGCCAACGGCGTAACCGGTCTCGTACAGTACTGGACGGGACCGCACGGCTTCGGCCCCTACCTCAAGACTTTCCGCGAGGACAGAGCAGGACGCCCCGTGCGGCCGAGCGCTTTACAACTCGCTGAAATCACCACTACTAACCAATTGGGCCACCACGATGAGTGAAGCACGCACAGTCCTGATCGACCCCCTCGTCGACAACAACCCCGTTACGCTGCAGATGCTGGGCATCTGCTCAGCGCTC
>Ga0209567_10000977_pt1 | contig 15350 bp, 3 predicted proteins | sample COG_12_FD_184756 | JGI IMG/M metagenome (GOLD analysis project Ga0209567, IMG submission 184756) | Pelagic marine sediment microbial communities from the LTER site Helgoland, North Sea, for post-phytoplankton bloom and carbon turnover... | ecosystem: Environmental > Aquatic > Marine > Neritic...
AGCAACGATGGGACGCAAGGTAAACGTAATCGGAGTCGGCATGGTGCCATTCGCCAAGCCGGGCCAGAGCGAGGACTACAACGTGATGGCTGCCAAGGCCATCAAGGCGGCGCTCTCCGACGGCGGGGTTGAGTTCGACGAGGTCGAGCAGGCGGTCGCGGGTTATGTCTTCGGAGACAGCACGTGCGGACAGCGTGCGGTCTATGACGTGGGACTCACTGGGATTCCCGTTTACAACGTCAACAACAACTGCTCCACGGGATCAAGCGCCTTGATGCTGGCCAAGCAGATGGTCGAGGGCGGAATCGTCGAATGCGCCCTGGCGGTCGGATTCGAGCAGATGCAGAAGGGTGCGCTTGCAAGCGCTTGGAATGACCGACCCAACCCACTGAGCCTCCACGTCAACGTGATGAACGACGCCCAGGGCTTCACTTCGGCGCCGCCTGCCGCCCAGATGTTTGGCGGGGCCGGCCGCGAATACCGCTGGCGATACGGCGCCAAGCGGGAGACCTTCGCGAAGGTAAATGCGAAGGCGCGTCAGCACGCAGCGAAGAATCCCTATGCCCTCTTTCGCGACCCGCTCACGGTCGAAGAGATCCTTGCCTCGCCCGAGGTGTTTGATCCGCTCACGCGTTACCAGTGCTGCCCCCCGACCTGCGGTGCGGCCGCAGCCATCGTATGCTCCGACGACTTCGCCAAGAAGAAGGGCATCTCCAACCCGGTTTACATCGCCGGCCAGACGATGCGCACCGACTACGAGTCGAGCTTCGGCGATTCGATGATCAAGATGGTCGGGTTCGACATGGCAAAGAACGCGGCTCAGGCCGTGTACGAGGAGTCCGGGATCGGGCCTGAAGACGTCGATGTCGTCGAGCTTCACGATTGCTTCACCACGAACGAAGTGCTCACATACGAGGCGCTCGGGCTCTGCAAGGAAGGCGAAGCGGAGAAATTCATCGACGAGGGCGACAATACCTATGGTGGCAAATTCGTCACCAATCCGAGCGGCGGTCTTCTTTCGAAGGGGCACCCGCTGGGTGCGACTGGTCTCGCGCAGTGCACCGAGCTGGTATGGCACCTTCGTGGCCAAGCGGAGGACCGCCAAGTGGACGGCGCCCGCGTCGCGCTTCAGCACAACCTCGGCCTGGGTGGCGCGGCAGTCGTGACGATGTATCGCCGCGACTGAGGAGCTGCTCGGCGTGAAGAAAGCTGGAACCGGTGTCGCCACGAAGCGGGAACGCGTCCCCCAAGCAGAGCGGCGTCGCATCACCCGCGGGAAACTGCTCGATGCGACGATCGATAGCCTGATCGAGGTTGGGTACCCGCGAACTACGACCGTCGAGGTCGGCGAGCGCGCCGGGCTCTCGCGAGGAGCCCAGCTGCATCACTTTCCGAGCAGGGCAGATCTGTTGGTCGCGGCCATCGAACACTTGGCCGACGAACGATCGAAGGAGTTCGAGGCCGAGCTCGAGGTGCGGCTCGAAGAAGGCGACGAACCGATCGACGCGATGGTCGACATGTTGTGGGCGATGTTCTCCGATCCTTTGTATTGGGCGGTCATCGAGCTCATGGTTGCCGCGCGGACCGACCCAGAGCTTCTCGAGAAGCTCGAAACCTTCGAACGAAGCCTTGGCGGCCGCATCTACAGAGCATTCAAGGAGTTGACCGGTCGAGGGGATCGCGAGGCCAAGGTCGCGGTGGAGATGACCCTCTACTTCATGCGCGGTTTGGCGATGGAGCGCATCTTCCGGGAGAACGACACCCACTACGACTATCTCGTCGAGCGATGGAAGAAGCGGTTACGCGCGATGTTGAGTTGATCGCTCGGTCCGGATGCAACGGAATCGTCACACACGAGCGTGAGGACCAGGTCTGTTTCGCAGCGCCACCAGCCACGAAAGCGGCGGTTCTCTGGGCGGCTCGTCACGTTCAGCGCATGCCAGGCTGTCGCGATCGCTTCGGGGTCTTCAATCCCGACTTCGACGCTGCGCGTGTCGCGACGCAATCCGACGCGCAACGCCTTGAGCGCGCTCTCCTTGGCGCTCCACGTGAGAGCGACGTGACGATCACGCTGCTCGTCTGGCGTCCGCCCCAAAGCCGCGCGCTCACGATCGGTGAAGAAATCCTCGACAAAACGCGAAGTGCGTGGCTCGATCGCCTCTAGGTCACAGCCCACCCTTGCTTCGGATGCGATGGCGCATGCGGCCACGTCTTGGCGGTGGCTGATCGAGATCGACGAATCGATCTTTCGTCCGTCGATGAACGCTTCAGGAGCACCATCCTTCGCGGCGATGATCTGAATTCGCGCGGGGTCGTCGATGTCCATGAACGTAGCCAAAGCGCGCTTGGCCACGAACCGCCCAAGTCTCCATTCAGACCGTCGCTTCGGAAACTTGAGCTCGTCGAAAACCTCCCACTCGTCCGATCCGAGCCAGTCGTCTCCGTCGGGCAATGAAGAAGCAGGAAGAAGCAGCCAGTGTATCGTCATCCGCTCCTCTGCTCGCGCTCGATCCCGCGCTCGATCGCATCGATTAAGTAGGGGCGTAGCGAAGTGGCGGGGATGATCTTGTGCACGGAGCCGACCTCGAGCGCGCGATGCACGCTGTGGACACGGTCGAACTCCTCGGCGACCTCGCGGAGCTTCTCCGAATGGACGACCTTCTTCATCCTGTTGAGGCGATCGCGCAGCGCCACCCGCTCGGCTCCCGTTGCTTGGTCAAGCTCCTGCTTCAGGGCGATGATCCGCTCGTCGGACAGGATCCGTTTACGAACGTCTCGCGCGAATACCACTGCCGCCGCGGGCGCGCCACCGATCACCGATGCGTGCGTGTCTTCGAGGGCTGAAACCTCGAGCGATGGGTTTAGCTTGTTGGAGAACACGACGAAGGCGCCGCCATGATAGCGTGAGATCACCAGGAAGATGATCGGGCCCCTGAAATTGACGACCGCGCGTCCAATCTCAGCGCCATACTCGAGCTGAAGTAGCCTCATCGATTCGGGAGAGCCGTCGAACCCGGAAAGATTTGCAAGTACCACCACGGGACGGTTATTGCTCGCCGCGTTGATCGCACGAGCCACTTTTCTGGAGGACATCGGGAACAGAGTTCCGGCGGTCCAGGCAGTCGGACCATCGGCCGGCACGAACCCGAGTCGTGAGAGGGGCTGCGATTCGAGCCCAAGCAGACAAACCGGATATCCACCGATGTGAGCATCCCACACGACCGCCGTTTCCGCGTCGCGCATGCCGTACCACCGCTCGAGAACCTCGTGATCCTGATCGGTCGCTGCACGCATCACCTTGCGAATGTCGAAGGGACGCTTGCGACCGGGGTTGGTCTTCGGGCTGAATACCTCGCCAACCGTATCAAAGGTGGACGCGCCCACGTGCCCGTGCGGCGAATCGCAGACATCGCGGTCGATCGAATCGGTCGTCGCCGCCCGTCGTGGAAAGCGCTCGCCGGGCATCACGTAGGCGTGGTCGTAGTGGCGAAGGAGGATGTGGCACGCATCCGCGACGTCGAGCGCGGCGTATTGCGCCTGGCCGTTCGGCCCCATGATTCGGTCGTACCCGCCGATCCCCAAGTTGTCTTCGGCCGACACGCTTCCAGAGTAGTCGAGCGCCTGCTTGCCGGTCAGCACCATTGCACCCTCGGGGATCATCACGAGGATGCCTTTGGTATGCGTCAGCATCGTCGCCTCGGCGTTCCAGTACGGTTGGGCTCCGACGTTGATCCCGCAGACGAGAACATTGACCTCGTGGCCTGCCTGCGTGAACTCGATCAGCCGCCGTAAGACGTCCGCGATCCAGTCCATGTTCTCAGTACCGCTTTCCATCGAGATCTTGGCGCCTGCCGAGACCGCGTACCACTCCAGGGGGATCTGCATTCTTTCAGCGAGATCGAGACCCGCGATGATCCGCCGACATTCGGGTTCGGCCAGAGCACCCATGCCGCGGCTGGGATCCCCGAAGAGAGCAACCCTCGTCATGCCTTCGGGATATTTTTCGGTGAAGCTGGTGAGCAGACCGATGATGATGTTGGCGGCATTCTCCCCAGGCGAGCGGTCGACCGGGACGAGCTGACCCGAATCGTCGAGGTCGTATTCCTGAAACTCGCCTCGCGGGAAGTCGGACTGCTCGTCGCTGTCTTGCCCCGGCGTGACCATCGCGATGATCTCGTAAGGGTGCATGAGCCCACGCTGACGCAGGCGAACGACGCTCTGCTCGTAGGCGCTGCGTGGTCTCATCGGATGGGTCGGCAGATCGCGGAGCCGGACGCGGAGTCCTCGCCGGCCACGATTGGATACGTCGAGAAGCTTGGGTTCGAGCTTACCGGTCGCTGGGTTGCGGATATCGCCCTGGACAACGATCCGCTCGAGACCGAGCCCCGCCGTCTCCGGAGCGAGTTTGTGGGCGATGGCGTTGATTTCGTCTGGGCGGAGGTCGAGCGGAGGCCAGAGGAACAGGTGCACCCGGTTCCACTGGTATCGATTGCGCGACGTTCTGCTGCTCTGCTCTCGCCGGATCGCGACCAAGCACTTGGAGAGCGTTCGCTCGAGGCTCGGAAGTGCGACCACACGACCGGTGGCGTCGCGCACCGGTGTGAGATCGCGGACCTCGGCAAGACCGATGAGCCGCTCGTCTTTTCCGGTCACTCGATACAGATACACGTCCTCCGCAGACGGCACGCGCTCGGTTTTCAAGTCTTTCAGACGCCACAAGAACAGCCGCTTACTCAGCATCGGGTGCATCCCGCGGTAGATGAGCTCCTCGTGGAACCCCTCCTCCCCCATTCGGAATGTGAAGCCTTGGTAACCGCCGGCTCCGAGACCGGTTTCACTGCCGGTGAGCGCGACGATGATGCGCCGGATCGGCCGGTCGAATTGGACGGCTTCTAGCATCGACTTGATCCAGTCGGAGGTTTTGTCTGGGGCCTGAAGCTCGCCTTGGTGCCAAACGTAGAAGTCGACGACCACATCCTCGTTCGGAGGCACGGCCTCGATGTGGGGCTTCAGTGTCCCTATCGCGCCAGGCAACTGCTCGGCGAGGATGTGCGTTGCGAAGAAATGGCACTTCCTGCCCTCGTACAGGTACCAACACTTCGAGACGTCAAACCCGCCATCAGACGACAGCTCGAAGTCCTTCAGCTCACACAACTTGTAGTACCTGCGGGCCAGGGTTTCGAGCATGATCACGCGCTCATCGTGGTCCGCTTTCCCTAGCCGCCGCGAAAGAAAACCTTTGAGCGGGTGCGGAACCGCCACCAGCTCCGCGATCCGAGCAGCTCGGTCTGGTCCATGTGGATCCGATGCCAAAGCCGACAGGATCGCGTCCGCCTTTGCGAGGGCCTCCTTCGTCGCGCGTTCCTGAACTGGCCGCTCGAAGTAATGATACTGAAGCTCACGTGCCAGATCATGAATCGCGGGATAGCGATCCTGGGTTTCGGTGATCATGCGAGCGAGCAGCTCGCGGAAACTATCGCCTAGGACCTCGCGAAGCACGTTCACGCTGTCCAGCCGGTCCTGCAGCAGACTGAGGACTGGGGCGGTCTGCTCGTCGATCCGCTTGTTGCCCTTGCAGATGCGAAACAGCACCTCCTGCAACTCGGGACTCCGTTGGATATTGTCCAGCCCGTAGTGACCCAACGCCCGGCGGAGCTTGGCGAGAAAGGGCGCCGGCAGCTCCTCTTCTCGACGGACGACGAGGTCGCGCAGGAATGTGAAGAGATACTCCTCTGCGGTGTGCTTGCCGAAGTCTTCCGGTACATCCTGGTCGCGGGATCGGCGCCTGAACAGCGAGCATAGATCGACGAAGATGTTGAGGATCTCGTCCTCGAGAGCAATGAGCGTGGGGTCGTCCGGCGCGGTGCCCGGGGAAAGGAGTTCCCCGTCCGCCATTTCGCATGAGAGCGCTACAGCGTCCGCGTCGTAGCCCAATACAAGGCATCGCAACTCGGCCAGGTTGTGGTTGGAGCTCGACCACGCCGAATCGCGATGGGTCACCATCTTGGAGAAGTCGAACCGTTCGCCACTCGCCACTTCGTCTTCGCTACCGCTCGGCTCGATGAGCAACATCGGCGCGCCGAGGCCGAGCTGCACGTTGTTCATCACCATCACCTCGCGCACCTTCCCGGCAAACTTGGCTCCGATGACCATCTCCATCTTCATCGCCTCGAGTACGATCAGCCCGTCCCCGACATCGACTTCCTGGCCTTCGCTAACGAGCACGTTGACGACCACCGAGGGCGACGGCGCGCGCACGAGACCACCTCGATCACGCGAAATGCGGTGCGGGACCCCGTCTACCTCAACCAGCACGCTAAGACCTTGGTCTATGGATTGAATTCGGAAGTGTCGTTTGCCAACACTGAGTCTGCGCTCCGCGCCTGCAAACCGTTCAACTGCGACCTCGATGCGTTGTCCCTCGATGTCGACTCGGTAGCGCCGTGGGCTGAGGCGAAATACACGGAGCGCGTAGGTGTTCCCCGCGTGGGTCAACTCCATGCCCTGGCCGGAAATGTCTTCCACCTGCGGACGTCCGCGTGCAGCCGCGGCGTAGAACTCTGCTCGTTCGACGTCGAGCTCAGCGTCGTAGGTGTCGATCGCTGCTTGGAGAAGCGCGATCTCCGCTCCCGCGTGAGGGAAGTGCCTTCCCTCCGCAACGAGTCGATCCATCCATCCTACGTCGACCTCATTCGATCGGACCGCCGGATTGTCGATCAAACCAAGGAGAAAGCCTTTGTTCGAGGTGCCCCCGCGGATCACCACCTCACTCTCGAGCAGGGCGCGGCGCAATCGAGCCATGGCCTCTTGGCGCGTGCGCCCTTGGGCAATGATTTTAGCGATCATCGAGTCGAAGTCCGAAGGGATTTCGTCGCCTTCTGCAATCCCCGTGTCGACGCGCAGGCCCGGGCCACTCGCCAGCCGGAGTTGCTCGACGACGCCGGGCGAAGGCGCGAAGTTGTTCTCCGGATCTTCTGCGTTCAGGCGCACCTCGATCGCGTGTCCGCGTTGCGCCGGGGGCTCGGCATCCAATCGTCCACCCCTGGCCACGTGGATCTGGAGCTTGACCAAGTCGGCGCCGGTGATCATCTCCGAGACCGGGTGCTCGACCTGCAGCCTCGCGTTGACCTCCATGAACGAAAACTGCTGCGTCGCTTCATGGTAGAGAAACTCGACGGTACCGGCGTTCCGGTAGCCGATAGCCTGGGTCAACCGAATCGCGGCCTGTTCGAGCTCCCGATGTTGTTCCCCAGTCAACGCCGGCGACGGGGTCTCTTCGAGTATCTTCTGATTGCGCCGCTGAATCGTGCAGTCGCGGACGCCTAGTGCCCAGGCGGTTCCATGGTTATCGGCGATGACCTGCACCTCGATGTGCCGCGCGCCGGTCACCATCCGCTCGAGGAACACGGTTCCGTCGCCGAACCCCTTTTCCGCCTCGGAGCGCGCGCTATGGAAGGCTTCGGCTAGCTCGGACTCGCTTGGGACGCGGCGAATCCCGCGCCCTCCCCCGCCAGCGGTCGCTTTGACCATCAGCGGGTAGCCGAGGCGCGCTCCATGGTTGCGCGCATCCTCGACAGTCTCGACTGCGCCGCCGCTCCAAGGCGCCACCGGAACCTCGGCCTGCTCGGCCAGTTGTTTGGAAGTGATCTTGTCCCCGAGCTTGCGCATCATGTCGCCGGTGGGCCCGATGAACACGATGCCCAGCCGGTCGCATAGATCCGCGAACTCGGGGCGCTCAGCGGCGAAGCCCCATCCAGGCCAGACCGCCTCGGCCCCCGTTTCGACCAGGGCACGCTCGAGACGTTCGTAGTCGAGGTAACTGGATTTGCGTTGACCGTCGTCTGTCGTGTAGATCGCCGGACCGATCCCGTAGGCTTCGTCCGCCTCGCGCACGAACATCGCCCGGCGGTCAGGGTCCGTATACAGGGCGATGGTGTGGAGAGGATCGTCGTGCTCCTGCCCGTATTCCCTGGCGGCGATGATGAATCGCATGGCGGGTTCACCGCGATTGAGAATGGCGACTCGCTTGAACGTTGGATCAGTCATTGCTGTCAGTCCATGGCGGCGCGAAGCGGCTTGCGCTTGTCGGGGTCCACATCGTCTGGAAGCTCTGCCGTTCGGTAACCGCGAAGGACCACATAGAGGTTGCCCGCCTCATCCGCGACGTATGCATCAAACGACTTACCACCCTCCTTCGGCGTCACCATCGCGTGAAGGCGTCCCTCGGCCTGGTCAGCGGCCTGAACGATTTTCACCTGATCGATGTGTTGCGGTAGCCCCATCCTGCCGGTCGTGCCGATCTGCCAGATACCCGCTGTCTGGAAACATAGCTCGACGAGCCTGGGCTCGGTCACCATCGGAAGCTCTGCCGGCTGATGATTCTCAGGAAGCTCAGCGCTCATTCGGCCGACGATCATCCCGTTGTTGCGCCACGCCGTGTCGAGCACCTGATAGGCAGGGCCATGGAAGTAGACTTGGTAGATATCTCTGTCTTCCACTGTGGTGCCCGTGGTGGGTGGGGGCGCAATAGAGCGGGGCTTGTCGATGGGCTTGCGGGCGAGCCGAACCGATGCCGTGAAGTGCGTCTTTCGCTCCTCCCTTCCCATGATGGTTCGCGCGCCGATCAGCTCGCAACGCGCGATCACATCGTTCTCGTCTGTGCCGAACTGCGCGATCCATGTGAGCGTCCGTGGCTCCTCCCTATAGAACTTGAACGGCGCGAGAAAGTCGACCCCCTCGATCGCGCTGATGTGCCAATCAGGAAAGAGCGCCTTGGTGATCTCGCCAAATCCCTCGATCCCCATGACGCCCGGCAGCACGGGTGTTCCGCCGATCTTGTGGTCGTAGAGGAACGGTTGCTCGTGAGGATCGAGCGTGGCCTCCACACGAAGACCGGTATGAACACCCATCGAAACCACGTTGGTGCTTACTGGCCCTCGGTGAACGCTCTGCAACTTGCCCGGATCGAGCCCGCCGGTCGCGTCCCACTCTTGCATCAGGACGCCCAACGCACCGCCAACCACGACCTCCCCCGACGTCCCAGCCTCGAGCTCGCTGCGGACGACGGGGATGCCATCGGCCGGCTTGAGCATGTCGATGCCCGCGAACTCCATCATCTTGGGAATCGAACCACGGGACGCCATGCCGATGTCCGCCCACGCGGTCCAGTCGACGACGACGCCGCGAGTGTCCGGTCGCGCGTTGCGGAAGCTCGACACCGACTTGGCCAAGAGCTCGTTGGCGGCGCTGTAGTCGGTCTGGCCTCCATTGCCGAATCGCCCGGCGATGGAGCTGAAGACCACCGCGGCACCGAGCGGCATGTCGCCAATCGACGACAAGAGGTGGTACCAACCGGTGGCCTTCACGTCGAAGACGAGATCGAACTCCGAGGGCTTCTTGTCGGGCAAGAGGTGACTGACCTCGAGCCCAGCAGCATGAACGAGCACGTCGATCTTGCCGCTTGCTTTTCGGATTGCGTTGATCGCACCTGCTACGGCGTCTTTGTCGAGCAGGTTGATCGAATGATAGTGGACGTCACCTCCGGCCGCGCGGACCGATTCAATCGCTTGGAGCGCCGCGTGCTTTCGCTCGAGATCGGCGAGCAACCTCTGAACCGCCACCGGCGTCGCCTTCTTTCCACTCTGCTTGAGGCGCTCGAAGAGGTCGCGCTGGAGGCCTTCGCGATCGGTTGCAAAACGCTGAAGGTCAGGGTTGTTTAAGTCCGGTTCCGGGGTGAGGTCGAGGAGGTGGAAGGTGCCACCCGATGCGCTAGCCAAGTCGTCGACAATCGCCGACACGATCGAACCCGCGGCACCCGTAACGGCGAACACCGTGTCTTTCCCGAGCGGCGTGGGGCGCTCCGTCGCTAGCGGTTCGAAGGACGCGGTGATCGCCCACCGGTCGTCGCCGGTGTACCCGATCTCGCACACCTCAGGATCCGACAGCGTCTCGGCGATGAGCCGTTCGGCCACGTCTGCCGCCTCGCAATGGGCCTCGAAGTCCACCACTTTGACGGTGGCGTCGGGCTTCTCACGCTTGTACGTCTTGGTGAACCCGGTGACCGCGCCACCGAGCGGAGCGATCGCCCCGCTCGCGTCAAACCCATGCTTGCCCCCAAGACGCGTGGCCGAGACCAAGAAGGTGCCAGGTCCGGAGATGTGCTCGTACAGCGTACGCATGGCGGTGTACAACAGCTTGGCGCGAACCTGGATCGCCTCGCTCCATGCTTCCGTGGACAGGTCGGCGATCGCACCCTCGGGATCTAGCGCCGGTAGCCAATAGACACCGGCAATCGATCCTTCGTTGAGCCAGGCCTCGAGCCGTGCGCCCAACTCATCGGCGCTCGGAGTGTCTTCGATGGCAAGCACTTCGACGCCACGCTTTTGCAGCTGCTCGACCAGCGCCTTCTCGGTGCCGCCTCGATCGACCATGACGACGACCCGATCTCCTTTGCCGAGATCCACGCCGGTGGGTTTGCACAGTGAAAGCGTCGGACGGAGCACCGCGCGCGGAACGCGGCGGAGCCCTTCTGATGCTGGTGCGACCATCGGCGGGGCAGGCGACGCCTCCGCCTCTTCTGTTTTGGCGATCGAAGACACAGCGGCGTCCGGCAGGCGGTCCCTGACCCATGCGATGACGTGATTGAGGGTCGGGAAGTCGCGAAGCTCCAGGTTGTCATCCCGCGGGATGCCGTACGCCTCACGCACGGCGGCAAACGTCTCCGCTTGCTTCACTGTATCGATGCCGAGGTCGGCTTCGAGGTCGAGATCGAGCTCCAGCATGTCCGACGGGTAGCCGGTGACCCCCGAAACGACCTCGAGCACCTTGTCCGTGATCGGGTCGCTGGCTCCCGCTGACACTGCCGCTGCCGCTGCCGCCGCCACTGGCACTGGCACTGGCACTGGCACCGGCGCCTGCGCCAAGTCCGGTCGGCGATCCCGAACGAACTGGATCACATGCTCGAGCGTCGGGAACTCGCGAAGCTCGAGGTTGTCCTCGCGTGAGATGTCGTATGCATCGCGAACCGCAGCAAACGTCTCCGCCTGCTTGACGGTATCGATCCCCAGGTCCGCTTCGAGGTCGAGCTCGAGGTCCAACATGTCCGACGGGTAGCCGGTCTGCTCCGACACGATCGCCAGCACCTTTGCGGTGATCGCGTCACTCGCTGGCGCTGGCGCTGGCGCTGACACTGGCACTGGCACTGGCGCTGGCACTGGCGGTTGCACAGACGCCCGCGCCAAATCCGGCCGGCGATCGCGCACGAACTGAATCACGTGCTCCAGTGTCGGGAACTCGCGAAGCTCGAGATTGTCGTCTCGTGGGATGTCGTACGCATCCCGAACCGCAGCAAACGTCTCCGCCTGCTTCACCGTATCGATCCCGAGGTCCGCCTCGAGATCGAGCTCGAGGTCCAACATGTCCGACGGGTACCCGGTCTGCTCAGAGACGATCGCCAACACCTTGTCGGTGATCGGGTCACTCGCTGGCGCTGACACTGACACTGACGCTGGCGCTGGCACTGACACTGGCGCTGACACTGACACTGACACTGGCACTGGCACTGACGCTGGCACCGCGATCGCCGGCCCCTGGTCCTTGACCCGCAAGGTCCGATCGACGACCTCGAGCTTCGGGGACGGGTAGCCGGTCGCTTGCGCGACCCAACGATCGAACGTCGCCTGATCCTCGATTCGGGTGGTGTACCCAAGTTCGCGTGGCGCCGGACGACGCCCGTCAGGGCTGGGCACCCAGCGGACCAGAGACAGGCTGATCTGGGACCCGAAGCCGGCGCCGAGACGAAGCGCGTATTGAACCGGGTAGCTACCGCCCCTCGAAAGGTTCAGCGAACCCAGCTCCGGATCGACCTCCTTGAAGTTGGCAACTGGTGGAACCAACCCCGTCTCGAGCATCTTCACCGCAGTCGCGTCTTCCACGCCGGCTCCCATCGCGTGACCGGTCATCCCCTTCGTGTTCGCGATCACGACGCTGTCCGCGTTCGCGCCGAATACGCTGCGAAGCGCGCTGATCTCGGCCTGCGCGCTGCCGCCCCGCGCGGGCGTATACGTCTCGTGAGAGACGAAGACCGTCTGGGGCGCGATCTCGGCCCGGTCGATGCCGTGTCGGGCTTCGCACTCGGCGATCAGCTTCTCCATCAGGCCCTGGATGTGGTCGATGTTGAGGCGGGTACCGTGATACGCACTGTTGGCGGTGACCGTGCCGAGCACCTCAACGATAGGCCTGAGCCCTCGTTCGCGCGCCGCTTCCGCGGTCTCGACCACCATCCCGGACGCGCCCATCCCGAGGATCAGGCCGTGACGGCGCCGGTCGAATGGAAGCGCGGCCTCTTCGAGCACTTCGTCGGTGGCCGCTGCGCCGCTTGCGAGAAAGCCCGCGCCCACCCACTCCATGAGGTTATCGCTGGTGACGTTGTCGGCGGTTACGATGACGACGCGCCGGCAGCGCCCGCGTGCGATCCAGTCCTCGGCAAGCGCCACCGCTTGGGTCCCACTGGCACACGCGGAGTTGATCTGAGTATTCGGTCCGCGGGCGCCGATGTACTCGGCGAGCTGAGAGTGTCCCATCGATAGGGCTTTGAAGAGGAATCTGCGATCGAACCTATACGGCTCGCGCTCGAGCTCGCTCCGGAGCTCCTCGATTCGGCGGTCGAGCTCGGGCGCAATCGGGTTGCCGCCGCCGTTGGTCGCCACCCGCTCGCGCAAGCCTCGTAATTCTTCCAAGAGCTTCTCCTTCGTATCGCTCTCGAAGTAGCGCCGGACCTCGCCGACGAACATGTCGGATCCGGGGAAGGCCGAGCCGAAGATGACGCCGGTCTCATCCTGCATCTCCTCTGGCAGCCCCCAGCGGTCGGGAATCTTCGTTCCCTTGGTTGTGGTCTTGTAGTGCATCACCAGCGGGATGCCGGCGTCGCGCAAAGCTTCGACGCCCGCAGCGATCGCCATCCGAGTGGTCGAGTCCATCGCCGCGGCGCGCTCCTCGGGAATGCCGAAGTCGCTGGACAGTCCGACATCGCCGCCGCGCCCTGCAAGCTTGATCACCTCAGACGGCGAGTCGATTGTCTCGAACCGCGGCCCGCCCTTTTCCGACTTGACGAGGCGCGTGATTTTCTTGTCCGCGATCGCCCTGCGCAACCCAACGGGAATCACATCGATGAAGGTCTTGCCGTGCAGCATTCGGTCGACGTTGTCATCGGCGAAGATCTTGTCGGCGCCCGGCAGACCGATGGTTGCCCCGGTCACCACCACGGGTTCCCCGTGATCGACTGGGTCCGGGCCGCGATAGATCGCCATGCCCTGGTCGAGAAAATCAGCGAACAAACGGCCGAGCTGAACGTATCGGTCACCGCCCGCGGGAGGCGAGCCAGAGCGGTGGGCCCCGCGCGCTGCCGTAACAGCCGTATCAGGCGGCGCGGTGCGAACCTGAGCAACCGCTCGCGGTGGCGCCACATCGCTATCCACCTCCGGGATTCTCCGCTCACTCTTTGGGGCGCCGTGTCCCGTCGCATAGAGACCGGTCAACGCCGCGTTGAAGGACGGGAGGTCCCCGACCTTTGGATGATTGGTGAACAACGACAGCATATCCGGCCTGCCGCCAAGCACATCGTCCGCGAAGCGGGCCAAGGCCGACTTCGGACCCACTTCGACAAACACCCGCACGCCTGCGTCGTACAAGGTCTCGAGCCCCTTCACGAACTGCACGGGAGACGAGATTTGCTGTCCGAGGATGTCGATCATCTCTGCGGCTACGTTCGGACCCATTGGGTAGAAGTCGCCGCTGATGTTCGCAATGACGGGGATCTTCGGAGATTCGATACCGAGGCGCGCGAGCTCTTTCTTCAGCGGCTCGCTGGCGGGTGCTACGACATCCGTGTGGAACGCGTGGCTCACCGGAATTGGAATCGCCTGATGACCGGCTTTGGTGATCGCCTCCACTGCAGCGGTCACACCCGGGGTCGACCCACCAATAACCGACTGAGCAAAGCTGTTGATGTTCGCAATGACGACGTGGCCCCCGATCGAGTCCACGATCTTCTGCACCTCGTCGATCGGCGCCAAGACCGCGGCCATCAAGCCGTTGTCGTCGACCGACACCTTGGTCATCTCGCGACCGCGCGCGCTCACCGCCTCGAGCGCTTCGCGGAACCCAAGCGCCCCACAAGCGACCAAAGCGCCGTACTCGCCGAGGCTGTGCCCCATCACCATGTCGGGCGTCACGCCGTAGGCGGCGAGCAAACGTGTGAGCGCGAGGTCGGCGGCCAGCACCGCTGGCTGCGTGATCGCCGTCTGCCGAAGGGCATCGTCGGCCTCGGCTATTGCAGCTTCGTCGGTTGGATCGACGAAGATGATCTCGCTGAGTGGCTTGCCGAGGAGCGGCTTCATCACCTCGTCGGCCTCACGGAAGGTGTCGGCGACGATGGACTCCACCTCGCGAAGCTCCTGCAGCATGTTGACGTATTGCGAGCCCTGGCCCGTATACAGGAATGCCGTTGGTGGCGCCGATCCGGTTCGGTAGAAGATGCCCTGAGGGCGAAGCGCCTTCCACATCGCGGCGTTGTCCGCGCGAAGCCCCTTGGCGGCGCTCGTCGCTTTCTTTGTCAGCTCGGCGGCGTCCGCGAAGTCGATCGCGACGCGTTCGCTCGCGTTCAGGTCCGAAGCGGCTGGCGGTTGGCGATCGGGTGCACGCCCGGCCTTCGCATCCTCGAGAATCGCGTCCAGCTTGACGGCGAGCTCGGCTTTCGAACCGGCGCCGAGGACCAACGAGCCGCGCAACGGTGCCTTGTCGGCCATCCCAACGCTGCCGGATACCGAGGAGGACACGGAGCCCGAAGGCACCGACGCCGCCGAACGGCCCTTCCGTTGAAGCCGTCCCGGCACGTGCTCCTCCAGCACCGCATGAAAATTCGTGCCCCCGAAGCCGAACGCGCTGACGCCCACCCGCCGAACCTCCTTGAAGTCGTCCCAGGGCTTGAGCTCGGTGTTCACGTAGAACGGGATTTCACCAAACCCTATCTTGGGATTGGGCGTCTTGAGACCGATGCTCGGGGGCAACTGCTTGTGGTGCAGCGCAAGGGTGGCCTTCAGCAGGCCGGCCGCTCCCGCGGCTCCCTTGAGGTGTCCGATGTTCGACTTCACCGATCCGATCGGGATGCTCGAGGGTGCCAAGCCGGCGTCGGCGAACGCGTCGACCATGCTTTGTACCTCGACCACGTCGCCGACCCGCGTCGAAGTGCCATGGCCTTCGATCAGGCTGACCGTCGCGAGATCCTCGCCGGCATGCGCCCACGCGCGCTCGATGGCGAATTTCTGCCCGATCGGGTTGGGCGCGGTGATCCC